>Ga0194037_1002916_pt1 | contig 10866 bp, 8 predicted proteins | sample JunL306m_MetaG_FD_148653 | JGI IMG/M metagenome (GOLD analysis project Ga0194037, IMG submission 148653) | Anoxic zone freshwater microbial communities from boreal shield lake in IISD Experimental Lakes Area, Ontario, Canada - Jun2016-L304-6m | ecosystem: Environmental > Aquatic > Freshwater >...
CCAAAAATGCGCGCGGCATGCTCGATTTCGGAATGATCTGGAGCGTGGCCGTGGCCGCCATTGCCATTGCCGTGGCCCTGAACAGCGCGGTGGCGCTGATCGAACGCAGCGTGTTGCGCCGTTACGCCATGGCGCCCGCGCCCTGACTGCGGCCTGCGCGCCGCCCCCCTTATTGATCCATTTTTGAAAGCACCCCATGCACCCAGACCGCACGGACTCCAGCACCCCCGGCCAGCCAGCCGAGCACATTGACCACCCGGACCACAAAAGTACGGTGCGCGAACGCGTGTTCGCCGACCTGCGCAAAGTGGCTTTTCCGGACAGCCGCTTTCACTACGATTTTGGTGAATTCATCACCGACTTTGTGGGCAGCAGCGCCGCCACCGACCGGCTAATGGCGCACCGCTTTTACCAAGACGCGCAGTGCATCTTCATCACCCCGGACAACTGCATCGAAGAGCTGCGCTACCGCACCCTGTGCGACGGCAAGCTGATTTTGATGACCACCTATTCCATCAAACGCGGCTTTTGGCTGCTAGACCCGGCCAAGATTCCCAAAGACCGCTACCTGTACGCCGCCACCTTGGACGGCATGGAGCGCCACGGCACGCCGATGTCGCTGGCGCAGATTCGCAGCCACTTGCCCAGGCTGGACTACATGATTACCGGCACCGGCGCCATCAACGAACAAGGCGTGCGCTTTGGCAAGGGCCACGGCTTTTTTGACGCTGAATGGGGCATGCTCTACCGCATCGGCAAGATATCGGCCGCCACCCCCACCGCCGCCCTGGTGCACGACTGCCAGGTGCTGACCGAAACCCTGTACCCCGAGGTGTTTGACACCGTGGCCGACGCGATATTTACGCCCACCCGCACCATCGAGGTGGCCCACCCGCACAAGCCGCGCTGCGGCATCGTCTGGGACTTGCTCGATCCGCATATGCTTGCCACCATTCCGCCGCTGCAAGAGCTGCAGGCCATGGAGGCATCGCTGCCGCCCCTGGCCGCCTGAGCGGCGCCCTTTGAATTTTTACCAAGCCCCCGCCATGGACTTTTCCCACCTCACCCGCGCCCACATCCCCGCACTCCTGGCGCGCATGCCCAAGGCCGAGTTGCACATCCACATCGAAGGCTCGCTGGAGCCCGAGCTGATTTTTGACTTGGCCCGCAAAAACGGCGTGGCGCTGGCCTACCCGAGCGTGGAGGCGCTGCGCGCGGCCTACGCGTTTACCGACCTGCAAAGCTTTTTGGACTTGTATTACGCCGGGGCTTCGGTGCTGATCGACGAGAGCGATTTTTATGCCATGGCCATGGCCTATTTCAAGCGTGCGCATGCCGACCACGTGGTGCACGCCGAGCTGTTTTTTGACCCGCAAACCCACACCGAACGCGGCGTGTCCATGGGCGCGGTCATCGGCGGGCTGGCGCGCGCCTGTGCCGATGCGCACACCCAGTTTGGCATCAGCGCCAGCCTGATTTTGTGTTTCTTGCGCCATCTGTCTGAGGCGTCTGCCATTGACACGCTGCAAGCCTCCTTACCCTACCGAGTGCACTTCATCGGCGTGGGCCTGGACTCAGGCGAACGCGGCAACCCGCCCGAAAAGTTTGCCACCGTGTTTGCGCAGTGCCGCGCCTTGGGCCTGCACGTGGTGGCGCATGCGGGCGAAGAGGGGCCACCGGCCTATATCACCAGCGCGCTCGACGTGCTGCAGGTGGAGCGCATCGACCACGGCGTGCGCTGCAGCGAAGACCCGGCGCTGGTAGCGCGCCTGGCGAAAAGCCGCATGCCGCTCACCGTCTGCCCGCTGTCCAACACCAAGCTCTGCGTGTTTGGCACCATGGCCGAACACAACCTGGCCACGCTCTTGCACGCCGGCCTGTGCATCACCCTGAACTCGGACGACCCGGCCTACTTTGGCGGCTACCTGCTGGCCAATTTTGAAGCCGCCTTTGCCGCCTTGCCCGCACTCACCGCGCAAGACGCCTGGCAGCTGGCGCGCAACAGCTTCGAGGCCAGCTTTGCCAGCGACGCGCAAAAGGCGGCTTGGATGGGGGAGTTGGATGCGGTTTTTTCATTAGCGCCCTGATAAGTTTTCTGCGCGAGGGCAGTCTGCGGGAGGGTAAGTTGGCTCTAGAATGATTTCGAGGCGTTCGCATGCCTTTTTCAGGCGGTATTCCCCATTTCTTCCCGTAACGCCCCTCCATGCCTACATCCAAGTTCACTTACGACCTGCCCTCTGTTGCAACGGCTCAGGGCGTCAAAGAAGAGCAGATTGAATACGGCTTCATCGGCAAACTGCAAAGCCTGAAATACACCTACCGCGAAGACATTCGCGACCGCGCAGCGCTAGAGCGCAACTTCCGCGAAAAGTTTGAAGCACTCAACCGCGTCAACCTCAGCGATGCCGAGTTCAAACGCCTGCTCGACGACATCGTCACCGCCGACGTGTTCACCGCCGCCCGCACCCTGCGCGAGCGCAACTCTTTCACCCGCGACGACGGCACACCGCTCAACTACACCTTGGTCAACATTAAGGATTGGTGCAAAAACACCTTTGAGGTGGTCAACCAGCTGCGCATCAACACCGACTACAGCCACCACCGCTATGACGTGCTCATTCTCATCAACGGGGTGCCTTGCGTTCAGGTGGAGCTAAAGACGCTTACCGTCAACCCGCGTCGCGCCATGGAGCAAATCGTTGAGTACAAAAACGATCCGGGCAACGGCTACAGCAAAACCTTGCTGTGTTTTTTGCAGTTGTTCATCGTCAGCAACCGCACCAACACCTATTACTTCGCCAACAACAACACGCGGCACTTTGCGTTCAATGCAGACGAGCGCTTTTTGCCCATCTACCAGTTTGCCGACGAAGCCAACAACAAAGTCAACCACCTGGATGACTTCGCCGATAAGTTCTTGCCCAAATGCACGCTGGGCGAAACCATCAGCCACTACATGGTGCTGGTGGCGTCTGAGCAAAAGCTGATGATGATGCGGCCCTATCAGGTGTACGCCGTCAAAGCCATCGTGGACTGCATTCGCGACAACTCGGGCAACGGCTACATCTGGCACACCACGGGCAGCGGCAAAACGCTCACGTCTTTCAAAGCATCTACGCTGCTTAAAGACAACCCGAACATCGAGAAATGCCTCTTTGTGGTGGACCGCAAAGACCTCGACCGCCAAACTCGCGAAGAGTTCAACCGCTTTCAAGAAAACTGCGTCGAAGAAAACACCAACACCGCCAGTTTGGTGCGCCGTCTGCTGTCTGAAGACTACGCAGACAAGGTCATCGTCACCACCATCCAAAAGCTGGGTCTGGCATTGGACGAAAACAGCAAGCGCAACCAGCAGCGCAGCAAAAGCGGCCAAGCCACCTACAAAGAACAACTGGCCTCACTGCAAGACAAGCGCACTGTTTTTATCTTTGACGAATGCCACCGCTCGCAGTTTGGCGATAACCACAAAGCCATCAAAGCCTTCTTCCCCAAAGCTCAGTTGTTTGGCTTTACCGGCACGCCCATTTTTGAAAACAACGCCAGCCGCACCCAGATTGAAGACGAGCAAGCTAGCCTGCGCACCACCGAAGACATCTTTCAAAAGCAGCTGCACGCCTACACCATCACCCACGCCATTGAAGACGCCAACGTGCTGCGCTTTCATGTGGACTACTTCAAGCCAGAAGGCAAAAACGTGCCTAAGTCCGGCGAGGCTCTGGCTAAGAAAGCCGTGATTGACGCCATCTTGGCCAAGCACGACACCGCTACCGCAAGCCGCCGCTTTAACGCCGTGCTGGCCACCGCCAGCATCAACGACGCCATTGAATACCACGCACTGTTTAAAGAAGCACAAGCGGCCAAGCATGCCGCTGATGCCAGCTTTGTGCCGCTCAACATTGCCTGCGTGTTTTCACCGCCCGCCGATGGCAATGCCGACGTGCAGCAAATTCAAGAAGATTTGCCGCAAGAGAAGCTTGATAACCAAGTTGACCCCGACAGCAAAAAAGCCGCGCTTAAAACTATTCTTGCCGACTACAACACCCGCTACGGCACCAACCACAGCGTGAGCGAGTTCGATCTGTATTACCAAGACGTTCAAAAGCGCATCAAAGCCCAGGAGTGGCCTAACGCTGACTACCCAGCCGCCCAAAAGATCGACATCACCATCGTCGTGGACATGCTGCTCACCGGCTTTGACAGCAAATACCTCAACACCCTGTACGTGGACAAAAACCTCAAGCACCACGGCTTGATACAGGCTTTCTCGCGCACCAACCGCGTGCTCAACGGCACCAAGCCCTACGGCAACATCCTCGACTTTCGCTACCAAAAAGACGCGGTCGATGCCGCCATTGCCTTGTTCTCTGGCGAGAAGAGCCAAGAAAAAGCCCGCGAAATTTGGCTGGTGGACAAAGCCCCTGTTGTTATCGACAAGCTTCAAGGTGCAGTGCAGCGCCTCGAAGATTTCATGAAAACCCAAGGCCTGCCTTGCGCGCCCGAGGCCGTGCCCCAGCTCAAGGGTGACGATGCGCGTGCCGCCTTCATTGGCCACTTCAAAGAAGTGCAGCGCCTCAAAACCCAGCTTGACCAATACACCGACCTGACCCCCGACAACGCCGATGCGATTGAGCACATCTTGCCCAAAGAAGCCCAACAAGGCTTCAAAGGTGTGTACATCGAAACCGCGCAGCGTCTCAAGGCGCTGCAAGACAAAACAGGCAACGACGAAGGCGGTAACACCACCGACGAGGTGGACCAGCTCGACTTTGAGTTTGTGTTGTTTGCCAGCGCCGTCATTGACTACGACTACATCGTGGGCCTCATGTCGCGCTTTTCTAGCCAAGCGCCGGACAAGCAGAAGATGAGCCGCGAAGAGCTGATTGGCCTTATCAGCGCCGACGCCAAGTTTATGAATGAGCGTGACGACATTGCCGCCTACATTGCCACCCTGAAGGTGGGCGAGGGCTTGAGCGAAGCGTCTATCCGCGATGGCTACACCCGCTTCAAGAAAGAAAAAGACAGTACAGAATTGAGCACCATGGCTACCCAACACGGCTTGGCCCCCGCTGCGCTGCAAACCTTTGTGGACGGTATCTTGCAACGCATGATTTTGGACGCCGACACCCTGACCGACCTCATGGCCCCGCTGGACTTGGGCTGGAAAGCCCGTGCCCAAGCTGAGACCGCGCTGATGAAAGAGCTGTCGCCTTTGCTGACCAAACGCGCCCAAGGGCGAGAGATTTCAGGATTAAGCGCGTATGAACACTAAACAAAAAAAAGCGCTGATGCCTAAGTTACGGTTTCCTGAGTTTCGGGAAACTGGCGACTGGAGTTGCGAAAAGACCGATCACTTAGTGGATACGGTCACACCACCCAAAAAGCTTCCGACTTCAAGTTATGGATTGGTGGGCAAGTTCCCGATCATTGACCAATCACAAAGCGAGGTTTGCGGCTGGACAGACGATAGCGATGCTTTGGTTCATGAAGGTTTGCCTCTGATCATCTTCGGGGACCATACCTGCGCCTTGAAATTTGTGAGCCAGCCTTTTGCGCAGGGTGCTGATGGCATCAAGATTTTGAAATCCCGAGCAAAGATCGCTGCTTCATATCTTTACCAATACCTCAACTATCAGCCTGTTGTCACAGAGGAGTACAAGAGGCATTACTCCATACTGAAGGAAAAATTGGTTTTGTTCCCTCAGCATATATCTGGTGAACAACAAAAAATCGCCGACTGCCTGAGCTCACTGGACGAACTGATCGCCGCACAAGCCCGAAAAGTCAAAGCCCTCAAAACCCACAAAAAAGGGTTGATGCAACAACTCTTACCCCGCGAAGGCGAAACCCAACCGCGTTTGCGGTTTCCTGAGTTTCAAAATACTGGGGAGTGGGAGTCCAAATTACTTGACGATGTTGTGAAAAGCTTCAAAACGGGAAAGCTTGATGCCAATGCGATGGTAGAAGGTGGCCAGTACAGGTTCTACACCTGTGCAAAGAACTACTATCAGATCGACCGCTACGCGTTTGAAGGCGAAGCCCTGCTCGTCGCCGGAAACGGTGCGCATTTGGGATATATCCACCACTACATCGGGAAATTTAACGCTTACCAGCGGACCTATGTCTTGCAGCAGTTCGAAACTAATGTGGTCTTCCTTCGCTACCTCCTGGATCGCTATCTTCCTGCCCGGATTCAATTCGAGAAGAAGGACGGAAATACGCCCTACATTGTTTTATCGACTCTAACTGAGATGCCTCTGGTTATTCCAATAAACCCCGATGAACAAAAACGAATCGCCATCTGCCTCAGAAGCCTCGACTCCCTCATCGCCGCCGCCACTGAGGAGCTTGGCACCCTCAAGCACCACAAGGAAGGCCTGATGCAGCAGTTATTTCCAAACTTGGAAGACCAGAAATGAGCCATGAGCAAATCGCCAAAGAACTTGCGGATGCCAAAGAGCGAATCACACTCATCTATGCATTCAACGCGACCGGAAAAACTAGGCTTTCTGTTGCCTATAAGACTGAGACCAAAGCTCGGAACGGCGATGTTCATGCTGGGGTTTACTACAACGCCTATAGCGAAGATCTTTTTGTTTGGGATAACGATTCTGAAAATGGTGAGATAGACGTTCAACTTGACATTCGCAAGAGTAACTTGAACCGCTTTCATAGCTCACTGACGGAAGATGACATCCGCAATAAGCTAAACAGATTTCGGCCAGACTACCGATTCGACTTCATGCCTCATGAAAATCCAGAGGATGGAATAAAGTCTGTGATGTTCTTTGATGAAGTTGCCGACCCAAATGATCCGAACATCATTTCAAAAGTGCCACGAAAAATTTCACGTGGCGAAGAAAGAATTTTCGTTTGGTGCTTCTTTCTTGCCCTTTTCGAAGTCGAGGGATGGGCAGACAAACAATCCGCTCACTTCTTTATTGACGATCCCGTTTCAAGCTTGGATGATCACAATATATTCATCACCGCTTCGACGTTGTTTGATTTAATAGAAGACCACTACAAAGAGCGTAAATTCGTTATCACCACCCATCACATTGGTTTTTTCTCAATACTGTCAGACTGGCTGACGAAAGGCGAAAAGGCTTCAAAGTTTAAGGACAAGGTGCGGGTGTGTACTCTCAGCCTTAAGAACGGAGAAATTAAGCTGGAGAACTGCCGCAAGGACGTATTCCTTTATCACTTACGGCTTCTGCAATTGATAGATAAGGCGCATGCGGGAGGTGAGCTAAAGGCGTATCACTTCGCTCTACTTCGTCAGGTGCTGGAAAACGTAGCATCGTTTCTAGGCGTGAGTCAGTTTGGCTATGTCCTCGCGCAGATAGGTATAGAGGACGTGGACGAAGTAGCTGCTATCGTAAACACCCTGTCTCACAAGAAGGTCTATTACTTCGAAACGGAAGAGCTTGGCCCTGATGCGTTGCAGACATTTGAGAAAATTCTCACCGGTCTGAAGAAGAAGTATCAGTTTATTCTCCACACGCCTGCGGCTGTGGCTCCTGCTTCTTCTGTCCCAAAAGCGGTTGAAACAACATGACCACCGTCATCCTCTACACGACCGAAGACGGCCAAACCCAAATCAAGCTGCGGACTAAAGACCAAACGGTGTGGCTGTCTCAACGGGAAATGGCCGAGTTGTTCGAGGTCAGTACGGACAACGTGGGCCTGCACCTCAAGAACATCTATGAGGATGGAGAACTGACCCGTGAGGCAACTACCGAGGAATCCTCGGTAGTTCAAACCGAGGGCACGCGGCAGGTGCAACGGCCAGTCACGCTCTACAACCTCGACGCCATCCTGGCCGTGGGCTACCGGGTGCGTTCGCCGCGTGGCGTGCAGTTCCGTCGCTGGGCAAGCACGGTACTCAAGGAGTTCCTGACCAAGGGCTTTGTGATGGACGACGAGCGGTTGAAGAACCCCGATGGTCGGCCAGACTACTTTGACGAGATGCTGGCCCGCATCCGCGACATTCGGGCCTCAGAGAAGCGCTTTTACCAAAAGGTGCGCGACCTGTTTGCACTCAGCAGCGATTACGACAAGACCGACCAAGCCACCCAACAGTTTTTTGCCACTGTACAAAACATGCTGCTGTATGCGGTGACGCAAAAGACGGCCGCCGAGTTGATCACCGCCCGAGCCAATGCGAATGACCCTAACTTTGGTTTGCTGAATTGGAAAGGCGCCCAAGTGCGCAAGGCCGACATTGTGGTGGCCAAGAACTACCTGACCGAAGACGAGATCGACACGCTGAACCGTCTGGTGGTGATCTTTCTGGAAACCGCCGAGCTGCGCACCAAGAGCCGTCAAGAAATCCGTATGGCGTTTTGGCAACAAAACGTGGGGCAGATCATCAGCTCCAACGGCTACACGGTGCTCACCCATGCAGGCAAGGTTAGCCACGCTCGCATGGAGCAGCAGATCGAGCCCTTGTTCATAGACTTTGACCAACGCCGTAAGCAGCAAGAGGCCGAACGTGCCGACAGCCAAGACGAGGCCGATTTGAAGGCGCTGGAAAACAGCTTGAAGAATCGAACGAAGAAATGACCGAACAAAACCAAAAACAACTGGGCAAAACGCTGTGGGCCATTGCCGACCAGCTGCGCGGCTCGATGGACGCGGACGACTTTCGCGACTACATGCTGTCGTTTCTCTTCCTGCGCTACCTGTCTGACAACTACGAAGCAGCCGCCCAAAAAGAGCTGGGCGCTGATTACCCCAAGGTAGACGCTGAGGCCAAGCAAGTGCCGCTGGCCGTTTGGTATGCCGCCAACGCCGCCGACGTGCCCGCGTTTGAAAAGCAGATGCGCCGTAAGGTGCATTATGTGATTGAGCCAGCGCATTTGTGGAGCAGCGTGGCCAACATGGCCCGCACGCAAGACGGTGAGCTGCTGAACATGTTGCAAGCCGGTTTTAAGTACATCGAAAACGAATCGTTCGAGAGCACGTTTGCAGGCCTTTTCTCTGAGATTGATTTGGGCTCATCCAAGTTGGGCAAGGGCTACAGCGAGCGCAATGCCGTGTTGTGCACTGTCATTCAAAAAATTGCCGAAGGCTTGGCCGACTTTTCGACCAACATTGACGCACTGGGCGATGCCTATGAATATTTGATTGGCCAGTTCGCCGCAGGCTCGGGCAAGAAGGCGGGCGAGTTTTATACGCCGCAGCAAATTTCAGACATCCTCTCAACAATAGTCACGCTGGACAGCCAAGAGCCCAAGACTGGCGCAAAGCAACGGCTTGAGAGCGTGATGGACTTTGCCTGTGGGTCAGGATCGCTGCTGCTGAACGTGCGCAAGCGCATGGGGCCGCACGGCATTGGCAAGATTTACGGCCAAGAGAAAAACATCACCACTTACAACCTGGCGCGCATGAACATGCTGCTGCACGGGGTGAAGGACACCGAGTTTGAAATCTTTCACGGCGACACGCTGACCAACGAGTGGGACAAGCTGCGCGAGCTGAACCCTGCCAAAAAGCCATCGTTTGACGCCATCGTGGCCAACCCACCCTTTAGCCTGCGCTGGGATGCCAGCGAGGCCATGGCTGACGATGTGCGCTTCAAAAACCATGGCTTGGCTCCCAAGTCGGCCGCAGACTTTGCGTTCTTACTGCACGGTTTTCACTTCCTCAAAGACGAGGGCGTGATGGCCATCATCTTGCCGCACGGTGTGTTGTTTCGTGGAGGGGCGGAAGAGCGCATTCGCAAGAAGCTACTTCTGGATGGGCACATCGACACCGTGATTGGCTTGCCGTCAAACCTGTTTTATTCCACCGGCATTCCGGTGTGTATTCTGGTGCTCAAGAAGTGCAAAAAGCCGGACGATGTGTTGTTCATCAACGCGGCTGAGCACTTTGACAAGGGCAAGCGTCAGAACCTGCTGAGCGAAGCGCACATTGCCAAGATCATTAAGACCTACCAGTTCCGCGAGGAAGAGGCGCGTTATTCGCGCCGCGTGGAGATGGCAGAGATTGAGAAGAACGACTTCAACCTGAACATCTCGCGCTACATCAGCACGGCGGTGGCAGACGCTGAGATTGATTTGGCTGCAACGCACCAGCAGCTAGTGAGCATTGAAGCGGACATTAAGGCCGCCAAGGACAAACACAACGCCTTTTTGGAAGAGCTGGGATTAAGCCCGCTGCCCTAAACGGGCTTGAACAGCCTCTAGCATTGCCAGCGACGCACTGTAGGGGCGCCTCAGGCCTGCAATGGCCCTTCGTCCAACGCAATCGCATTGCCCATATTCAGCAAAATCGGCCGCCCGTCAGGCGTATTGAGCGGAACCACGCGCGCGCCCTGGCTGCTGCTGGCAGGCAAGAGCGCGCACAGCGTGGGGCTGCTGCGCAGTTCGCCGTTCAGTTGCACTTCCAGGTCGGCGATGACCAGGGTGATGTCGGACAGGATGTTTTTGACGCGCACGGTGGCTCCTTGAGGTCGGTGGTGGCGCAGTATCGCGCGCGCCAGGGTAGCGGCCACCGTCGTCCGCCCCCGGCTTCGGTGTGCGCCAGATCAAGCGCGCGCCAGATAGGGCGCAATTCCTCGCACTAGCCGCTCCAGGGCTGACACCATGGGTGCCCAACCATGGCCGCCAATGTATGAAACTTCCCCTCCCCAAAATTCCCCTGGCCATTTGGGCGCTGGGTTTTGTCAGCCTGCTGACCGACATTTCCTCGGAAATGGTGCACAGCCTCTTACCCATGTTTTTGGTGGGCACGCTGGGCGCCAGCGCGCTGGTGCTGGGGCTGATTGAAGGCCTGGCCGAATCCACGGCGCTGGTGGTCAAGGTGTTTTCTGGCGCCCTGAGCGACTACTGGGGCCAGCGCAAGCGACTGGCGGTGGCGGGCTAC
>Ga0194037_1002917_pt1 | contig 10863 bp, 7 predicted proteins | sample JunL306m_MetaG_FD_148653 | JGI IMG/M metagenome (GOLD analysis project Ga0194037, IMG submission 148653) | Anoxic zone freshwater microbial communities from boreal shield lake in IISD Experimental Lakes Area, Ontario, Canada - Jun2016-L304-6m | ecosystem: Environmental > Aquatic > Freshwater >...
GCACTAGACAATGGGGTAGAAGTATATGCCTATGAAGGAGGCGCACAAGAAGTCTTATCGGTAGACATGGTTTTTGATGCAGGCAATACCTATGAACCAAAAAATTGGGTCGCTGCGGCCACTAATTTTTTATTAAAAAATGGAACGAGTACCAAATCTTCTTTTGAAATTACCGATGCCTTTGAATTTTATGGGGCACATTTAAATAGAACCTGTACCAATGAAACGGCCACAGTGACTTTGCATTGTTTGACCAAACATTTTGAAGCAGTGATTCCCTTGATGGGAGAGATTGTTTCAGCTGCGAATTTTCCTGAAAAAGAAATTGCTATTTTAAAGCAAAATCAAATTCAAAGGTTGTTATTGAATTTAAAAAAAGGAGATTTTATAGCGAACAGATTGATTGATGAATATTTATTTGGCATAGAACATCCGTATGGTAAATATTCGGTAGAGCAGGATTATAAAAATATTATAAGAGAAGATTTAGTTGCATTCTACAAGCAATATTATCAAGAAGGCAAATGTGTTATTTTTATAGCAGGAAAATTTCCATCCAATATCCAAGCCTTACTCAATAAGCATATCGGACAGTTGCCTTTGAATAAAAAAGAAATTAAAGAACAAGTGCATCCAGTTATTTCTGCCACTGAAAAAAAATACAGTATTGTGAATGATGCTGCATCGGTGCAAGGATCGATTCGATTGGCTAGGCCTTTTATCACAAGACATCATCCAGATTTTCCAGCAACGCAGGTGTTAAATAATTTGTTTGGTGGATTTTTTGGATCCAGACTGATGAGCAATATTAGAGAAGACAAAGGCTATACATACGGCATACATAGTTATTTGCAAAACTATAAACATGCGGGCGTTTGGATGGTAAGCACTGATGCAGGCAAAGATGTTTGTAAAGCGACCATAGAAGAAGTGTATAAGGAAATGAAAAAATTAAGAGAAACTTTAGTGGAACCAGAGGAATTAAAATTGGTTAAAAATTATATGTTGGGCGCTTTGCTGGGTGATTTAGATGGCCCATTTCAAATTATTAGTCGTTGGAAATCTTATTTATTAAATGATTTAAACGAGGAATATTTTTACCGTACCATCAAAGAAGTTAGGGAGGTACAACCAGAACAAATCATGGCCCTAGCCAATACCTATTTAAATGAGGAAGATTTTTATGAATTAGTGGTGTATTAGCCTTTTTTAGCTACCATCCATCCTTTCCTTGTTACGTTCATAAAAATATTATTTATATAATATATTGTAAATCAATATGTTATATTCTTCATGATTAAATTTATAGTACTATGCGATACATAGTACTATAAATATCCTTAGTTTTGTGTTTCAAATCAATTCTTATGGATATTCAAAACACACAAAGTCAGATGCGCAAGGGCGTTTTGGAGTTTTGCATATTGTCCATCATTCAACAAGGGGAAGTGTATCCAAGTGATATTATTGAAAAAATGAAGCTGGCCAATTTGCATATTCTAGAAGGTACCTTGTATCCTTTGTTGACGCGTTTAAAAAACGCGGGCCTCTTAAATTATCGTTGGGTAGAAAGTATCAGTGGACCCCCAAGAAAATATTTTGTGATGACAGAAGAAGGTAAAGCTGCTTTCGAAGTTTTATTACAAACTTGGAAGGAGATGACTTCTGCTGTTAATCAGTTAACTCAAAATGCCAACCCAATTGCTTCATCTGAAACCAATGCGGTTTCTTAAATTATAATAAAATGAATAAAGTAATCAATATCAATTTTCAAGGGCGCATTCTTCCTATAGAAGAAGTTGCCTATGAAACATTGAAACAATATATAGAATCACTTCGTAGTTATTTTGCCAACGAAGAAGGGCGCGATGAAATAATCAATGACATTGAATGTCGTATTGCTGAATTATGTGAAGACCGTTTGAAAAAAGGAACGGTATGTATTGCTGTAGGTGATATCGATTTAATTATTACCAGTATTGGTCGACCTGCCGATTTTGAAGCCCAGGATGGTTTTGAAGCCAGTGCAAGTCAATCTCAGCAAAATACAAATCAGAATAATTATCAAAATACGAGTGGCAGTAATTACTCAAATTTTGATTCGTCAAACAATAGACCTAAAAGACTTTACCGCGATGAACAGAACAAGGTATTGGGTGGTGTTTGTAGCGGTATTGCCAATTATTTTGGAGTAGAGCCATTAATTGTTAGAATTCTTTGGTTCTTTTTAATTGGTGTGAATATACTAGGCTATTTAATCCTATGGATTGCAGTACCCAGCACTTCCATTAAAGAAGTGGGGGGCGTGCGTAAAAGATTATTTAGAGATATAGACAAAAAAATAATAGGCGGTGTGGCAGCGGGCTTGTCTAAATATTTTGGTATTCAAGTTTGGATAGTGAGAGTTTTATTCTTAATTCCATTTATACGTTTTGTGGTGAATTTTAGACATATGCATTTATTCCAATTTTGGGATGTCCCCAATTTCCCTAATTTATTAGACATTACTTTTAGTCCAGGGGCTGTTTTTGTTTATATTGTTTTATGGTTAGTGCTACCTGAAGCCAAAACCAGTGCGGATAAATTAGAAATGGTAGGGGAGAAAGTAGATTTGAATAGTATTAAAAATACCATTCAAAATGATATGGAAGGATTTAGTAAAAGAGCACAATCTTGGGGGAGTGATTTATATAATAGAAAGAAAGGAACGAATCATTCAAATGAAGAAAATGCATCTAACCAAACGAAGAATGAGGGGACAGCTTCAACAACTAATAATGAAGACTCTTATAGGTATTCAGAAAATCAAAGATCCTCAGAAAAGAAAAAAGGATTTTTATATTATGTAGGTAGAATTATAACAATATGCATTAAGGGCTTTGTTTATTTTATTTTGGCCATTGTAGGTATTTCCTTATTAGCAGCTTTGTTTGGAATAGGGGTAGCAGCTACAGCCTTATTACCTTTAAAGAATTTTTTATTGGAAGAAGGTGCGCAAAACTGGTCTGTGATTGGAGCCATTTTACTTTTTATATGGGTACCCATTATTGGTATTGTAGCAGCTATTATTAGAAAAATTGCAGGATTTAAAAAGGCCAATATTTGGGTGAGGTCCAGCTTTTGGGCTTTATGGATTGTGGGTTGGGTCATGCTTTTTTATTTTGGCAGCAGCTTGGGCAATAGTTTCTCTAGACATAATGTACCAGCAGAACAAACTATTGCTTTGGCCAATCCCCAAATTGATTATTTAGAAATTACAGCAGCGCCAAAAATGAAATACTATGAAAATCATTGGTTTCAAATTGAGCCATTTCAAGGGTTCTCTGACGAAGACACGGTTTATGTGAGAAATTTACGCATAAGAATTGTTCAATCTTTAAATGATAGTTTTCAAGTAAGAATTGTTAAGCTAAGTAATGGCAAGACGGTTCAAAATGCGAATGATTTAGCTGGTAAAATAAACTTTCAACTCACACAACAAGATAGTTTGGTGTATTTAGACAAAGGCATTGGTATTAATAAAATGGACAAGTTCAGGAATCAGCATATTATTATGACCATTGCGGTACCTATTGGCAAAAGAATTAAGATTACCAATAAAGGTTGGTCGCAAACCAATGTGAATATCAATGGCCATGGTATGAGGATGGGCACCATTGATCGTATTTCCTCTGATGAAAATTGGTATGATGAATGGAATGAACCTTACGACAATGAATCTTATTCTTTTGAAAGAGGCGTGGAATACAAAATGACTAAGTCGGGTTTAGAAAAAATAAAAAGAGCAGATGATATAGATTCCAATGATAGGACAGATGAACTAGACACAGATCAACCCAATGAATTAAAAAAAGAATTAAAGGAATTGAAAGAGGAAAGACTAAAATTACAAAAAGAGATAGAAACGAAAGCTAAAAAAACAGCCAATATTGAACTTCAAGAGGGTAAAACTTTGAACAAGGTGAATAAGGCAGCTTCAAAATTGACCGATCTGCATTGGGTATTAGACCGATTCTCTTATTAATGAACGAATATGGTTTTTGATTTTTGATAGCGCACCCTTTCTAGTTTAGAAAGGGTGTTTTATTTAGCACCCTTTTTGTTTATCTTCGTGCAAATAATTCATTCCATGAGCGAAATTTTAAACACTCCTTTTACCCATAAACATTTAGCATTAGGGGCAAAGATGGCTCCATTTGCAGGTTACAATATGCCTATAAGTTATACAGGCATCAACGATGAACATGCAGTGGTAAGAAATAAAGTGGGTGTATTTGATGTGAGCCATATGGGTGAATTTATCTTAAGAGGGCCTCATGCCTTGGACTTGATTCAAAGCGTTTGTTCTAATGATGCTTCTGTATTGGAAGATGGCAAAGCGCAGTACAGTTGTTTACCTAATGCAACAGGCGGTATTGTGGATGATTTATTGGTGTACTGTGTAGAAAAAAATAAAGTGTACATGTTGGTAGTGAATGCGTCCAATATCGAAAAAGATTGGAATTGGATTGTACAGCACAATACCACCGGGGTAGAGATGCATAATATAAGTACCAAGACTGCTTTGCTCGCAGTACAAGGTCCTAAAGCTACAGAAGTGATTCAGCAATTGACCAAAATGGATTTAACTAATTTGCCTTATTATAGTTTTGTCAAAGGAGAAATGTTGGGGATTGACAATGTACTCATTAGTGCCACAGGGTATACTGGGGCAGGAGGCGTAGAAATTTATTTTGAAGACATCAATGACAATGCCAATAAAGTTTGGGATGCCATTTTTGAAGTAGGTGCTGCTTATGGCATTCAAGCCATTGGCTTGGGAGCGAGAGATACTTTACGTTTAGAAATGGGCTTTTGTTTGTATGGCAATGATATTGATGATACCACTAGTCCTATGGAAGCGGGCCTAGGATGGATTACAAAGTTTACAAAACCTTTTACTAATAGCAGCACTTTGGCTGCTCAAAAAGCCAATGGAGTTGCTAAAAAATTAGTAGGCTTTGAAATGATTGATCGTGGTATACCAAGACATTATTATGAAATTAAAGATGAAGCAGGTAATTTAATTGGTTCTGTTACTTCTGGAACGCAAGCGCCAAGTTTAGGCAAGGCCATTGGTATGGGATATGTAGCTACTGAGTTTTCAAAAACAGGCGCTGAAATTTATATTGATATTAGAAATACTTTAGTAAAAGCCAAAGTGGTGAAGTTTCCTTTTAAGTAAGGTTTATTTGTACCTATTTTTTTGAAGATAAATACTTGCTTTTGCATCGCCTAGGAATTGCAATTTTGTTGCTTAACAAATACATTCTTATGAAAGCAATTAAAAACAAAGTGCAATTGATTGGTCATTTAGGTGCCGATCCGGAAATCAAAAATTTTAAAGAAGACAGTAAGCTGGCCAACATGAGATTGGCAGTGAATGATCGTTACAAAAATGTAAAAGGAGAATGGGTGGAGGAAACCCAATGGTTTAATTTAGTGGCTTGGTCCAAGCTGGCCATTTATGCAGAAAAATATTTACTCAAAGGTATTGAAGTGGCGGTGGAAGGGCGTTTGCTGACCAAATCTTATACCGATAAAAATGCCGTAAAAAGGATAAGTACCGACATTGTAGTTTCAGAAATTTTGATTTTAACTAAAAAGGCGGCGCTAACAAAAGAATTAGTTTAAAAATGAGTGTTTTGTATCTTTGTTTACTATGAGTGACCTAAAGCCTACAAAACCCAGTTTACATACCGTACTTACTCCACAGCTATTAGATCTTTATGAAATTAAAGACAGTATAGTAGTAATTATAGATGTGTTTAGAGCCACGTCAACTATTGCTACTGCTTTATACAATGGGGCCAGTAAAGTGATTCCTGTGGATTCACCTGAGCTTTGTATTGAAGTGGGCAAACAAACGGGAGGTGTCACTGCGGGTGAAAGAGATGGTAAAATTATTCCAGGTTTGTCTTATGGCAATTCGCCTTCGGAATATCCAAGGTCATTTATTGAAAACAAAACCTTGGTCATTACCACCACCAATGGCACTAAGTTATTGCATATGGCATTGAAACAAGGAGCAAAGAATATCATTACAGGGTCTTTTCCTAATTTGACCAAGGTGGTTGAATTTCTAAAAAGTCAAAATGCACCTGTTATTTTAGGCTGTTCGGGCTGGAAAAACAAATTCAATATTGAAGACGTCTTATTTGCTGGAGCAATTATAGAAGAAGTAAAAGCTAATTTTGAGATTCATTGTGACAGTAGCTTTATGGCCAATCAGCTTTATAGCCAACAAAAAGACCATTTAACAGATTATATTAAAACGGTCACCCATTGGCATCGATTGGCTGCTTATGGACTAGAAGCAGATATGTTGTATTGTATTTCAAAGGATACTGCCCCTTCTTTACCTATTTTTAAGGAGGGAGCGCTTGTAAATCAGGCCTAATTTTTATTCTTTTCCAGATTCCTTTCAATAGGACTACTTAATTAGCACACAAAGCCTTACATTTGCAAATTGCCCTTTTTTAAGGGCTTTTTGTACCATTATGGCATTACCCTATTTAGTAAAACACATTTATAGCTACGGCACTGAAGAAGTGATTCGTAGAGGCAAGAAAATATTTGCACTCAAGAACATTGAGTTAGCAAAATTCGATCCTTTAATTGGCAGCATTTTTTGCAGAGTAAAAGACGATGGCTACAACACCTATTACAAAGTAACCATTGAGAATTTTAAATCTGCTGCTACTTTATCCTTAAGATGTGGTTGTCCTTATAATTTATCCGAAGTATGTAGGCACAAAGCAGCCGCTTTATTTTATGTACAAGATTTACTAGACAAGAATTTACTGGATTACAAACCTGCCGCTTATAAAACCACCCATACCTTATTAAGAACAAAGAGCTTGGATCTAAAAATGATCCGTATGTTGTGTTCTAAGGCTATTTTTGAAAAAGCGGAAGAGACCTTAAAATCAATCAGGCCGCATATTATTGAAAGTGAAAATGAAAAAGTAGTAGCAGAGTTTCATGACAAAGGAAAAACCAACCACATCATTGTTCAAAAAAATGAAGAAAGATTTTTTGACACTTCTTGTGATTGTTTGTCTGAAACCGAATACCCGCTTTGCTTACATAAGACCATTCTCTTGCTCCAGTTGTTTCAATTAAAAGGAGCCGATTATTTTGAAACCATTCGAAATTGGGACAGAGAGAAAAACAAATTACTGGCTTTGTATGGGTATACATTAGATGATTATATTGAAGACAAGTTTGAATTCATCTACCATGATGGCAAACCCTTTTTAAAAGTATTAAATGAAAAAGTTTTAAAACTAAATTCAAATACGACCCATACCATCAACAGGCCTAAATCCAATGACTGGAATTTAGAAGAGGAGGAAAAGCCAAGTACCAAGCAGGTCGTTAAGGAGCGTTTTGGTATTGTGATGCAGCATCAAACTACTGCTTATCCCTACCTTGTTTTTAATGTCATCAAGGGAGAAGTAAATGAAGAAGGGACTGCTTTTGTTGGCAAAGTTGAAAAACTAGACTTGGCAAAATTTGTTGTACCCGCTTTAATTAATGAAGAAGATAAAAATTTAATACAATTAGTTAAGAAATTACAGACGGCAGAAATGTCCAAGTATTTAAATAAAAATTCTCCTTTCCAGGGAATATGGGATACCATCGTGCATTCGGAAGAAGAGAGTTTGCCTGATGAAACCAAAGAATTAATACAGGAATACCTGCATCCCAAATTGGAAAAAGTATGGAGAGATTTATCGGAGCATCCTTTTAATTTTTTCTTACCACAGAACAAACCCTTTACCACGGCTAATTTGCAAAAAGCCGAATTGGTCTTCAATACCATTCAGCCAAGTTTCAAAGTTGAGAAAGAAGCAGATAGTTATTTAATTTATGCAGGGGTAAACCTGCCTGAGGGCAATATTCCTTTAGAAGAAAATCATGCCAAGTCTAATTTCATTTTTCAATACCACCATCAATTTTTTGTTTGGAAAAATAGAGAAGATTTGTCTTGGGTAGAACAATTCATGCCCAAAGGATTTCATGAAATTGAATTAGATAAGTGGCCTGCGTATTTAAAAAGTACTTTATTGCCTTTGTCTAAAAAATACCAAGTGGCCTTAGAAAATGTCCTTCAAGAAAAGCTAAAAGGGGTAAAGCCTCAATTACAAATCTTGTTAAAAGAAAACGGGGACTATTTATTTTTTGAACCCCTGTTTGCTTATAAGGATATTATTGTTAACAAAGAAGATGGTCCTTCCGTGATTCAGCAAGTAGGCGATAAAATTATTATTTTAGAAAGAGACTTGGCTGCAGAAAGACAATTGATGAATATCATTGAACAATTACATTCTGGGTTTATACGCCCTAATGAAGGCAATGTATTGGCATTGAAGGGTGCGGAAGTATTAAAGAACAATTGGTTCTTCTTATTTATTGATACCCTTAGAGAAAAACAAATCCCTTTATTTGGTACCGAATATTTAAAGCAATTTAAATTCAATACTGCCAAACCTTCTACTAAATTATACATTAGCAGCAATACCGATTGGTTTGATGCCAAAGTAGAAATTTCTTTCGGAGATCAAAAAGTGTCTATTCAAGACATTAAAAATATGTTGTCCAATAAACAACAATTTGTGCCATTGAAAGATGGAAGTTTAGGGGTGCTACCTGAAAAATGGTTGAATAAATATTCCTTGTTGTTTAAAGTGGGCGAAGGCAAGGCCGATAATTTGAAATTAAGTAAGTATCATTTTTCAATATTGGATGAATTGTACCAACAAAGAGATGAGGAAGAACTAATTTTTCAGTTGGAAGGCAAGTATGAAAAAATTAGAGAACGTTATGCCATTGCGGATGTGACGCCTCCTGAACACTTAATGCCTATTTTACGTCCTTACCAAATAAGTGGTTTTCAGTGGTTGAATTATTTACATGATGTACAATGGGGAGGCATCTTAGCAGATGACATGGGCTTGGGTAAAACCATTCAAACCTTGTCTTTCTTGCAACATTTGAAACAAAAAAATGGCAAGTTAGTGGCCTTGGTGGTATGTCCCACTACTTTGTTGTACAACTGGCAAAACGAATTAAAAAAATTCACACCAAGTTTAACCTACCATATCCATCATGGAGGCACTAGGAACAAGCAAATAATTTTAAAGGAAGAAGTGGAAGTAATCATTACCACTTATGGTACTTTAAGAAGCGATATTAAAATGTTTGTAGAAGTAAATTTTGATTATGTGATCTTGGATGAAAGTCAGGCCATTAAAAATCCTGCAAGTAAGGTAACCAAGGCGGCTTGCTTATTAAAAGCAACCAATAAATTATGTTTAAGTGGTACGCCTTTGCAAAATAATACTTTTGATATTTATGCGCAGATGAATTTCTTGAATCCTGGCATGCTGGGCACCGTAGAATATTTTAAGCATAATTTCTCAATGCCTATTGATAAATTTGATGAGCAAGAGCAAAAAGAACATTTACGTAAATTTGTATTCCCTTTTATTTTAAGAAGAACCAAAGAACAAGTAGCCAAAGACTTACCTGAAAAACAAGAAATGGTTTTGTATTGTGAAATGGGTGATGCGCAAAGAAAAATTTATGAAGCTTACAGAAATGATTATCGCGATAAATTAATTGGGATGGTAGAAGAAAAAGGCATCCAAAAATCACAACTTTCCATTTTACAAGGCTTGATGAAGTTGAGACAGATTTGCGATAGTCCAGCTATTTTAAAAGACGAAGCCTATCCTAATGAATCGGTAAAACTAGACGAATTAACGCGTGAAATAGCTGAAAACATTGGCGGTCACAAGGCCTTGGTGTTCTCGCAATTCTTGGGGATGTTGGCACTGATCAAAGAACAATTGAAAAAATTGGGTATTGATTATGAATATTTTGATGGCGGAAGTACCATCCAGGAAAGAGAACGCGCCATTGATCGTTTTCAAAATGATGACAATTGCAGGGTATTTTTAATTTCATTGAAAGCAGGTGGAGTAGGTTTGAATTTAACCGCTGCCGATTATGTCTACATCGTAGATCCTTGGTGGAATCCTGCGGTAGAACAGCAAGCCATTGATCGAACCCATAGAATAGGACAAACAAAAAATATTTTTGCGTATCGTATGATTTGTAATGATACGGTAGAAGATAAAATATTGAAATTGCAAGAACGCAAAAGAAATTTAGCCAAAGAATTGATTTCAGACGAAGTAGGCTTTGTCAAATCTTTGACCAAGGATGATATTGCGTATTTATTCAGCTAAACAATAGCCAAGAAAATTTATTTTATTTCTGCGGCAGCTAAACCAGCGGTAGGGTTTTTTAAGAATTCATTTTTACATTCTGTTGAACAAAAACCTAGGACATGGTTTTCATAATGGGCTGTATCTCCAATGCCAGCAGTTACTGGCATACCGCAACTTGGATCTTTTTTATTATTCACTAAAGAAACAGGATAAGATTTTTCAGCGCTGGTATCAGCCATCGCTACTTTACTTGTATCCAATGTGGCTGCACTATTATTGCCTTGGCCACAAGCAAGGGTCAAAACAATCAATACCGCCAAGCCACTGCTTAAAATGATTTTCATATCTTTTAATTTGCATCAAATTTACGCATCTATTAGGGATCAAAAAACTAACAGGCATTCATTTTAAGGCCTTATTTCAGTTATAATCAGCCTAAGGGGAAATTTGAGGGCAGCTTTGGCTTCATTTGTCTATTTTATTTTATACTTTTATGCACTCTTTCCTACACAAAAGGAGCTATATCAATGAAACAGGTACAATTACATACATCTTTAGCTAGTGCTTTTAATGCACCAGTACC
>Ga0194037_1002920_pt1 | contig 10858 bp, 7 predicted proteins | sample JunL306m_MetaG_FD_148653 | JGI IMG/M metagenome (GOLD analysis project Ga0194037, IMG submission 148653) | Anoxic zone freshwater microbial communities from boreal shield lake in IISD Experimental Lakes Area, Ontario, Canada - Jun2016-L304-6m | ecosystem: Environmental > Aquatic > Freshwater >...
GCAACTACTCGGCCTATACGCTGGAAGTCACACCCTCCAGGATCAACAACCTGGAGCAGACGATTGAAGGCTTGTCGCAAGTCCTGGACATCACCCCGCGGGATCGGCGCCGTTTCAAAAAGTTGCTGGAAGAATCCAAGAGCTTTGAGTCATTGCCGCTGCGCACCCGGCTCAGCGACGAGGAAGTCGCCAAGTTTGCGGCGCAGCGCTTTCGCTTCCCCGGCGTCGAAATCAAGGCGCGCCTGTTCCGTAACTACCCCTACGGCGAACTGGCCAGTCACGTCGTCGGTTACATCGGACGCATCAACCCGTCGGAGAAGGAAAAGCTCGACGAGTCCGACGATCAGGCCAATTACCGGGGCACAGAGTACATAGGCAAACTCGGCGTCGAGCAAAGTTTCGAGACGCAGTTGCACGGCACCACCGGTGTCGAATCGGTGGAGACATCGGCCGGCGGGCGCGCCATGCGCAAACTCACCAGCAGTCCGGCGACACCCGGCAATACCGTCAAGCTCTCCATTGACATCCGTCTGCAGCATCTGATCGAACAGCTTTTTGGCGATCGCCGCGGCGCGCTGGTGGCGATGGATCCCAAGACCGGCGAAGTCCTGGCCTTTGTCAGCAAGCCGACTTTTGATCCGAACCTGTTTGTCGAAGGCATTGACAGCGAAAACTGGCAAGCCCTGAACGAATCGCCCGACAAGCCTCTCCTGAACCGGGCGCTACGCGGCACCTATCCACCCGGCTCCACCTACAAGCCCTTCATGGCGCTGGCGGCCCTGGAGACCGGAACGCGCCGACCGGAACAAACGATCTCGGACCCCGGCTTCTTCATGTTTGGCAACCATCGCTTTCGGGACGACAAGGAAGGCGGCCACGGTACCGTCAACATGTACCAATCGATCGTGCAGTCCTGCGACACCTACTACTACATGCTGGCCAACGATCTGGGCGTGGACACCATCCATGAGCAGATGCAACGCTTTGGCTTTGGTGAGCTTACCGGCATCGACATCTTTGGTGAAGTCCATGGTCTGCTGCCCTCGACCGACTGGAAGCGCCGGGCCTACAAGCGTGCCGATCAGCAGAAGTGGTACGCCGGCGAAACCATCTCGCTGGGTATCGGCCAGGGCTACAACAACTTCACCGTGTTGCAGCTGGCCTCAGCCACGGCGACGCTGGCCAACGATGGCATCAAGATGAAACCGCACCTGGTCAAGGAGGTGGTTGACATCCTGACGCGCGCACCCACTGCGACCACGCGTGAAGCGGTGGGTGAAGTGATCGCCAAGGCAGCCAATATTGCCATCATCAAGAATGCACTGGTCGGGGTCAACATCGAGGGCACCTCGGCGGCGGCCTTTCGCGGCGCCGGCTACACCAGTGGCGGCAAGACGGGTACGGCGCAGGTGATTCAAATCAAGCAGAACGAAAAATATGTAGCCTCGAAAACCGAGGAACGCTTTCGCGACCATGCCCTGTTTACTGCCTTTGCACCGGCTGAAGAACCCAAAATTGCGCTGGCCATGGTGGTTGAAAACGCGGGCTTTGGCTCACAGAACGCGGCCCCGATTGCGCGCCGGATTTTTGACTACTGGCTGCTCCAGCAGTACCCCAGCGAAGAGGATATTGCGGCGGTCCAAAAAGCGCAGGCGCCGGCTCCGATTGGCAAAGCCCGAACGCTCTCCGAAGTGCCCTGGCCACCGCCCACGCTCGATACTGGCACACCACGCCCGTAGCTGGCAAAAAAAAGGGCACCGGGATCGCCGGTGCCTTTTCTCACTTATAAGCCCTGACGGGCTGTCTCCACGGTCCTTCTTTTTCCACCAAGTCGCTGTTGCCAACGCTTGAGCGAAATGTACGCGGCAAGACCGACCGGTGCATCAGTGCTTACCCTTTCCGGATTTACCCTTTATCGGCCGGCATCCTCTGAAATCCACTGCGCCGCCTTCTCCGCAATCATCAGGACCGGAGAGTTGGTGTTGCCGCTGGTGATGCTGGGCATGACACCGGCGTCCACCACGCGCAAGCCAGCAATCAGCCCCGCTTTGCCGCGCACGCGCAAGCGCGAATCCAGCACCGCCAGGGGGTCGTCTGCCGTGCCCATCTTGGTGGTGCCGACGGGGTGAAAAATGGTGGTCGCAATATCGCCCGCCAGCTTCGCCAAATCCTGGTCACTCTGGTATTGCACCCCCGGCTTCCACTCCTGCGGCTGGTACTTGGCAAGCGCTGGTTGCGCCACGATGCGCCGCGTCAGGCGCAACGAATCGGCCGCCACCTTGCGGTCCACCTCGGTGCTCAGGTAATTCGGCGCAATCGCCGGCGCGTCCTCAAAACGGCTGCTGCGGATCTGGACCGAACCCCGGCTCGTTGGATTGAGATTGCAGACGCTGGCGGTAAAGGCGTTGAAACTGTGCAGCGGTTCCCCAAAAGCCTCCAGACTGAGCGGCTGCACGTGGTACTCGATGTTCGGATACGGCTGCTGCGCATCGCTGCGTGTGAAGGCACCCAGCTGCGAGGGCGCCATGCTCATCGGTCCGCTGCGCTTGAGCGCGTATTCCAGACCAATCATGGCCTTGCCCCAGAGTGTGCTGACTTGCGTATTGAGCGTCTTGACGTCCTGCACCTTGAAAACCGCCCGGATTTGCAGATGATCCTGCAGGTTGGCACCAACCCCCGGCGCATCGTGCACTACGCCAATGCCATGCTTCTCCAGCAAGGCCGCCGGGCCAATGCCGGAGAGCTGCAGAAGCTGCGGCGAGCCGATGCTGCCGGCACACAGAATCACCTCGGCACTGGCGCTGGCCGTGACCATTTCCGCATGGTCCCAAACCTGCACACCGACGCAGCGCTGACTTCCATCCGCCTGCGTCTGAAGCAGCAACTTCGCCACCTGGGCCGCGGTCCACATCTCGAAGTTGGTCCGGGCGTAGCAGGTGGGGCGCAGGAAAGCCTTGGCGGTGCTCCAGCGCCAACCCTCGCGCTGGTTCACCTCGAAGTAGCCAACGCCCTCGTTGTCACCCCGGTTGAAATCCTCGGTGGCAGCAATGCCGGCCTGCTGCGCAGCTTGTGCAAAGGCATCGAGCACGTCCCAGCGCAGGCGCTGCTTCTCGACGCGCCACTCGCCACCAGCCCTGCGGTGCCGCAGCAACTTGCGGTAGTCGGTCGAACTGTCACTCATCAGTTCCGGCGCCACACCGCGCGCGCCGTGGGCAGCGTTGGCTCCCAGGTAATGATCTTCGTGCAACTTGAAATACGGCAGGGCCTGGTTCCAGGTCCAGGTCTCGTCAGCGGTCAGCCGGGCCCACTGGTCGTAATCGCGCGCTTGACCACGCATGTAGATCATGCCGTTGATGCTGCTGCAGCCGCCCAGCGTCTTGCCGCGCGGGTAGCGCAGTACCCGGCCATTCAGGCCCGCGTCGGGCTCGGTGCTGTAGAGCCAGTCGGTGCGCGGGTTGCCAATGCAGTACAGATAGCCCACCGGAATGTGAATCCAGTGGTAGTCGTCCTTGCGCCCGGCCTCAATCAGCAGCACACGTTTGCTGGCGTTGGCCGATAGCCGGTTGGCCAGCAGGCAGCCAGCGGTCCCGGCGCCGACAATGATGTAGTCGAACTCGGTGCTCATGCTCAACGCCCTGCCCACTGGGGTTTGCGCTTTTCCTGAAAAGCCTTCTGTCCTTCCCTGGCGTCTTCGGTCAGCGTAAACAGGGCAATCTGGCTCTCAGTGAATGACATCGATTCCTCGAACGCCATGGCCTCGACCTTCTTCATGGTGTACAGACCGCGCCGGATCGCTGCCGGCGACTTGTCCAGCAGGCGCTCCAGCAGCCACTGCAGCTTGAGGTCCACATCGTCGTCCACGTAATTCACCAGTCCCACTTCGAGCGCCTGCGCTGACGTGATCGGCTCGCCGGTCAGGCACATCTCGCTCAGGATGCGCCTCGGAATCAAATGCTGCAGCACACTGAGCACCTGCGCCGGAAAAACGCCGACTTTCACTTCGGGCAAACCAAAGATGGCGTGACGCGCTGCCACCGCCATGTCGCACATCGACATCAGGCCCATGCCACCGGCCATGCAGGCGCCGTTGACGCGTGCAATCAGGGGTACGTAACTGGCACGCGCCACGCGCAGCAGCTGCGCCAAGTGGCCGTGGGGTTCCGAATAATCGGTGGTAAAGGCCTGCGCCGACTGCAGATCGGCACCAGCGCAAAAGGCCTTGCTTCCGGCGCCGGTGATAACGATGGCACGAACGTCACGCTCGGCCTGCGCTGCCGAAATGGCTTGTGTCATGGCGGCAAGCACCGCGTGGCTCATGGCGTTGCGCCGCTCCTCGCGGCTGATGGTCAACCACAGTACCGGGCCGCGTTGCTCAACAACAAGCTCCGGCGTGGATGAAGAAAGGGATGGGTTCACTTGTCGCTCCTGTTGGTGGCATTTTGCCGCAAGAGCCTTGCCGTTCGCGTTACGATGTCCGGATGGTCGAGAAAAGCCCCCACATCGCACGGCAGCTCACGCCGCAGGGTGGGCGCGTGCTGCTGTCGGGCTGCTGGACTGCCGCTCGACTGGCCGAGCCGCAGAGCTGGAACCTCATTGAGTTGACGCTGGCCGAATGCGCCGCATCTGGCGAAAGCCCTTTGACCTGGGACCTGCGCAAGTTGCAAAAGCTCGACCATACCGGCGCCCAACTGTTGTGGAACGCCTGGGGTCAACACTGGCCACAGAATCTGTTGCTGCTTGAAGCGCAACGCCCGATGCTGGAGCGGGTGGCCCATTACGCCATCAAAGCCCCGCCACCTGCGCGCAAAACGCTCTGGCAACTTTTCCTGCTGCTCGGTGAACGCCTGCTGGTGCTGCTTGATCATCTCAAGTACCTGACCCGCCTGACCGGCCAACTGCTGCTCGACAGCATCAAGCTGGCAGCCCATCCGGGTCAGGGACCCTGGCGCGACGTATCGGGCCATCTGTACCACGTGGGAGCCACCGCGCTGCCGATCACGGCACTGGTGGGCTTTTTGATTGGTGTCGTGCTGGCCTACCTGATGTCACAGCAACTGCGCCAGTTTGGCGCTGACGCCTTCATCGTCAACATCCTTGGCATCGCGCTGATCCGCGAACTCGGACCGGTGCTGGCAGCGATCCTGATCGCCGGGCGCTCCGGCTCAGCCATCACAGCCCAGATCGGTGTCATGCGGGTCACCGAAGAACTCGATGCCATGCGTGTCATGGGCATCGCCAAGGGCTATCGCCTGGTGCTGCCGCGCGCCATCGCCATGGCGATTGCCATGCCACTGCTGACGGTCTGGACGACACTGGCCGCGTTGCTGGGCGGCATGCTGGCCTCCGACCTGGCGATGGGCGTGACACCGGCCTATTTTTTTGAGGCCCTGCCAAGGGCGGTGCAGGTTTCCAATCTGGCTCTGGCGGTTGGCAAATCGGTCGTCTTCGGTCTGCTCATCGCGGTGATCGGCTGCCACTACGGTCTGCGCGTGAAGCCCAACACCGAGAGCCTGGGCCAAGGCACCACGGCCTCGGTCGTGACCTCCATCACGATGGTGATTCTGGTTGACGCTTTGTTTGCCGTCGTCTTCAAGAACATCGGTATATGACCCAGACCACGGCACCCGTCATCAAGATCGACAAACTCTGGTCGGTGTTTCACAACGCCGGCCATGCCTCGGTGATTCATCAGGACCTGGATCTGAGCGTCAAGGCAGGAGAGTTCCTGTCCATCGTTGGCGGCTCCGGCAGCGGCAAGACCGTGCTGCTGCGCCAGATCCTCGGTCTTGAAACGCCCGAGCGCGGACGCGTCACGGTACTGGGTCGCCCGGCAGCAGAAATGGGCGCTGAAGGCGCTGCCAGCCGGGTTGGCATGCTGTTCCAGCACGGCGCCCTGTTCTCGGCCTTCACGGTGCTGGAGAACATCGCCTTTGCCCTGCGCGAGCTCAAGACCCTGCCGACTGCGCTGATCCGAGACGCAGCCATGGTCAAGCTGCAGATGGTCGGGCTCGACCCCTCTCAGGCGCACAAGATGCCATCCGATCTGTCGGGTGGCATGGTCAAGCGTGTGGCACTGGCGCGTGCGCTGGTGATGGATCCGCCGCTCCTGCTGCTCGATGAACCCACCGCTGGCCTGGATCCCGACAGCGCCGATGCCTTTTGCGCCCTGCTGCGCTCGCTCCACCGCGAGCTCGGTCTGACGGTACTGATGGTGACGCACGACCTGGACACCCTGTTTGAACTGAGCACCCGCATCGCCGTGGTGGCCGACAAACACATCGTTGTCAGTGGCACGGCCAGCGAAGTCATGGCCAGTGCCCACCCTTTTGTACGTGACTTTTTCCAGGGCGCGCGCGGCAAGCGCGCCGCCGCCTTGTTGCCGACAACGGCGACACCGGTGTAAAAAGGAAGCTGAGGACAAAAATGGAAAACAAATCACACGCTCTGGCGGCCGGCACCTTTGTGCTGTTGCTGACGGCACTGCTGATCGCGCTGGCGGTCTGGCTGACACGCGACAGCCGCCAGTTGCGCGTCTTTGAACTTGCCAGCAGCAGCGCCGTCACCGGCCTGCAGCCGCAGGCCTCGGTTCGCTTCAAGGGCGTACCGGTGGGCAAAGTCACCGCCATTGGACTCGATCCGCAGGTCAATGGCCAGGTCCTGGTGCGCATCGCCATCAACGAGCAGGCACCCATCACGTCATCGACCTTCGCCACCCTGGGCTTTCAGGGCGTCACCGGTCTGGCCTTCGTCCAACTCGATGACAGCGGCGACTCGCTGGAAATGCTGCAGTCCACCGAGCGCCGACCGCAGCGCATCCCGATGCGGCCGAGCCTGCTGTCCAAACTGTCCGACCAGGGCGTGCAAATCCTGTCGCAACTGGAAGAAACCACGCGCCGCGTCAACCTGCTGCTGGCACCAGCCAACCAGCAAAACCTGATGTCGACCTTGGCCAGCATGGGTCAGGCCGCCAGCGGCATCAGCAAGTTCACTGGCTCATCCTCCGAGGCCTTGCCGCAGCTGGTTCAGGAGGCCAACGCGACGCTGAAGATCATCAAGGACACTTCCGTGCGGGTCGGCGACAGCGCCGACGAAGCGCGCCGGTCTGCGCGCGCTTTCAGGGCAGTGACGGAGCGCATGAACGAAGCAGGAGGTACGCTCGACCAGATCGCCCAAGGCAGCCAGACGCTGGAGCGCAGCGGCCAGAGCCTGAACAGCGCCACCCTGCCGCGTGCCAACCGCGCGCTGGAGGACGCCGCACGCAGCGCCCGCCAACTCGGACGCGCCGCCAGCAGCGTCAGCGAGAATCCGCAGTCGCTGCTCTTTGGCAACTCGCCAGCAGCCCCGGGACCCGGTGAGCCGGGCTTTTCCGCCAACCCCACCCAACCATGAAGAACGCCATGCCAAGAGTTTCGTTTGTCCTCTTCCTGATCCTGGCGCTGTCGGGCTGCGCCCTGCAGAACCCAGCACCGCGCGTGGTGGTTTATGACTTTGGCCCGGGGCCGCTCAGCAGCGCCGCACCCACTCCAGGCAAAACGACGCCGGCCTTGGTGCTGGAAATGCTGGAAGCCCCGGCTGCCCTGGACAGCACCGCTGTGCTGTACCGCCTCGCTTACGCCGACAGCCAGCAATTGCGCCCCTACGCACTGGCGCGCTGGAGCATGACACCGGCCCAGTTGCTGCGCCAGCACTTCAGGCAACAACTCAGCCAGCAGCGCGCCCTGCTCAACCCCGGCGACGGCAGCGGACCGGGCGCCGCCAAACCGCTGCTGCTGCAACTCGAACTCGAAGAATTCAGTCAGTTGTTTGAGAGTGCTGACAAGAGCAGCGGCCTGCTGCGACTGCGCGCCACGCTGACACGAGCCGGCGCCAAAGGCGGTCATTGGCTGGCGCAACGCAATCTGACCGTGCAACGCAACGCCAGCACAGCCGACGCGGCCGGTGGTGTGCAAGCCCTGGCAGCCGCCACCGAAGCCGCTGCGCAGGAGTTGGACCAGTGGCTAAAGGAGTTCGAAAAGTAACCCGGATCGAGTCCCGACACTGGCAAGAATGCAACAGGTCCAGCGCAAAGCCGCCAAATCATTTGATTTAAATCAACCAGAACCGATACCATAGCCCCGCCCGTGTATCAAAAAGCGGTCGACGGTTTATCCTGTCAAGCAAGTAACCTTGGGTTGGCTTGAGGTTGCCGTAAACTCGTTAAATCCGTAACCTGAAAGGCTTTGAAATGAAATTGACAAAACTCGCAGCATCCCTCGCCATCGCGGCGCTGGCTGGATTTGCAACCCAATCCATCGCAGCAGTTGACGCCGATGCGGCAGCGGCTTTGTTCAAAAAGAACGATTGCGGCAAATGCCACTCCATCGACAAATCGAAAAAGGGTCCGGCCCTGAAGAAGATTGCTGCCAAGTACAAAGGCAAGGCAGATGGTCAAGCCAACATCGTGAAGAACATCACCAGCGGCGCCAAGGTCAAGTTGGACGACGGCAGTGAAGAAGAGCACAAGATCATTGACACCAAGGATCAGGCCGCTCTCAAGAATCTGGCTGACTGGGTTCTGGCACAGTAAGAGCCAGGCTGCCCCACGGGACGCCGAATGGTTCACTTAGGATGAATTGCAAAGAGATAACGGTATCGCGCTAACCGCTTCGAGCAGTTCGTGTCGTGTCGTTTAACCTGGAAACGACGGAGAAAAAATGAAACATTCATTGGCTCGTTGGGGTATCGTGGGTTTGCTGGCGGCCGCAGTGGCCGGTTGCGGGGGTGGCGGAGGCTCTTCGCCAGTCGCGCCGGCAGTGCCGGTTGTCGCCGCCAATAGCGCAATCGCTGCAGCCAGTACGCTGGCTGCCAACGACACCGCAAGCAACTCTGCAGCCCCGTTCACGGTGTTGCAGAGCGCTGGCATTTCAGCGGTCCTTGTCAACGGCGCGCCGAAGGTCAACTTCGCGGTTTTCTCGAATGGTGCAGTCAAGGCGGATCTGAAGATCGCTGACGTCAGCTTCGCCATCGCCAAACTGGTTCCCGGCAGCAATGGCAATCCGGATCAGTGGGTCAATTACATCTACCGCAAAGAAACTGCCACCACTGGTGTCGGCCCTGCCGGCAAGCCCGCGCTGGCCAGCGCGATGCAGGCAACTACCGATGCCAAACAGACCGATGCCGCCCTGCTGGCGGCGCAACTGGTGTACAACGCCGACGGCTACTACACCTACACCTTCAAGACCAACATTCAGGATCCGGCGCAAACCAACGGTGTCGTTTTCGAGCCAGCACGCACGCACCGCGTGGCCATTCAATTGAGCTACAAAAATGCGGCGGGCGAGGCGGTTCTGGTCAACCCCTACATTGACTTCACCGTTGACGCTGCCGGCAAATCGGTGCTGGTCACCGATCCGGCCAAAACGCGCAAGATGACCGATGTGTCATCCTGCAACAGCTGCCATGAAAAACTCGGCCTGCATGGCGGCGGCCGCGTTGACACCCAGTACTGCGTGCTCTGTCATAACCCGGGCACCGTTGACGCCAACAGCGGCAACAACCTGAATCTGGCCACCATGGTGCACAAGATCCATGCTGGCAAGCGGCTTGGCGCTGCCGGCGAGGACTACACCATCTGGGGCTACCAGAACAGCAAGCACAGCTACGCCGAAGTCGGCTTCCCGCAAGACCTGCGCAACTGCAGCAAATGCCACTCCGCCGCCAACGCCAGCACACCGCAGGGTGACAACTGGAAGAGCAAACCCAGCAAGGAAGCTTGCCTGACATGCCACGTCAGCACGGTCGGCTCCGCCTGGGAAACACTGCACAAGGTCGTCGCAGTCCAGTACGCTGGCGCGGGTACGCCTGCCAGCGCCCTGCCAAACCAGGAATGCGTGCGCTGCCACGGCGCCGGCTCGGTCGTCTCTGCCGAGAACGTCCACTTCAACCAGGTTGAAGCCAACGCCGCCAAGTACAAGATGAACATCGAGAGCGTCGCTTTCAATGACACGGCAGATCACAAGGGCCGCAGCGTCACAGTCAAGTACTTCCTGTCGGACCCGACCAATGGCAATGCTGCCTACAACCTGGTCAGCGCGGACTGCGTCAACACACCGACCCTGACCTGTTCCAGCACCACCAAGTTCGGCAGCCTGCGCTTCTATCTGGCCTACCAGAACATGGTCGGTCAGTATGCTGCGGTAACCGAGTACTCCGCTTACAACAACGGCGGCAGCACGGCCAATGCCTATACCTACAAGGGCAGCAACGATGGAAAAAATCACTACACGCTGAGCATCCCGCTGCCCGACGACAGTGCCACCGCCGTTGCCACTGGCACGGCCCGCGTTGTCAGCATCGGCCAGGTCAAGGAAGCCAAACTGGCTGCCACCTCCGGTGTCAGTCCGCGTCCTGAAGTCAGCCCGAGCGTGCAGGTCAATACGCTGGTGCAGCACACTTCGAGTGAACTCGCGCTCAGCGGTGCACTGCAGCCTCGCCGCACCATTGTTGCGAACGAAAAGTGCAATGCCTGCCACAGTGCGCTGGGCGCCGCCTCGGGCTCCAACACGCTGGCCAACGCCTTCCACAGCGGCGCCCGCAACAACGTTGACGCCTGCGTCCTGTGCCACGATGCCAACCGTGTCTCGAGCACCGTCATGACCAACGGCATGGCCCTGAACGAGTCCTACCAGTTCAAGCGCCTGATCCATGGCGTGCACGGCAACTCCAAGCGGACCTACCCGTTCACCAACGGAAACACAGTGGTCGGGGCATTCAACATGGATGGCACATCGGCCACGGGCGGCGCCTCGCTGTCACAACAGAAAGACAGCACCGGCAAGGCCATCACGGTGGCAAACTTCGCGGCCGAAGTCGCCTGGCC
>Ga0194037_1002921_pt1 | contig 10857 bp, 8 predicted proteins | sample JunL306m_MetaG_FD_148653 | JGI IMG/M metagenome (GOLD analysis project Ga0194037, IMG submission 148653) | Anoxic zone freshwater microbial communities from boreal shield lake in IISD Experimental Lakes Area, Ontario, Canada - Jun2016-L304-6m | ecosystem: Environmental > Aquatic > Freshwater >...
ATTGATTTCTAATATTGCCACCTAACCTAAAATCGTAGTCGGGATTAAATCCAGTATTAGCAGGATTTACCAATAAAGGCGCATTATAATATTGCGAAAAATGCAAGCCCTGTCCACTAGCAGTTATTACTACAATGGAAAAGAAAATACTTACTAATATTTTAAATAACTGCTTCATGTTTTATCACCTCAATAAAGTGATATCTCCTTTTTTTAATAACTTTTCTTTGGTACTAAACTCAACTTGCAAAGTATAATGATATACATCTTGTGCTAATGGCTTTCCATTTAATAAACCATTCCAACCCTCAGTTTGGCTAGTAGAAGCAAAAACTAAATTACCCCATCTATCATAAATACGCCAAGTCATTTGTTCAATACCAAATCCATGTATATAAATGATATCATTGTTCCCATCTCCATTAGGTGAAAATGCATTTGGAATATCTAAAATAGGATTAATAGTTACTGAAATTGCCTGACATGCTGTATCAGAACAACCAGCGGCATTATAAGTTACCAAACATGCATTGTAAGTTCCTGTTGCTGGATAAATATGTTTTACAATAACCGATTTTACCGATGTTACAGTTGAATCGCCATCGCCAAAAATCCATTTATACAAATTACCCCCCGATGAATTATTACTAAAACTAACTGCCGTATTAGGCTCTGTTGGTTGAGGCGAATAAATATAAGCCGATATAGGTTTAGGGCTAACTGTAATGGTAAATCTAGTAGTATCTACTTTGTTACAAGTATTGGTATCAATAGCTATTAGCGTAACCACATAAGATCCTAAACTTGCATACAAATGACTAGGACTTGTTTGTGTATTTAAAGGAGATCCATCGCCAAAATTCCAAATAAAATCTTGCCCTGCTAATGAAGTATTGGTAAACTGTGCCGTATAAGGCAAACAGCCCAAAGCAGGGGTAGTAAACCTTGCCGCAACATTTGGTGAAATTCTAATTTGTAAAGTAAATGTGTCGGATTGATTACAATAATTGGTGTCTAATAAAACCAATTTCACATCGTAAGTACCGGCTGCTAAAAAAGTATGAACTAGTGTTTGTGTGCCTGTTAATTGTGTAGTACCATCACCAAAAATCCATAAAAAAGAATTCGCTTTAAAAGGCTTGGCTGTGCCGGTAACTGGTGGCGTAGAAGTATTTGTAAACTGATAACTTAAAGAAGCGCATGGCGGTAATTTAGTAGCCGTAAATCCTATAATTGCTTCGTCATTTCTAACACGCAAATTCAAGTACGACGAATCGGCAATATTACAACTTGCAGAATCTATTGAAATTAATTTTACCCTATAAGTTCCAATAGCAGTAAATACATGCGAATTTTTAGGGGCAAAAGTAGTATCGTTTTTTGTGCCATCGTTAAACTGCCAAACATACATTTTACCCATGGCCAATGAATCTTCAAAATCAACCGTTAAAGGCACACAACCAGAAGTGTCGCGAGAACGTCCATTAATAGTTGCTACCAAGTCTGTACCAACTCCTGCCAAATTAAATGCAATTTTAATAGCAGCTAAATTACAGCCGCCTTGTTGTGCATTTAAAGCTCCATTTGTTTGCGACCAAACACCAGCCGATGTTGGAAATCTTGCACCACCACCACAGTTGGCACATACTGCTTGATAGATAATGCCATTTCTATCAAACCTACTGGTGCCGCCGTCTACATGGTCGGGGTAATTACCCCCATTCTGTCCAAAAAAGCTACCGTATTTTAAACTATTTGCATTTTTTTCAAGTACAATAAAATAAAAATCACTGCCATCTGTGCTATTTAAAACAGCATCGGGTGTTACCAATAAACCCTTGGTTCCTGCACTTGGATAATCGGGTGGTGTTTTACCAAAAGTGTTGCCTAATCCTCCCCAACCAGACACGTAAATATTTTCACATCGATCAATTAAAAAAGCAGTAGGAGAAATATTAGGAATAGCAGAAGGTGTTCCAAAATTAGTAGAGAAAATAATGCTATTTAAATCTTGCGAAAGTTTCGTTACAAATTGCTTCGACCCATTCACACTAAACACTGCATTGGTTACAGGAATATCACCCGTAGTGGTTCCCATAATATAGGGGAAAGAAAATTTATCAAACTGAATGCCATAAATTAAATCAATGCCAACAGTTCCAAAATAAGTTGATTTTTTTAGCACCCCATTGTTGTCAAATATGGCTACAAATCCATCACTTGAACCACCCATAAAACCTGGTGTAATACTTCCAGTTTTGTCTCCAGGAAAATCACTACTCACCGTAGCACCCGCCACATAAATATCATTATTAGATGGATTCAATGCCAATACAAAAGCAGCATCGTCGTCATTGCCGCCCAAATAAGTACTAAATAAGGCTGTAGTAAGGGTAGGGTCGAATTTTAATACGACCGCATCTTGCGCTCTTCCTGTTGCAGCATTTCTACCGCCATTGGTAGTTTGTGCAGCATTAGCAGTAGGAAAATTGGTTGATTGTGTACAAGAAGATAAATAGATATTTCCAGCATCATCAACAATTACTTCACTTCGTGCATCATCGCCATAATTTCTATTTATGGATTCTGCACAGCCCGGATTATTTGCTGTTGATTTACAAATTTCTTTGTCTTTGATATTCACTCCGTCTTCTCCTGATCCACCAATAATTCTCGACCCAATTAAAGCGGTACCAGAACTATTTAATTTAGATAAAACAATATCCCAACCACCACCTCCCACACCATATTTAGTGCCAGGATAATTTGATGAAGAAGTACGTCCTGCAATGATTAAATTATTATTTGCATCCACTACCAAACTATGGGGTTGTTCACTTCCATTTGATCCGCCAATATAAGTAGCATATACCCTACTCGTTCCTGTAGAATTAAACTTCATAATGGCAATATCAAAGCCATTATTATTAGGTCCACTAAAAATGGTGCTATAGGCGCCAACACTTGCAGGAAAACCATTTCCAAAAACAATGCCACCTGCGTAAAAATTTCCTTTACTATCATAGGTTGCCGTGTATCCCCAGTTACTAGCAGTACTTCCTGTATAGGTAGAAAATATTAATGGATCTATCACCAATATTTCTTTATTATTAATCGGTTGGTTTAAATGAAAACGCACAATATTTCCTTTCAATTCATAACTACAAGAAATTTCTTTTTTTCCTGCATTGTTTAATTGATAACTATACGGCGCCAACTCTTTCACTTCTTGAACCGATGTTTTTATTAATAGATTTTGGTCTTTAATGCTTAATCCATCGGTGCCAGAAAAATACAATGCAATTTGATTAACGTCGCCACCCGGATGCACTATAAAATCGTATTTTAATTTGCCATTTTCTGAATAGTACCTAACATCAATATTTTTATACAAATCTTTGTAAGTAATGGCAGCGTATAATTGACAATTTGATACCCATTTACTTGGGTCATTACCAATAAAATAATTATTATAACTCGGTAGTGCTTTGTCGGGAACTGCAATTGGCGCAGGATTGGCATTTAAAAAACTTACATCGTATAAATGCGAATGCATGGTGTTTGGCTCTCCCACCGTTGCAGCATTTGGAATAATTTTTTTTGTGTCACGACCTTCTTTATTATCAACTAATTGGTCCTGTGTTTGGTGAACGCTTAATGCATTTATTTCGGCTACATCATACAATAGCATTCTATAGCCACCATCTTTTTTTAAGGCAAATGCCCCTGTTGTTAAATCGCCTTTATAACTTAATTGTTTTTCCCACTGACCTTTGTTTTCAACAAACTCAAGGTATGCTTGCGCCGTAACTTGCTGGCAAAAAAATGACAACAAAAAAATGAATCCTATTTTAGTTACAGCGCTCAATTTGATTATTTAATTTTAAGTTACGATATTTTACTCCAACCATTCTTTCCTTTCTGCTGTTGAAGGTAATTTTTCAATTGCAAATTCTTTGCCATATTTAGCTCTTGATCTTCTTCACACAATACTTCTGCAGCTGCTCTAGCTTTTTCTAATACATCTCTATCATTCACAATACTAGCCAGTTTAAAGTTGAGTGCACCACTTTGCCTAGTACCCTCAATGCTGCCCGGACCGCGGATTTCAAGGTCTTTCTCTGCTATTTTAAACCCATCATTTGTAGCACACATGATATTGATACGTTCCTTGGCCTCTTTGCTTACTCGGGCACTAGTTAATAAAATGCAAAAACTTTTTTCGGAGCCCCTTCCAACCCTACCTCGAAGCTGGTGCAACTGCGATAATCCAAATTTCTCGGCGCTTTCAATGACCATCACCGAAGCGTTCGGCACATTCACCCCAACTTCAATAACGGTTGTACCCACCAAAATTTGCGTGTCGCCACTAATAAAGCGTTGCATATTGGTATCCTTCTGTTCATTCGGTTGACGTCCGTGGACCATACTAATTCTATAAGTAGGTTCTGGAAAAAAGCTTTTTACTTGCTCATATCCCTGCATTAAATCTTCGTAACTCAGAGTTTCGCTTTCTTCAATTAAGGGATATACATAATACGCTTGCCTGCCTTTGGTAATTTCTGTTTTTACAAAATCCATTACACTAGCCCTAGCTGTTTCGTAGCGATGTACTGTTGTAATAGGAATTCTACCTGGCGGCAATTCATCCATAATACTATAGTCTAAATCGCCATACGCAGTCATGGCCAATGTTCTTGGAATTGGTGTGGCTGTCATTACCAAAACATGCGGAGGCAGTGTTGCTTTCGCCCAAAGTTTGGCACGCTGCGCAACACCAAAACGATGTTGTTCATCTATAATTGCTAAACCCAAATTTTTAAACTGTACTATGTCTTCAATAATAGCATGTGTACCTACTACAAAATGAATCGTATCATCTAATAAACCTTGTAAAATTCTTTTGCGCTCTTTTGTTTTGGTGCTTCCTGTAAGTAATGCAATTTCAACAGGCATTTCTTTTAACAATTCGCCTAAGCCTTGAAAGTGTTGCTGGGCCAATATTTCAGTAGGTGCCATCAAACAACTTTGATATCCATTATCGGCAGCCAATAACATACTTAATAATGCGACTATCGTTTTTCCGCTACCCACATCTCCTTGTAATAAACGATTCATTTGGTGCCCACGTGCCGTATCATTTCTAATTTCTTTAATTACTCTTTTTTGTGCACCAGTTAAATTAAAGGGTAAATATTTTGAATAAAATGTATTAAAAATATCTCCAACTTTTTCAAACACAACTGCCCTACTCACCCTATAACGTTGCAGTCTGGTTAATTGTAATCGGACTTGTGCAATAAAAAATTCTTCGAACTTTAAGCGTTCAATTGCTTTATCATAAGATGCTGCAGAAGTAGGAAAATGAATTTGACAATTCGCTTCGTAGCGTTCCATCAAACCATATTGTTTACAAATACTTGCAGGAATATTTTCAACCAATTCATCGGGATGCAAAATAGAAATCAAGGCATAAGTTAGCTTACCAATTTGTCGGCCATTTAAACCCCTTGCTTTTAATTTTTCAGTACAAGGATATACAGGTTCTAAAAAAGACCTGCCATCTGCTTTGGCCGGAACAAAAGCTTCAATTTCTGGATGAACAATTTGAGGCTTGCCCCCAAAAAAACCGGTTTTTCCAAAAACCAGGTATTTACTTCCTACAATTAAATTTTTCTGTACCCAAGTAATTCCTTGAAACCAGGTTAATTCTAATATACCAGTAGCATCTTTTATTTGAGCCACCAATCGTTTCGACCTTTTTTCGCCAATTATTTCAAAAAACAATAGCGTACCTGCCACCTGAATATAATCGGTATTGGCCCCAATATCACTGATTTTATTGATTTGGGTTTTGTCTATATGCCTGTTGGGATAATGGTTTAAGAGATCGGCAAAGGTAAAAATCTCTAATTCTTTTTTGAGCATATCGGCACGCAAAGGCCCTACTCCTTTTAAGTATTCAATGGGCGATTGTAATATGTAATTATTTTGGCTGATATGGGCGCTTTTAAATGATTATGCAATGTTACTACAAAGCAGTGTTCAGACCATGCAATAAACTTAACTGCATTGCTTATCTTCGCGCCATGGCAAAAGAGGTTGTATTAAGTGGAATTAGGCCAACAGGCTTTCTGCACCTAGGAAACTATTTCGGTGCAATGCGCAATTATGTGCGGATGCAGGATGAATATAACTGCTATTTTTTTGTGGCAAACTGGCATAGTTTAACCACCCATCCCGATACCAAAGAGCTGCGAAACAGCGTAAACAGGGTTGTTGCAGAGAATATTGCCTGCGGACTAGATCCCGAAAAAGTGGCTTTATATGTTCAAAGTGATGTGCCTGAAATTGCTGAGCTTTATTTGTACTTAAATACAATGGCATACAAAGGAGAACTAGAAAAGACCACCACTTTTAAAGAAAAAGTACGTTTAAATCCTGATAATGTAAATGCAGGACTATTAACCTACCCGGTTTTAATGGCTGCCGACATTTTAATACATAGAGCCGTAAAAGTTCCCGTAGGAAAAGACCAAGAACAACACCTAGAAATGGCCCGCAATTTTGCCGATCGCTTTAACCACCGTTATGGAGATGTATTACCGCTACCTCAGGCTTTTAATTATGGAGGTGAACTTGTAAAAATTCTCAGCCTAGATGGCAATGGCAAAATGAGCAAGAGCGAGAACCAAATGAATACGCTTTACCTAGCTGATACCGACGAATTGATTGGCAAAAAAATCATGAAAGCCAAAACAGACCAAGGTCCTAGCACACCAAATTCAGCTAAACCAGACTATATAGAAAACCTATTTACATTGATGCGATTGGTTAGTGGCGCAGATGTGGTAGACAAATTCGAAGCCGATTTTAATGCCAGTAGCGAAGGTAATTGCATTATCCGTTATGGCGATATGAAGAAGCAGTTGGCAGCAGATATGATAGAATTCATTAAACCAATTAGGGCAACAGCAGCAGATATTCAAGAAAATAAAGACTTATTACACAAAATAACCCGCCAAGGGGCAGAGAAAGCAAGGGCCAGCGCCAGTGAAACGCTAAAGCTTGTACGATCGGCTATTGGCATGAATGAAAGCTAGTTATTTCTAATAATCTGTGTTGAATAAAAACTTTTCATTAAGTTCGTTCACTTATCTCTATTTAGCATACTTATAGTTATGGCAAAACCAAAGAAACCCAAGCACGTAGCAGTTGCAGGCAATATCGGCGCCGGCAAAACCACTTTAACCGAAATGTTAAGCAAACATTATCGTTGGATACCTCAGTTCGAAGACGTAGACCATAATCCATATTTAATGGATTTTTATGAAGACATGCCACGCTGGAGTTTCAATTTACAAGTGTATTTTTTAAATAGTAGACTAGCACAATTATTAGAAATTCAACACGGAACAGAAACCGTCATTCAAGATAGAACCATCCACGAAGACGCGAATATTTTTGCGCCAAACTTGCACGAGATGGGCTTAATGAGCAAACGCGATTTCGACAACTACTACCAATTTTTTCAAACATTGAAAACAATGGTACAACCACCAGACTTATTAATTTATTTGAAATGTTCTGTACCAACTTTGGTATCACAAATACAAAAAAGAGGTAGAGAGTACGAAGAAAATATTCGTTTAGATTATTTAAAAAGACTCAACGAACACTATAACCGTTGGATTGACGGATACAAAGAAGGCCCTTTATTAATTATCGATTGCGATAAAAATAAGTTTGCAGAAAACGAAGAAGACTTCGGACAAATCATTAGCAAAGTAGACGGAACCCTTTTTGGTTTGTTCTAGTATTTCTATTTGTTTTAAAAATCTCAGATGCGCCAATTGTTTGTTTGGTTATTTCGGCTGAATGGCTGGAAGATAGAAGGCGCACTCCCAGAGGGCGTAAAAAGAGCCGTTATTATTGCAGCACCACATACCACCAATTGGGATTTTGTGTATGCCCTAGCCGCGTTCTATCAATTAAAAACACCCTTACGTTTTTTAGCAAAAAAAGAATTGTTCTGGTGGCCATTTAAGTTAATATTAGAAAGCATTGGTGGCATAGCAGTTAAGCGCAATAAAAAAACAAAACTGGTAGACGATATAGTAACCCTGTTTGAACAAAACGAAGAACTCATGTTGCTCATACCCGCCGAAGGAACTAGAAGCTGGGTAGATAAATGGAAAACCGGATTCTACCATGTAGCCCTAAATGCCAAAGTACCCGTGCTATTGGGCTATTTAGACTACGAGAAAAAAACAGCCGGCTTTGGCCCCCTGATATACATGACAGGCAATCCTATTACAGATGCCAATACCATTAAAGATTTCTACCGACACATTAAAGGCAAGTATCCAAAAGATTTTAATTTAGAGGGATTGGATTTGGGTTAATTGGGGTTGTTGGGTTGAGATTTATTTCATTTTCTCTAATGTCACTTTACTAAGAATTCTCTAGATCCTCCTTTAAAAACTCCTGCAAAAAATACAGTGTTTTACCCCTTCTTTAGGGTTCTTTCTCTAATTATTTTCATACTAGTTTTATTCCCGCTTACAACAAAACGCGTTGCGAAAGCATTGGATTTTAGTCCCAGATTTTTACCATGACTGTTGGCCACAGGCAAAAATAAAAAGGACGACTATTTGCACGAAAGCAAATTTGGTGACGCAAATACAGACCAGGAGCTAACAACTTAAAACTGGAGGCCTTGCAGTAACAGCAAGACAATAAAACCGCCGAACATCCGAACCATGGTGTTAGACAGGGGAGGGAATTAAAAATAATTAGAGAGATGAAAAAGAATAAAATTTTAACACTTACTCTTTCATTAACATGCATAGTGATATTCATAATATTATCTTGTAATAAAAAAATTGATAGGATAAATTCTAAAATAATAGTTAATACAGTAACACCTATGAAATCTAATTTAATAGGTGTTAGGAATATTTATGTAGAATATAATTCCGAGACAAAGAAAGCGGTAATAAAATTAGATGCAGAACAAAGAATTGTTTTTGGATTAACATTGAATCTACAAAATAGAAATATTATTGCCGACTTTTCTAAAGAAGATAAATTAGAAAAAATATTTTTTGAAAATGACCTTCAAACTTCTTTTTCAATTAAAGACGAGATAATTTCATATGCCTATAAATCACCGCAATTAAAGGAAGTAAGTACAAACGCCTTGCAAACAGGTGTATTGAATTTAACAAATGAAGAAAAAATATTAGCTATGATTTTCACATGCTTATACCAAGACATTCAAACAATAACAATAAGTTCGAAAATCGAGAAAATAAATGAAAATTTAACTGACATAAAAGTAAAACCGTTTGAAAATCAAGCAACTATTGAAATTGGATGTTACCAAATTGGAGGTTCTGCCTCAATTGTTCAAGAAAGATTAAAAAACTGTACAAAACCTGGTTGCAATCAAATTGCAACCGATGTTTCTTGCCTTTGGGGAAATCATGCTTGCTTTGGAACTGTAACATATTCATGTCCTAATAATTCAATAGCAATTACAGACTGGGAAGAATTGCCACATCTTTGGTAAAATAAAATATTTAAATTAGTGAAAACAAAAACATATGAGTAGTAGCGAATATCTATTTTTATTTCTATTTTTTCTAACTGTCATATTAAGCATTTATTTATTAGTAAAATTTATAAAATGGATTAAGTAAAATATTAAATATTTATAGTAAAAAATGTTAGAACTAATTTTAATGTCAATTCTTTGCTTAACTGCAATCCCATTATTTATTTACGACTTAATAACATCTAAAATATTCAATGACAGAAAATCAAAAAAAATAAAAGATATAATTTTTTATGTGCTAATATCAATCATTATTATTTCAAAGATTTTAGAAAAGATTGAATTGTATAATCGATAATTTTAGAAATAAAATATCTATATAATCAATTACAATTATTTTAATTTCTTGCATCATTGTTATCAAATAACAATGATGCAAGAAATTAAATAGTGTTAGTTTAATCTAGAAACTATTATAACATGTCTATTAAAAATAAAAAGAAACTACTGATTTTATGTGTTATGATTTTAACATCAACACTAGTAGAAATAATACTTTTCAAAGAGCCATTTTTATATAAAATTATTCTAAAAAATATTTTATGGATATCCCCTATTGTATTGCTATTGAAATTCGAAAATGATTAAAAAGATGAACCTTTGTAGTTTTCTAAAGAAATTAAGTGATAAACAAATTGTTTTGACCTTACTTTTAAATGGATTTGCCACAACCTTATTTTCGTCAAGCAGATTAAACGAAATCAACAGTCAATTGTTTTTCTTAAAGATAATTTTTCTAACATCAATTTCTTGGATATCTGGCTTTGTTTTTCTAGCTATCTTTTTAAAATTGCTTGAAATTAATATCCATAAATACCAATTCATTCTTTTAAAAATCGGCCTATCTATTATTTTAATAGTATTATTTATGAGCCCACTTATTTGGACAATTTTTTATTATAATTTATGAGCATTTTAATACCTAACAAATCCTTCAAAAACAGAACATCAATAACCTTATATCTCTACCTTATTTTAATATTGGCGTATCAAAATTTTGAAATAAATACAGAAATCCTTTTTTTGATTTGTACTTTATTAATGTGGTTTGGAACCGCTGATATATTTAAAATTGTATTTATTAAGACATTAAATAAACCCGAAATGTCTAAAAGAAAAAAGATGGCAATTTCTATAACTGTCGGTTTATTTATTATTATTTGCTACACAAGTCCAATATTACTTTACTTACTTGCAAAAGGAATTATTTAATTTTCCATAACCTCAAAATCCCCCAC
>Ga0194037_1002922_pt1 | contig 10857 bp, 4 predicted proteins | sample JunL306m_MetaG_FD_148653 | JGI IMG/M metagenome (GOLD analysis project Ga0194037, IMG submission 148653) | Anoxic zone freshwater microbial communities from boreal shield lake in IISD Experimental Lakes Area, Ontario, Canada - Jun2016-L304-6m | ecosystem: Environmental > Aquatic > Freshwater >...
TCAGGATGCTTCCCATCGGCTCCACGTTCACCAAGTTCCGCCGCCTTGTCCATGACCTCTCCCAGGAACTGGGCAAGAAAATTGAAATGGTTACCACCGGAGCCGAAACCGAACTGGACAAAACGGTAATAGAAAAACTCAACGACCCTCTCGTGCATCTGATCCGCAACTGTATCGACCATGGCATTGAGAAGCCCGAGGATCGAGGCAAAGCAGGAAAACCGAAGACAGGTACCGTCCATCTCTCGGCAATCCATTCGGGAGACAGTGTCCTCCTGACCATAAAGGACGACGGCGCCGGGCTGAATCGCGACTCCATTCGGGCCAAGGCGATCGACAAAGGATTAATTGCCGCCAATGCCGAATTAACGACCAAGGAGATTTTTGGTCTGATCTTCGCTCCCGGATTTTCGACCGCGGAACAGGTTACCAGTGTCTCCGGTCGCGGGGTCGGCATGGATGTGGTGAAACGGGCCATCGACTCATTGCGCGGGACTATAGACGTCGACAGCGCACCGGGCGCCGGGACGACCATTACTCTCAGAATTCCGCTGACCCTGGCCATTATCGAAAGCCTCCTGGTCAGAATCGGCGCTGACTGTTTCGTCATTCCCCTCTCCTTTGTCGATGAATGCATCGAACTGAGTCGTGAGGATGTGGCCCGCGCCCACGGTCGCCACGTCATGAATGTCAGGGGGAAGTATGTTCCCTACATCCCCTTGCGGGAGCAGTTCGCCATTGGCGACACGGTCCCGGATATCGAGCAGATCGTCATCACCAGAATCGACGGCAACCGGGTAGGATTCGTGGTGGACCATGTCATCGGCGAACACCAGACCGTCATAAAATCATTGAGCAAGATCTACCGTAATGTGGAAGGAATTTCGGGCGCGACCATTCTCGGCGACGGCAGCGTGGCACTGATTCTTGATATTCCGCAGCTCTACAAAGGGGTTGAACTGGCTGAACAGACAAAATCGTCCGATACCGGCGCAACTACTTCACTGAAATGAGTTTCTATTATGGCATTCACCTTTTTCATGCGCGATCAGCCGACCCTCGAATATGCCGCCGACCACATGATCCGCTACGCATCGGGCCGCAGCAGGGTCAGAATCTGGGACGCGGGGGCAGCCCTTGGCCAGGAAACGTATACCATAGCCATGATCTTCGCGGAGAAGATGAACCCGTTCGCTTTCAAAAACCTCCGGATTGACGCCACCGACTATGACGAGGAGAACAACTTCGGGGATATCATCACCAAGGGGGTCTACCCTTACGATGAGTTACAGCGCACCCCGGAGCATCTCTTCAAAAAATATTTCGAGCCGGCCGACGAACCGAACAAGTTTCGTGTCATCGCTGACCTTAGGAGCCGGATCTTCTTCCAGTATCACGATCTCCTCTCCTTCAAACCGATCGGCCAGGATTACTGCCTGATCGTCTGCAAGAATGTCCTTCTTCATTTTCAGTATGAAGAACGGGTCAAGGTCATCCGGATGTACCACGACTCCTTGGCGCCCGGCGGCTATTTTGCCTGCGAAAATACCCAGAAGATGCCGTCGGAGCTCTCCCATCTGTTCGAACAGGTGACCCCCGACTCTCAGCTCTTCAAGAAGATAGGGTAGCAGGGGCATGAAGGTCATTCATCTGCAAAAAAATCCACGTATCTATACCTGCAATTCCTACCTGATCCTGGGTGACTGGAACCGCATCGAAGATGTGAACACCATCATTGACCCGGGTACCGATACCCATATCCTGGCAGAGATCGAGCGGGTGGCCACCGGTTGCGGCAAGGTCGCCGTCGAACAGATCATCCTTACCCATAATCACTTTGACCACGCCGGCGCCATCATCGATCTGAAAAAGAGATTCGGCGCCAAGGTCTTTGCCTACGTGGAGACGGCGGGGGTCGACGAACTGCTCTACAACGGCGCATTCCTGAAGGTGGGTGACGATTATCTGGAAGTTCTTCACGCGCCGGGTCATTCATCAGACTCCGTCTGCCTCTACTGCCGGTCAAACCAGTCGCTCTTTTCCGGAGACATGCAGTTGAGGGTGCGAACGCCGGGGGGAGTCTATACCCAGGAGTATCTGGATTCTCTTTTGATGCTGTACGGTCGTCCGATTCAAACGGTTTACTCCGGGCATGATGAACCTCTTACCGCCAACATCAGGGAGATCCTGACAGAGACGATCCGGAATGTAAGAAAAAGCGCTGTCACTACAGGGTGATCAGGAAACATGCCTGGTTAACCGCCACGCGGAAATAGTGCGCTCAAGGAGGAAGAATTATGTTTAAGAACATGAAGATCGGAGTAAAACTGATCGGCGGCTTCCTGATGGTGGCGCTCTTCGCCGCCATCGTAGGCGTGGTCGGGATAGTCAACATCAAAAAGATCGATACCGCCGACACCAAGCTCTACGAAAAGATCACCATCCCTCTCGGGCAACTACAGAACATGACCGCGGCATACCAGAAGATTCGGGTCGTTATGCGGGACATGGCGCTGGACGGCAATACATCGAAAAACCAGAGCTATGTAAAAAAAGTCATTGAGTTGCGGGAGACCGTGGACAAGGAAGCGGCCGAGTTCGAAAAAAGCATCCTCACCGAGGAGGGGCAAAAGCTCTTCAAGGAGTTCACAGCCGCCTGGAAAGAGTACAAGACAGCCCTGGACAAGGGGCTGCAATTTGGTGAGCAGGACAAGGACAAAGAGCTGACAGCCCTGCTGCAGGGGGATCTGCTCACCTACGGCACGACCTCCAATGACGCCCTCGAAAAATTGGTGGACGCCAAGATCACGCAGGCCAAGCAGACCTCGGACGGCAACACCGCCCTGGCGAGCCGCTCCACCTTGCTGATGGCGGGGGTCATTCTGGCGGCGCTCCTGATAGGCTTCGGCATCGGATTGTTCATCACCCGGGGGATCAAGCGCCAATTGGGGGATGAACCGACCTTTGTGGCTGAGCTGGCGGGCAAGATCGCCGATGGGGACCTCTCCACCCGCATCGACACTGCGGGCAAGGCCCCCAACAGCGTCATCGTGGCCATGCAACGGATGTCCGAGGCGATTCAAGCGCTGGTGGCCGACGCCGTGATGCTCTCCCAGGCGGCCGTGGCCGGGAAGCTGGCGACGCGAGCCGACGCCTCCCGGCACCAGGGGGATTTTCAGAAGACAATCAAGGGGGTCAACGAGACCCTGGACGCCGTTATCGGTCCCTTGAACGTGGCCGCCGAATACGTGGACCGGATCTCCAAGGGGGACATTCCGCCGAAAATCACCGACAGCTATAACGGCGACTTCAACGAGATCAAGCTCAACCTCAACATCTGCATTGACGCGGTCAACGCCTTGGTTACCGACGCCGACACCTTGGTCCGGTCGGCCGTGGCCGGCAAGCTGGCGACGCGAGCGGACGCCTCGCGCCACCAGGGGGATTTCCGAAAAATCGTGGCCGGGGTCAACGAGACCCTGGACGCTGTCATTGGCCCATTGAACGTGGCCGCCGAGTACGTGGATCGGATATCCAAGGGGGACATTCCGCCGAAAATCACCGACAGCTACAACGGCGATTTCAACGAGATCAAGCTCAACCTCAACACCTGCATCGACGCCGTCAGCGCCCTGGTCGTTGACGCCAACACCCTGGTACATGCCGCCGTGGCCGGAAAACTGGCAACGCGAGCCGACGCTTCCCGGCACCAGGGGGATTTCCGGAAAATCGTGGCCGGGGTCAACGAGACCCTGGACGCCGTCATCGGCCCCCTGAATGTGGCCGCCGAGTACATGGATCGGATATCCAAGGGGGACATCCCGCCGAGGATCACCGATAGCTATAACGGCGACTTCAACGAGATCAAGAACAACCTCAACACCTGCATCGACGCCGTCAACTCCCTGGTGACCGATACCAACACCCTGGCGCACGCATCCGTGGCCGGGAAACTGGCGACACGGGCCGACGCATCCCGGCATCAGGGGGATTTCAGAAAAACGATACAGGGGGTGAACGAGACCCTGGACGCCATTATCGGTCCCCTCAATGTTGCGGCCGAGTATATGGATCGGATATCCAAGGGGGACATCCCGCCAAAAATCACCGACAGCTATAACGGCGACTTCAACGAGATCAAGAACAACCTCAACACCTGCATCGACGCCGTCAACGCCCTGGTGACCGACACCAACACCCTGTCGCGGGCATCCGTGGCCGGAAAGCTGGCGACGCGGGCCGACGCCTCCCGACATCAAGGGGATTTCAGAAAAACGATACAGGGGGTGAACGAGACCCTGGACGCGGTCATCGGCCCCCTGAACGTGGCCGCCGAGTATGTGGACCGGATCTCCAAGGGTGACATCCCGCCGAAAATCACCGACAGCTACAACGGTGACTTCAACGAGATCAAGCTCAACCTCAACACCTGCATCGACGCCGTCAGCGCCCTGGTGACCGACACCGACACCCTGGTCCGGGCCGCCGTGGCCGGGAAACTGGCGACGCGGGCCGACGCCTCCCGCCATCATGGGGATTTTCGAAAAATCGTGGCCGGGGTCAACGAGACCCTGGACGCCGTCATCGGCCCCCTGAACGTGGCCGCCGAGTATGTGGACCGGATATCCAAGGGGGACATCCCGCCAAAAATCACCGACAGCTATAACGGCGACTTCAACGAGATTAAACTGAACCTTAACACCTGCATCGACGCGGTGAGCGACCTGGTGACCGACACCGACACCCTGGTACGGGCCGCCGTGGCCGGGAAACTGGCGACACGGGCCGACGCCTCCCGGCATCATGGCGATTTCCGGAAGATCGTAGCCGGGGTCAACGAGACCCTGGACGCGGTCATCGGCCCCCTGAACGTAGCCGCCGAGTACGTGGACCGAATCTCCAAGGGGGACATCCCGCCTGTCATTACGGATAGTTATCAGGGCGACTTCAATGAAATCAAGAACAACCTCAACGCTACGGTCAAGATGATGGTCGAACTCCTGGCCGAGATCGACAAGATTATAAAATCGGCCGCCGCCGGCCAACTGGACCAGCGGGCCAACGCCGATCTTTTCGTGGGGGGGTGGCACAAGCTGGTCGCGGGAGTCAACGACACCATCACCAACATCGTCAATCCCCTCATGGTCACCGCCGGCTACGTGGATCGGATCTCCAAGGGGGACATGCCGCCGGTCATCACCGCCGAATACCAGGGGCAGTACAACGTCATTAAAAACAACCTCAACGTACTCATTGAGGCGCTCAACCGGATCACCACCGGCGCCCGCGAATTGGCCCAGGGGAACTTGTTGGTTGACCTCCGTGAACGCTCCGACAATGATGAACTGATGAAGGCGCTCATCGCCATGGTCAAGCAGCTCACAGCCGTGGTGAGCGAGGTCAAGGCTACCGCCGACAACGTGGCGGCCGGTTCCCTGGAGATGAGCTCCGGGGCTGAGAACCTCTCCCAGGGGGCCTCCGAGCAGGCCGCCGCCGCCGAGGAAGCATCCTCCAGCATGGAGCAGATGACCGCGAACATCCGACAGAGCGCCGACAACGCCCAGCAGACCGAGAAGATTGCCGTCAAGTCCTCCGACGACGCCCGTGCCGGCGGCAAGGCCGTGGCCGAGACCGTGGCCGCGATGCAGGAGATCGCCGGCAAGATCACCATCATCGAAGAAATAGCCCGGCAGACCAACATGTTGGCGCTGAACGCGGCCATTGAGGCGGCGCGGGCCGGAGAGCACGGCAAGGGGTTTGCCGTGGTCGCATCCGAGGTACGCAAGCTGGCCGAACGGAGCCAACAAGCGGCCCGTGAGATATCCGAACTCTCCTCCTCCAGCGTCGACGTGGCGGTGCGGGCCGGGGAGATGCTGACCCGGATTCTGCCGGACATCCAGAAGACCTCGGAACTGGTGCAGGAGATTAACGCCGCCAGTAAGGAACAGGACACCGGGGCGAGTCAGATCAACAAGGCGATTCAGCAACTGGATCAAGTCATCCAGCAGAACGCCTCGGCCGCCGAAGAGATGGCGTCCACAGCCGAGGAACTCTCCTCCCAGGCGGAACAGCTCCAGAGCGCCGTGGCCTTCTTCAAGCTCGGCGACACCGCGGGTTCGCTTTCCGCGCGGGTAGCCAGGGCGCCTCGGGCGTTGTTGCCGAAAGCGCCGGTCAAAAAGGCTGTCGGCTACGTAAAACCCAAAATAGCGCCCGCCAAACCAGTGGGGGGCCATGAACTGACCATGACCACCCACGACGACCTGGACAAGCAGTTCGAGACGTTTTAAACGTAGTCCCCAGAACCCACCCAACAAGGAGGCGTTATGAGCATCAGCAGCATTACGGAAACCACCCAATACCTCTCCTTCAAACTGGGAGAAGAAATTTTTGCCGTTGACGTGGCCAAGGTGCGTGAGATCCTGGATGTCATCGCTATCACCAAGGTACCCCAGACTCCCGACTTCATGCGGGGGGTGATCAACCTGCGGGGGAGCGTGGTGCCGGTCATGGACATGCGGCTGAAATTTGGGATGCCACCCACGGAGCGCACCGTCAATACCTGTATCATCGTCATGGAGGTCACCAAGGACGGGGAGACCATGGTTCTCGGCTCCCTGGCCGACTCGGTGCAGGAGGTCCTGGACCTGGAACCGGAGCAGATTGAGCCCGCCCCGCGTATCGGAACCCGGCTGCGTAGTGACTTCATCAAGGGAATGGGCAAGCACAATGAGCGCTTTATCATCATTCTCGATATCGACCAGGTTTTCAGCGCCGGCGAGCTGCAGGGCATTGCGGATTCTCTCCCGGATGATCCGGATAAAACTGTCGCATAACTTGGGGACAAGGTTCTAGGAATAAGAGGCAAGTAATTAACACGGAGGAGGAGTTATGCCGAAGATTAAGAACATGAAAATTGGTGTGAGACTGTCCTTGGGATTCATGGTGGTGTTAGTGCTCATGGTCGCGCTGGGGGGCTACTCCATCAACCGAATGAAAGCCATTGATGACGGGGTTGAACTGTTGATCTACGACAAGTGGCCCAAGACCCAGAAACTCAACGAAATCAGCATGCAGGTCGCCATAGTGGCCCGATCTCTGCGCAACATGGCGCTTACCTCCGATCCGGCGGCCTTCAAGAAGGAGCAGGAGAGAATCAGCGAGGCTGGGGCGGTGGTAGACAAACGCCTTGATGAACTGACCAAAACCATCCAGAGTAAAGATGGCAAGGAACTGTTGAAGGCCGTGGTTGACGCCCGCGTTGCCTACCGCGAGCAGCAGAAGATCACCCTGAATCTCCTCACCGACGGCAAGAAGGATGAAGCGATCAAGATGTTCTTCGGTCCGTTGCGGACGGCCCAGAGTGAGTATATGCAGGCAGTGGAGACCATGAGCAACTACCAGGACGAGGAGGTCGAACTGGTGGGGAAGAAAGCCCAGAAGCATTATAAAATGGGAGTCAAAATTGTCTGGGGTCTCCTGATTGCGGCGGTGCTCCTGATCGTCGCCATCGCCTGGGTGATAACCCGGAGCATCACCAAGCCGGTCTCCGCCTGTGTTGAGGCTGCCGCGAGGATTGCCGCAGGGGACACCAATGTCCTGCTCGACGACTCGGCCCAGGACGAAACCGGAGTCCTGCAACGCTCCATGGTTGCCATGGTTGAAGCGATCAAGGCCCTCATTGCCGATACCGGAATGCTGTCGCAGGCGGCCGTGGCGGGAAAACTGGCGACACGGGCCGACGCCGGTAAGCACCAGGGCGAATTTCGCACCATTATCGTAGGGGTAAACGAGACTCTGGACGCCGTCATCGGCCCGCTGAACGTGACCGCCGAGTACATGGACCGGATATCCAAGGGGGACATCCCTCCGAAAATTACCGACACCTATAACGGCGACTTCAACGAGATCAAGCTCAACGTCAACACCTGCATCGACGCGGTCAACGCCCTGGTAACCGACACCCACACCCTGGTGCAGGCCGCCGTGGCCGGGAAGCTGGCGACGCGGGCCGACGCCTCCCGGCATCAGGGTGATTTCCGGAAGGTAGTAGCCGGGGTCAACGAGACCCTGGATGCCGTCATCGGTCCCTTGAACGTTGCGGCCGAGTATGTGGACCGGATATCCAAGGGGGACATCCCGCCGAAAATTACCGACAGCTACAACGGCGACTTCAACGAGATCAAACTCAACCTCAACACCTGCATCGACGCGGTCAGCGCCCTGGTGACCGACACCGATAACCTGGTTCATGCCGCAGTGGAAGGGAAACTGGCCACCAGGGCCGACGCATCCCGGCATCAAGGGGATTTCCGAAAGATCGTGGCCGGCGTCAACGAGACCCTCGACGCGGTCATCGGCCCCCTGAACGTGGCAGCCGAGTACATGGATCGGATATCCAAGGGGGACATCCCTCCGAGAATTACCGACAGCTACAACGGCGACTTCAACGAGATCAAGAACAACCTCAACATCTGCATCGAAGCGGTCAGCGCCTTGGTGACCGACACCGACACCCTGGCGCGGGCCGCCGTGGCAGGGAAACTGGCGACGCGGGCCGAAGCCTCCCGGCATCAAGGGGATTTCAGGAAGACGATACAGGGGGTCAACGAGACCCTGGACGCAGTCATCGGCCCCCTGAACGTGGCGGCCGAGTATATGGATCGGATATCCAAGGGGGACATTCCCCCCAGAATCACCGACAGCTATAACGGCGACTTCAACGAAATAAAGAACAACCTCAACACCTGCATCGACGCCGTCAACGCCCTGGTGACCGACACCAACTCACTGGTACATGACGCCGTGGCCGGCAAGCTGGCGACGAGAGCCGACGCCTCACGGCATCATGGGGATTTCCGCAAGATCGTGGCCGGGGTCAACGAAACCCTGGACGCTGTCATCGGCCCACTGAACGTCGCCGCCGAGTATGTGGATCGGATATCCAAGGGGGACATCCCGCCGAGAATCACCGACAGCTATAACGGCGACTTCAACGAGATCAAAAACAATCTCAACACCTGCATCGACGCGGTCAACGCCTTGGTGACCGACACCAACACCTTGGCACGGGCCGCCGTGGCCGGAAAATTGGCGACGCGGGCCGATGCCTCCCGCCATCAGGGGGATTTCAGGAAGACGATACAGGGGGTCAATGAGACCCTGGACGCGGTCATCGGCCCCCTGAACGTGGCAGCCGAATATGTGGACCGAATTTCCAAGGGGGAGATCCCGCCGGTCATTACCGATAGCTACAACGGTGACTTCAATGAGATCAAGCTCAATCTCAACGCCGTGGTCAAGATGATGAACGAGCTGTTAGCCGAGACGGACAAGATCATCAAGGCCGCCGCCGTCGGCCAACTGGACCAGCGGGCCAACGCCGACCTTTTTGTGGGTGGCTGGCGCAAGCTGGTCGCCGGAGTCAACGACACCATTACCAACATCGTCAACCCGCTCATGGTCACCGCCAACTACGTGGAACAGGTCAGCAAGGGGATCATCCCCCCCGTCATCACCACCGAATACCAAGGGCAGTACAACGTCATCAAGCAGAACCTCAACGCCATGGTCAAGATGATGAACGAACTCCTGGCCGAGACCGACAAAATCATCAAGTCCGCCGCCGCCGGACAACTGGATCAGCGGGCCAACGCCGACCTTTTTGTGGGTGGCTGGCATAAGCTGGTCGCCGGGGTCAATGACACCATCACCAACATCGTCAATCCCCTCATGGTCACCGCCGACTACGTGGAGCGGATCTCCAAGGGGGACATGCCGCCGGTCATCACCGCCAGCTACCAGGGACAGTACAACGTCATCAAAAACAACCTCAACGTGCTTATCGATGCGCTCAACCGGATCACCACCGGCGCCCGCGAGCTGGCCCAGGGGAACCTGCTGGTAGATCTCCGGGAACGCTCCGACAACGACGAGCTGATGAAGGCGCTCATCGCGATGGTAAAGCAGCTCACCGCCGTGGTGAGCGAGGTCAAGGGAGCCGCCGACAACGTCGCCGCCGGCTCCCTGGAGATGAGCTCCGGAGCCGAGAACCTCTCTCAGGGCGCCTCCCAGCAGGCCGCCGCCGCCGAGGAAGCATCCTCCAGCATGGAGCAGATGACCGCTAACATCCGGCATAGCGCCGACAATTCACAGCAGACCGAGAAGATCGCGGTCAAGTCCGCCGACGACGCCCGTGCCGGCGGCAAGGCCGTGGCCGAGACCGTGGCCGCGATGCAGGAGATCGCCGGCAAGATCACCATTATCGAGGAGATTGCCCGGCAGACCAACATGCTGGCGTTGAACGCGGCGATTGAGGCGGCGCGGGCCGGAGAGCACGGCAAAGGGTTTGCGGTGGTCGCCTCCGAGGTGCGCAAGCTGGCGGAACGGAGTCAGCAGGCGGCCCGAGAGATCTCCGAGCTTTCCTCCTCCAGCGTCGACGTGGCGGAGCGGGCCGGAGCGATGCTGACGCAGATTCTGCCGGACATTCAGAAGACCGCGGAGCTGGTGCAGGAGATCAACGCCGCCAGCAAGGAACAGGATATCGGAGCCGGTCAGATCAACAAGGCGATCCAGCAACTGGATCAGGTGATCCAGCAGAACGCCTCGGCCGCCGAAGAGATGGCCTCCACCGCAGAGGAACTCTCCTCCCAAGCGGAACAGCTCCAGGGCGCCGTGGCCTTCTTCAAGCTCGGAGACACCATAGCGTCGCTCCCATCGCGGGTTCCGGCCCGGCCGCTGCCGCCGAAGGCTCCGGTCAAAAAGGCTGTCGGCTACACTAAACCAAAAGCAGCGCCCGCGAAGCCCTCGGGGGGGCACGACCTGGTGATGTCCGCCCACGACGACCTGGACAGCCAGTTT
>Ga0194037_1002923_pt1 | contig 10856 bp, 10 predicted proteins | sample JunL306m_MetaG_FD_148653 | JGI IMG/M metagenome (GOLD analysis project Ga0194037, IMG submission 148653) | Anoxic zone freshwater microbial communities from boreal shield lake in IISD Experimental Lakes Area, Ontario, Canada - Jun2016-L304-6m | ecosystem: Environmental > Aquatic > Freshwater >...
GGTAGCAAGCTTGGGCAGGTATTTCTGGCGCTGCGCTTCGGTGCCAAACTCAAAAATCGGCACCATCACCAGCGAGCTTTGCACGCTCATCATCGAGCGGTAGCCGCTGTCCACACGCTCCACCTCGCGGGCAATCAGCCCGTAGGCCACGTAATTGAGCGCAGGGCCGCCGTAGGCTTCGGGAATGGTCGGGCCCAAGAGGCCGAGTTCGCCCATCTCGCGAAAAATCGCCGGGTCGGTGGTGCCGTCGCGAAAGGCCATGGTCACGCGCGGCATCAGTTTGTCTTGGCAGTAGGCGGCAGCGGCGTCACGCACCATGCGTTCGTCGTCGGTGAGCTGGGAGTCCAGCAGAAAAGGGTCTTGCCAGTTGAACGCTGCGTTTGCCATGGGGAGGGTCTCCAAAAGGGCTGCAAATAGCCCAATGGTAGCCCGTGTGCCAACGTCGCCCGCCAAGCGCCGGGCTTGTGTTCTTTAACGCAGGGCGATAGGGCCGTACCAGGCCACAGCGTTGCTGTGGGTGTTGTCGCTGTCGCTCATCAGGCCAATGGCCACCAGCGCGCCGGGCGCTTCGCCAAAAGCGCGAACGTAGTCGGCCCGGATGTCGCGCTCGTAAGTGCGCCATTGCTTCAGACCTTGCGCTCCTGACTCGACCACGATTTTGCGGATGCGGTCGGTGCGCGGGCTGTGGATCACGCTGCCCACGGGGCGCTGGTTGCACCAGACGTACATCAGCGTGGCGTAGGGCATTTCTTCGCCGGTCAGTAAGCGCGCCAGCTCATTGAGCATGGCATTTTTTGGGGAAAAGTTGCTGCGGTCGCCCTCAAACGCCAGGATCAGTCGCACCGGCGAGTCGTCCAGATCGCGCTGGGCCATGTCGGCGTTGGCGATGAGTTGGGGCACCAGCCAGGAAAAGTCGACCCGGCCCAGTGCCTCGGGTTCAATGCGCACCGGCGCGCGAAGCATGCTGGCCGACGACTGGGCGTTCGCTTTGAGCGCGGTGTGCATGCCGCGCGCGTTGGTCGGCGCGTGCTCGTCGAGTCGGTAAACGGTCGGCGTCTTGCCGGGCAGTTGCACTTCTTGCCAGGCCGCCTGCGCCAATGTGTTCCAGGTATTTTCACCATGGGTCGGCGCCACTGCGGCGCTGGGTTGCGGCGCGGCGCAGCCTGCCAACAGGCCGGCGACAACGCCCGCCAGCGGCAGCAAGAGCCGCCGCAGGCAAAGCGATATGCGAGGAGTGCGAACCAACATGGCCGCGAGCTTAGAGGCGCGTTGTTACAACCGTATTAGCCAAATCCCGTATTTGAAAGATATATAAGTAGTATCAATTTGAAGCTTTAGCGGCGATTATTGGAATAGAAAGCCGTCTGGGGCCAAGCAAACTCAGTTGCGCCACGGCTTTTTGAGACCCGATATCTGTGGTTTCATACAGTAATATCAGCCATGGCCAAAGAAAAAACCGTTTTTACCTGCTCCGAATGCGGCGGCTCCAGCCCCAAGTGGCTGGGCAAATGCCCGAGTTGCAATGCCTGGAACACGCTGATCGAGTCGCTGCCCCAGGCCCCTGAGAGCGCGGTGAAAAACCGCTTTGCCTCGCTGGCCAAAACCGCCGAGGTGGCGGTGCTGTCCGACATCGATGCCAGCGACTTTGAACGCACGGCCACAGGCCACGCCGAACTCGACCGGGTGCTGGGCGGCGGCATTGTGGAAGGCGGCGTGGTGCTCATTGGCGGCGACCCGGGCATTGGCAAATCCACCTTGTTGCTGCAGGCGCTTGATTCGTTGCAGCGCAGCGGCAAAAAAACCCTGTATGTGACCGGCGAAGAAAGCGGTGCCCAAGTGGCGCTGCGCGCGCGCCGTTTGGGCCTGGACGGCTCGCAAGTGCGGGTGCTGCCTGAGATCGGACTGGAGAAAATTCTGGCCACGCTGGCCGAACAGCAGCCCGACGTGGCGGTGATTGATTCGATCCAGACGGTGTATTCGGACCAACTCACCAGCGCGCCGGGCTCGGTAGCGCAGGTGCGCGAATGCGCGGCGCACCTGACGCGCGCCGCCAAAGCCAGCGGCGTGTGCATCGTATTAGTGGGGCATGTCACCAAAGAAGGCGCGCTGGCCGGGCCGCGCGTGCTGGAGCACATGGTGGACACGGTGCTCTACTTTGAAGGCGACACGCACAGCCAGTTTCGGCTGGTGCGCGCCATCAAGAACCGCTTTGGCGCAGTCAACGAGATCGGCGTGTTTGCCATGACCGAAAAAGGCCTCAAAGGTGTGAGCAACCCCAGCGCCATTTTTCTGAGCCAGCACGCCGAGCCGGTGCCCGGCAGCTGCGTGATGGTGACGCTTGAAGGCACGCGCCCGCTGTTGGTGGAAATCCAGGCGCTGGTGGACAGCGGCGGCCCCAGCCCGCGGCGCCTGAGCGTGGGCCTGGACAAAGACCGCCTGGCCATGCTGCTGGCGGTGCTGCACCGCCACGCCGGGGTGGCTTGCATGGACCAGGACGTGTTCATCAACGCCGTGGGTGGCGTGCGCATTGGCGAGCCCGCCGCCGATTTGGCGGTGATGCTGGCCATTACATCGTCGCTGCGCGGCAAGCCGCTGCCCAAAGGCTTTCTTGCTTTTGGCGAAGTGGGGCTGGCCGGCGAAGTGCGCCCGGCGCCGCGCGGCCAAGAGCGGCTCAAAGAAGCCGCCAAACTCGGCTTTACCGTGGCCGTGGTGCCCAAGGCCAATGCCCCCAAAAAGCCGATCGAGGGAATGACCATCCACGCCGTGGAGCGGGTCGAAGAAGCCATGGACATCGTGCGCGGGTTGGGCTGAGTTTTCTTTGGAAAACCAAGGGTTAACCCTTGCATTTCAGCCTATTTCGGCGCCATTGAAAATTTTTGACTTGGGCAGTGAAAAATGATCAGGATTGGCGCCCCATAATGCGCCACCCACGGGTTTGTCCGTAAGTCTGTGTAAGTGACTTTCGATTAGATTAGCCGGTCAAAGGGTGCGCCCAGGACTTCTGCCCTGGCAGGCCCCGCAATATCGCGATTCGGCGCAACAGACGCCACCTATTTTTAACTGGAGACACCATGACAATTCGTTTTGCAAAACTGGCCTCGCAAGTGGCCATTGCCGCTGCCGTAATGGCCTACGCTGGCCTGGCTTCTGCTGCAGAAACCATCAAGATCGGCGTGTCGGGACCCTTCACCGGCGGCTCTTCTTCCATGGGCGTGAGCATGCGCGATGGCGTCAAGCTCGCAGTTGACGAGATCAACAAGGCCGGCGGCGTGATCGGGCGCCAGCTGCAAATCATCGAGCGCGATGACGAAGCCAAAAACGAGCGCGGCGTGCAAATCGCCCAAGAACTGATCAACAAGGAAAAAGTCACCGCCACCGTGGGCTTTATCAACACCGGCGTGGCCCTGGCTTCGCAGCGCTTCTACCAAGAAGCCAAGATCCCGGTCATGAACAACGTGGCTACCGGCTCCATCATCACCCACCAGTTTGACGACCAGCCAGAGAACTACATCTTCCGCAACGCAGCGCACGACAGCATCCAGGCGCCCATGATTGTGGAAGAGGCGATTACCCGCCGCAAGTTCAAGAAAGTCGCCATCTTGGCTGACTCGACCAACTACGGTCAATTGGGTCGCTCTGACCTGGAAAAAGCGCTTGAGCTCAAAGGCATCAAGGCTGTGGCGGTTGAGAAGTTCAACATCAAGGACGTGGACATGACCGCGCAGCTGCTCAAGGCCAAGGAAGCCGGCGCCGAAGTTGTGCTGACCTACGCCATCGGGCCAGAGCTGGCGCAGATCGCCAACGGCATGACCAAGCTGGGCTGGAAAGTCCCCATGATCGGCAGCTGGACCTTGTCCATGGCCAACTTCATTGACAACGCCGGCCCTGGCGGCGAAGGCGCGCGCATGCCGCAAACCTTTATCCAGCAGCCCACCACGCCCAAGCGCCAGTCCTTCATCATCAACTACCTGCGTACCTTCAACCCGAAGAACGCCCGTATTGATTCGCCCGTGTCTGCCGCCCAAGGTTACGACTCCATCTATTTGTTGGCCGCCGCTATCAAGCAAGCCAACTCGACCGACGGCCCCAAAATCAAGGCCGCTTTGGAAGACCTGAAGACCCCCGTGGACGGCGTGGTGACCACTTACAACAAGCCTTTCACCGCCAAGGACCACGACGCCATTACCGCCAACATCCCGGTGTTTGGTGAAGTCAAGGGTGAGAAGGTTGTTTACGCTTACGAAGAAGACCAAAAGAAGGCTTCTGAGATCCGCGTGAAAGACGTCAACGCCAAAGGCGCCCTGACTGTCAAAAAATAAATGGGGCTTGCGCCCTGAGTTAGCGCACTGAAACTCGCCAGCCTGTTTGGGCTGGCGAGTTTCTTTCATAGGCGACAGCCGTCGTCTGAGGGCCTCTGGTGCGAGAGGCAAATGCTTTGATTTTTGGGTGAATGAATTTATGGATATCCTGCTTCAACTGGTGTACAGCGGCGTTGCGCTCGGCATGATTTACGCGGTGATCGCGTTTGGCTACCAGCTCACGTTTCAGACCTCGGACACGCTGAACTTTGGCCAGGGAGATGCGCTGATGCTGGGCGCCATGGTCGGCCTGACTTTGGTGAACAAGGGCGTCAACTACTGGGTCATGCTGCCGCTGGTAATTGTGTTTGGCATGGTGCAAGGCGCGGTGGTGGAGCGCATTGGCGTGCAACCGGCCATCAAGATCAAGAGCGAGTTTGGCTGGATCATGTCCACCATTGCGCTGGGCATTATTTTCAAGAACGTGGCCGAGAACATTTGGGGCCGTGACGACTTGAAGTTCCCCTCGCCCCTGCCCGAGGCACCCATGAAAGTACTGGGCGCCAATGTGCTGCCTATGGAAATTTTGGTGGTGTTTGGCGCTGTGGCCATGATGCTGGCGGTGGAGTTTTTCAACCGCAAAACGATTTACGGCAAGGCCGTGGTGGCCACCTTCAATGACCGCGACGCGGCCAAGCTGATGGGCATTAACACCGGCCTGGTGATTACTTTTTCGTACGCTTTGTCGTCGGCGACTGCCGCGTTTGCTGGCGCGCTGATTGCACCTTTGACGCTGACCGGCGCCACCATGGGCGCAGTGCTGGGTCTCAAGGCTTTTGCCGTGGCCATCATTGGCGGCCTGACCAGCGGCCTGGGCATTATTGTGGGCGGCATTATTTTGGGCGTGGCTGAAACCACCACCGGCTTCTACCTGTCCACTGGCTACAAAGACGTTCCCGGCCTGGTGCTGTTGTTGCTCGTGCTGGCACTCAAGCCCGCCGGTCTGTTTGGCAAAACCGCCATCAAGAAAGTTTGAAGATGAATCGCAAGTCTCTTTCCGTGGCAGTTGCCGCTCTGGCGCTCTTGGGCGCCGCGCCGCTGTTCCTCGACAACCCCTACTACATCCACATGATCGGCACGATCATGATTTACGCCATCCTGCTGTTTGGCCTGGACATCGTGGTCGGTTACACCGGCCAGGTGTCACTCGGTCACGCTGGCTTGTTTGGCGTGGGTTCCTACACCGCAGGCGTGATGTTCTTCAAGCTCGGCGCCCCCCTGTGGCTCATCATTCCAGCCAGCATTGGCGTGACCGCTGGCTTTGGCGCGCTGCTGGCGCTGCCCGCGCTGCGCGTGACCGGCCCTTACCTGGCAATGGTGACGCTGGCTTTTGGCACCATCATCCAGATCCTGATCAACGAGATGGACTTCCTGACCGAAGGCCCGCTCGGGATCAAGGTGCCCAAGCCCGACCTGTTTGGCGCTAAGCTCACCGAGCATGGTTTTTACTGGCTGGTGTTTGGCCTGATGGTGCTGTCTTTGGTGGTGGTGGACCGGATTTTGAAATCACAACTGGGCCGCGCTTTTGAGGCGCTGCGTGGTAGCCCGGTGGCGTCTGACTGCATGGGCGTGTCGGTGTACCGCTACAAGGTCTATGCCTTTGTGATCAGCGCCGGTTTTGCCGGCCTGGCGGGTTGCCTGTATTCGTATTCCGAGCAGTACATCTCGCCCAACACCTACAACTTTGAGCTGACGGTCTTGTTCCTGCTGGCCGTCATCATGGGTGGGCGCAAATCCCGCACCGGCTCCTTGCTCGGCGCGGCCATCATCGTGATTTTGCCCAAGCTGCTCGATGACTTGGAAATGTTCCGCCAAGTGTCCTCGACACTGGCCGCGCTGATGCTCATTGGTGCTGTGATTGGCGTGGTCAAGAAAACCACGACCCCGCGCGCCATGGCCATTCCCGTGGTGGGCACGATTGCACTGGCGGCGTTTTCGTTCTGGTTGCAGTCCATCACCGACTGGCGCCTGTCCATCTTTGGCTTGATGATTCTGTTTGTCGTGTATTACCTGCAAGACGGCATCGTCGGATTTTTCCGCAAATTGTTCTTCCGCCGTTCGGCACTCGGTGGCGACTACCAGGGTCTGGACCTGGGCAAAGACGCAATCACGGTGGCGTCCAACGCCGCGCACAGCGCTGCTGGCAGCGACTTGCTGGTCGCCAAAGGCGTGCTGATGCAGTTTGGTGGCCTCAAGGCCCTGAACAATGTGGATTTGCGCATCCAGCGCGGCACCATCCATGGCCTGATCGGACCCAACGGCTCGGGCAAAAGCACGATGATGAACGTGCTTACCGGCATTTATGTGCCCACGGCCGGCGCCATTGAATTTGCGGGGCAAACGGTGGTGGGACGCACTTCGTCGGACATTGCTTTGTCCGGCATTGCGCGCACTTTCCAGAACGTGCAGCTCTTTGGCGAAATGACCGCGCTGCAAAACGTGCAGGTCGGTTTGCACCACACCTTTGAGAGCAATCTGATCGACGTGGCCTTGCACACGCCGCGCTACAAGCGCGAAAACCAGGCTGGCATTGAGCGCGGCTTAGGGCTGCTGCACTTTGTGGGCCTGGGCGACCTGGCCGGCGAAGAAGCGCGCAATCTGCCTTATGGCAAACAGCGTCTGCTGGAAATTGCCCGCGCCCTGGCGCTCGATCCGCAGTTGCTGCTGCTCGACGAGCCCGCCGCCGGCCTGACCGCGCCCGACATCAAGGAGCTGATCACCATCATCCGCAAGATCCGCGACCACGGCATCACCGTGATCCTGATCGAGCACCACATGGACGTGGTGATGAGTATTTGCGACAACGTGTCGGTGCTCGACTTCGGGCAAAAGATTGCCGAAGGCAAGCCCGCCGACGTACAGGCCGATGAAAAAGTGATCGAGGCCTATCTGGGCGCTCCAGCCGCTTGAACGTACAGGACACCCGCATATGTTGAGTATCAAAAATCTAGAAGCCGGTTACGGCAAAGTGCAAGTCTTGCATGGCATTTCCATGGAAGTGCCCAAGGGCAAAGTGGTCACGCTGATTGGCTCCAATGGCGCTGGCAAAACCACCACCATGCGCGCCATCTCCGGCATGATCGCGCCCACCGCCGGTCAGATCACCCTGAACGGCACGCGCACCGACGGCATGGAGTCGTACACCATCGCCAAGCTCGGCCTGGCGCATTCGCCCGAAGGCCGACGCGTGTTTGCCACCATGTCGGTCACCGACAACCTGATCCTGGGCGCCTTTCCGCGCCTGACCGGCAGCCGCCCCAAGGGCGACGTGCAGGGCGATCTGGAACGCGCCATGGAGCTGTTTCCCCGCCTAAAAGAACGCCGCAACCAGCTCGCAGGTACCTTGTCGGGTGGCGAGCAGCAGATGCTGGCCATGGCCCGCGCGGTCATGCTCAACCCCGAGATCGTGCTGCTGGACGAGCCCTCCATGGGCCTGGCGCCTATCTTGGTGGAAGAGGTTTTCCGCATCATCAGCGACCTCAAGTCGCGCGGTGTGACCATGCTGCTGGTGGAGCAATTTGCCGCTGCCGCCCTGAAGGTGGCCGACTACGGCTACGTGCTGGAAAACGGCCGCATCTCGGTGCACGGCGAAGCGTCCAAGCTGCGCGATGACCCGGCGGTGAAAGCGGCCTACTTGGGCGGCGGCCACTAAGCCCCGACCAGCGCCGCCGCCAGGCGGCGCATGGCCCGAACAAGGGTGCGAAATGCATGCGTGCATTTCGCACCCTTGATTGCTTTTTCGGGTGGCAAAGTGCTTTACAAATCCTTAATCTGCGTGTGCGACTATGCAGATTGAGGAGCTTCTATGCCACTTTTCCCCTTTTCGTTTTCTTTTGCCACCCTTTGGCCACTATGGCAACGTGGGCTTGTTGCGCGCGGCACAGCCGCCTTGCTGGCCCTGGCCGCAGGCGCCATCGCGCTGCCCGCGCATGCGCTCAACGCCACCGAGCAAGCCGCCAGCTACGCCGCGCAATCGGGTCAACCGCCGCAGCCCGCGCGCGGCCAAGAATTTTTTACGGCCAAGCACGGGCACGACTGGTCTTGCGCCTCTTGCCACACCGCCAAACCCACGGTGGACGGCAAGCACGCCAGCACGGGCAAAGTCATCCGGCCCATGGCCCCGTCCGCCAACCCCGAGCGCTTTACCGACGCCGCCAAAACCGAAAAATGGTTTCGCCGCAACTGCAACGACGTGGCCGGGCGCGAATGCACCGCAGGCGAAAAAGCCGATGTGATCGCCTGGCTGCTCACGGTCAAACCCTAAGTTCAAGAGAGATACCCATGACAAAACACCTAACGCTTACGCGCCTGCGCGCCGCCTTGCTGACAGCCGTGGCCGCCCTAGGCCTTGCCAGCGCCGCCCAGGCCGACTTTGGCCGCTCCAACCCTGCCCCTTTGCCCTTGTACAAAACCGAGTGCGCCGCCTGTCACATCGCCTACCCGGCGGGCATGCTGCCCGCGCAGTCGTGGCAGCAGCTCATGGCCAATCTGCCCAAGCACTTTGGCACCGACGCATCGCTCGACGCCGCCACCGCCAAGCAAATCAGCAGTTGGCTGCAGGCCAATGCGGGCACGGGACGGCGGTTTAGCGATGCGCCGCCCGACAATCGCATCAGCAAGTCTGCATGGTTCGTGCGTCAGCACGACGAGGTGAGCGCCAGCGTGTTCAAGCGCGCCTCGGTGGGCGGCGCGGCCAACTGCGCCGCCTGCCACGGCCACGCCGCCGAGGGCAACTTCAACGAGCACGAAGTGCGCATTCCCAAATAAGCCGCAAGAGGGCGACAAACCCAAGCCAGCAGCACTACCCGGACCCCTATGACCCCTATGACTCCCATCACTCCCATCACTCCCCCTGACTCCAAAATCCTCGTCTGGGACGCCCCCGTGCGTACCCTCCACTGGCTGCTGGTGCTGTGTTTTGCCGGCGCCTACATCAGCTCGGAGAGCGAAAGCTGGCGCTTGCTGCACGTCACCCTGGGCTACACCATGGGCGGGCTGATCGCCTTTCGGCTGGTCTGGGGCGTGTTGGGCACGCGCTACGCGCGCTTTGGCAGCTTTGTGCGCGGGCCATCTGCGGTGCGCGGTTATCTCAAAGGCCTGGTGGCGGGGCGCCCTACGCACTACATCGGCCACAACCCGGCAGGCGCCGTGGCCATTGTGCTCATGCTGCTGGTCGGCGCGGCCATCGTGGCCAGCGGTTACGCGGTCTACAACGAACTTGGCGGCGACTGGCTAGAAGATGTGCATGAATTCGTGGGCAACGCCATGCTGGTGCTGGTGGGCGTGCACTTGGCCGGTGTGGCCGTGGCCAGCGTCTTGCACCGCGAAAACCTGCCGCGCGCCATGGTGACCGGTATCAAGCAAGGCAAGCCTTCGGAGGGCATTGCGCGCGCCTGGTGGTCGGTGGCGCTGGTGTTGCTGCTTGCGGTAGCCGCATTTTGGTACCTGCAATGGCGCGACGCGCCGCAGGTGCAGGATGGGGCGCAGTCCAGCAGCGCATCACAATAGGGGCGCGGCTGGCTTGGCCGCGCTTTTTGGATACGCCGTGCCCGCCACACCCCAAACCCGCTGCCTGCGCGCAGCGCAGCGCTGATGCCTGCCACCGAAATCACCGTGCAGTCGCTGGGCACCGTGGCTGGCAAAACCCTGCTCGTGCCCACGGGCACGCCCGGCCACACCTATGCGCACGTGCAAGACTGGCTCACCGAAAAGCGCAAAACCAAAGCCGCCGTCAAAGACATCAGCACCCAGGTGCTGGTCAAGGGCATCAAACAATGGACGGTGTTTGAAGAAAAGCGCGGCGCAGCCACCGTGCGCACCGTGTTCAAGATCACCTGAAAAGACGCCCGCAGGCCGCGCCAGGCGCCCGGGTTAAGCTTGCTCATGCACACGCTTGAACAACTGCGCGCCGGCGCACTGGCCGGCCACCCGCGGGTGACGATCCGGGCCGGACTGACCGAATTCCCCACCGCGCTGTACCAGCTCGCCGATCACCTGGAAATATTGGATTTGTCTGGCAACGCCCTGAGCGCGCTGCCTGACGATCTGCCGCGCCTGCACAAGCTGCGCATTCTGTTTTGCTCGGACAACCAGTTCAGCGAATTGCCGAGTGTGCTGGGCCAGTGCCCGAGCTTGCGCATGGTCGGCTTCAAGGCCAACCAGATCCGCAGTGTGAGCGCGCAGTCGCTGCCGCCGCTGCTGCGCTGGCTCACGCTCACCGACAACCAGATTACGGAGCTGCCCGAGTCCATCGGCCAATGCGCGCACTTGCAAAAGCTCATGCTTGCGGGCAACCGCTTGCGTGCCTTGCCCGCATCCTTGGCCGCCTGCCAGCGGCTGGAGCTGCTGCGCATTGCCGCCAATGAGCTGACGGCCTTGCCGGAGTGGCTGCTGGACATGCCCCGCCTGGCCTGGCTGGCTTTTGCGGGCAACCCTTTTTGTGCGGCGCTGGAAGAGCAGGCATTGACGCAAGGCAGCGCGGCGTTGTCCGACATTGAC
>Ga0194037_1002926_pt1 | contig 10849 bp, 6 predicted proteins | sample JunL306m_MetaG_FD_148653 | JGI IMG/M metagenome (GOLD analysis project Ga0194037, IMG submission 148653) | Anoxic zone freshwater microbial communities from boreal shield lake in IISD Experimental Lakes Area, Ontario, Canada - Jun2016-L304-6m | ecosystem: Environmental > Aquatic > Freshwater >...
GGTTTGGTCGGTGGAGTAGTTATCTACTACCAAAACCCCAATCTCGGTAGTAGAAGTTGTAAGAACGCTTCCTAAAGCAGTTGAAATAAATTCTGCTGAGTTGGATGTGGGGGTTATAACTTGTAATCGCATGAACTATTATTGCTTAGATTTAATTATTGTGAATTAAATTCTATCAGGTCTAACATTTTCATTTAATTTAAAAAGTTCATCAATACTTCACCAATATATGTGCTGACTTCAATGCAAACTATAAAAAAGAGAGTTAAATAATGTGCGGAATTGTTGGTGCTGTTTCACATAAAAATATTGTTGATATTTTAGTTGAAGGCTTACGTCGCCTTGAGTACCGTGGCTACGATTCTTGTGGTTTTGCAGTAATCAATAGTAGTGACTCTCAGCATCTTATCGAAAGAGCCCGTACTACAGCGCGTGTTGCAGACTTGGCTGAGCAAAGCAACGATTTTTTTGGGACGCTTGGCATTGCCCATACTCGTTGGGCCACACATGGCAAACCGAATACCCAAAATGCCCATCCCCATATTTCTAATGGCTTGATTGCGGTTGTTCACAACGGCATCATTGAAAACTACGAATCACTTCGTACAGAGTTAAAGGCGGCTGGGTATGTATTTACTTCCGAGACTGATACGGAGGTTATTGCTCATTTAGTGCATCAACAATATGTAGGAAGTGGTCAAAGAGATTTGGCCGCATCCGTAAGAGCTGCACTACCTAAGTTGCATGGTGCTTATGCAATTGGAGTAATTGCACAAGATAGTCCCGATTTATTAGTTGGTGCTCGCGCTGGCTCTCCTTTAGTTGTGGCGCTAGGCGATGAAGAAAACTTCTTAGCGTCAGATGCTTTAGCGTTAGCGGGTAAAGCAAATTCCATGATTTATTTGGAGGAAGGCGATATAGCCATACTTAAAGCGGATTCTGTTGAAATTATTGATCAAGTGGGTAAAGCCATGCAGCGCGAGAGCAAGGTAATGCCCGCTCAATCTGAAGCGGTTGATCTTGGCCCATATCAGCACTACATGCAAAAAGAGATTTTTGAGCAACCAAGCGCGATTGGTGACACCCTAGCTAATATTGCAGAATTTGGCCCCGCACTCTTTGGTGCTAGCCCAGAAGATTGGAACTCGTTCAATCAAATTTTGATTTTGGCTTGCGGTACTAGTTATTACTCCGCATGCATTGCCAAATATTGGCTAGAGGATATTGCTGGTATTCCTACTCAAGTTGAGATTGCTAGCGAGTATCGTTATCGAAAAACTGTTTCAAATCCAAATACATTGATCGTAGTAGTCTCCCAATCAGGTGAGACAGCAGATACCCTAGCAGCATTGCGTCATGCTAAGGGCTTGGGACATCGCCTCACTTTAGCCATTTGCAACGTAGCAAGCAGCGCCATGATTCGTGAGACTGCATGGCATTTCTTGACTAAAGCTGGCACTGAAATAGGCGTCGCTTCTACGAAGGCATTCACCACTCAACTGCTTGCTCTTTATCTCTTGACAGTCTCTATTGCGAAGCGCACAGGCAGAATTTCCGCTGAAAAAGAAAAAGAGTTATTACGGGACTTACGCCATTTACCAAAAGCACTTCATGCCGTTTTGGCCTTAGAGCCTCAAATTATTGCCTGGAGCGAGGCTTTCGCTAAATGTGAAAATGCTTTGTATTTAGGGCGTGGTTTGCATTACCCTATTGCCTTAGAGGGGGCCCTCAAGCTCAAAGAGGTTTCCTACATTCATGCTGAAGCTTATCCTGCTGGAGAGTTAAAGCATGGTCCACTCGCACTAGTCACAGATAAGATGCCAGTGGTTACGATTGCTCCAAACGATGTCCTATTAGAAAAACTCAAGTCCAATATGCAAGAAGTGAAGGCGCGTGGCGGTAAGCTCTATGTATTTGCCGATCAAGATACCGAGATAGTCAGTAGCGAGGGCATTAACGTGATTCGCTTGCCAGAACACTACGGCAATCTCTCGCCAATCTTGCATGTAATACCACTACAACTGTTGGCGTATCACACAGCTTGCGCTAGAGAAACTGATGTAGACAAACCTAGAAACTTGGCAAAAAGCGTTACAGTTGAATAAACCTGCTATTGTTTAGCTTAAATTCAAACACTCTAAAATTTTTACAAAACATTAAAGCGGGTCAGTAGCAGCAAAAAATATGGAAAATACTCTAATTCATAATAAAGCAATCTTATTACTGATATTTTACGTATGATTATATGAAATCACCCGTAACTCAAATTCAGATAAATCTCAAAATTAAATTTATCTGCAAGACCGATAATGGATTTAGTCCATGGTGTATGACGTAAAAATCTTACCCCAGAATGCATCAATATCTGTCTCGGTGTAATCGCCAGAGTAAGTAATGCAATTTACCTTACCACTTTCTATTAGCTGACAAGGTTGCAAAAGTCTATCTTGAAATTCGGTTTTTTCAACTGTAACAAATAACAATTTAAATCGATCATGTCCTATTGCATTTGATATGGCATTGCTAATTTCAACAATAGTTTTTTCAGTGTAAATAAAAGCATCATTATTTTTTGGATAGCTGGAGCTATGTATATACCTAATAAACACAGGATTCATTTCTTCAGCAGACAGCTCAACCATCTTCTTAAACTTATGAATAAGTTTTTCTCTACAATTTTTTAAGTCCTCAGGCGTAATAATGCAATGCTCTTCTGAATTTCTACTAAACTCATGATGGTATAAACAACTATATGATTCACACATAATGCTCTTACCGTTCATTGCATAACTAATTTTTAGTCCGAATTTTTCACCATTGGTATTCAGGATATCAATAAGTGCATTGGTGGGAGTTATCAGCCAATCAAAGCAACTCTGTGGCTCTTTGTTAAAAATTTACGGATTGCAAAACCCACATTACATGAATCACCCAGGGAGATGAAGGATCGAGACATTTCCAACTTTCAAAGTAAATGTGTTTATCAAAAAATTAATTGGCGAAATAACTCGATTTAACTTATCTGAAAAAATCGATTACCTCATTTAGATAGTTATAACTAAATATTCCCATTTAATATCCGATTAATGTGATCGACGTTAACTCTCAAATTAAGTTCATACGGATCTTCCGGGTCACCTACACAATCCTCTACAAATAAAGGCGTGTAATTTACATTATTTTGATTCGCAGAGATCCAAAAATCATATCTCGGATAAGTCTCCCGATTGACAAAGAAAGAATTAAATATTTCAATACATTTCGTATTTGGTCTACAGAAATTTAACCATACCAATCCAGAACCATGTGGACTAATGATTGTTTTGGCCGAGTTAAATAAGTTTATTTGGCCAGCCAAATCAAGCATCTCTATATCCACAATTTCAAACTCTTGACCATATTTTTCACTTATCTCTTGTCTAAATTCTAAAATATTATGTATATTTCTATTAAATACCCTAGAACGCACCCTTCTATAGATGATTATATTTCTGGTTTGCTCCGTATTTGTAATTAGATTAGATAAATTTTCTTTGATTAGATTCGAAATGAATGAATGATGATGTCCTCCATGTCTCCATGGGTTTTGCACTGAAATAAATTCACCCTCCTGAGATGGAATACAAACTTGAGCAGAATCTGATGGTATTTCGCCGGGAATAATATTGGCACCTAAGTGCTTTAATATTTGATTACACAAATTTGATGAAGGCTTAATTATTAGTGAATTAATGCCTAATATTTTTTTAGCAATAAGATAATCAGACAAGACGTCATACTGCAAATGGCAACAATTTCCTGACCATTTATACTGCCCCTGAGCAACAAGATTTGATCCATGAGTAAGAATTAATTCCGGCTCTATTCTCCCTTCCGGGTATTGGGAGGATTTTTTTAATTCGCCGTTAGCAAGAGATGTAAATAGCATCCTTTGCTCAGGGCTAAATTTATTTTCTCTAGGCTCACAAACTTTAATTTTTTCCATGAATGCTCTTTCAATAGTAGCGGACTTTATCTGAAGGTTAATTTTAATTTAATCAAAAATCTCTCTGAAATTTGGAATTTCAGAAGTTAATAATTTATGAATAAAGTTTTCCTTAAAATACTTCTTAACGTCAATAGAATCTCCTGATTCTTCCAATATTTTTTGAAAATATTCGATAAATTTTGAACGAAAGTAATTGGATAGATGGATATGCGATGTTCTAATTCTTTGCGGGTCTCGATTCTTATAAATTAAACTTTTCACTGCCTCATCAACGGCGTCAGGATTTGATTCACACGTAATTGAGTTGTAATCGTTGTACCATATGGATCTACCTCCGTAAGAACTAGTACTAACAACCGGAAGCCCGCATAAAAAATACTCGCTACTAGAGTAGCATGCGCCTTCGAAAGCTGACAAGATAATGCCTACCTTAGACTCTGATAGCTTAAGATTTACCTCTTCAGGCGTTAGATGTCTATCGTTTAGATATTTATGCGGAGGAATTTGGGTTATAGATAGTGCAGAATTATGTCCTGCAATTAATGCTAAATTGTCTATTTTACTTGCAAGGTAATGTCTTTTAAACTCAGCAAAGCGCGCAGTATATATTGCATCATAAACTTTTTCAGCATCAATTATTTTAAATAAATTTTCATCTAAGAAGCAGTTTTGGTTTATTACCTCACCTTGAAATCCATAAAACTCAAACATTGTTTTGTCTGAAAAATCATTAAACATAATATGAAATCGATCTTTTCTTAATGAGAGAATCTCAAATATATGATCACATTCCTTTACTAAGTGCTCATCAAAGTACCAGCCTAATGAGACAAAAAAATGATCATTCTCCCTAAATTTGTGACGATAATCTTTTAACCAATTCCAGTTATGGGCGATATTTTCGATTATAAAAATCCTACACTTATTACTTTTATAGTATTCACGAAAGTGAAACGCTGGATTAGGCCATACATATGAAGGCTTATATAAATCTACATTTTTTTCCCACATATCATTCCACCTGCTTTTCCCAAATTAACTTAATCTTCTCGTCTCTGTTCATATTGACGAGGGCTTCTTGACTGGCGTACCAGGCGCTAACTTCTGCAATAGCTTTATCTTCAATGGCAGTGTCCGTAGTCGGCATTCTTTTTTCGTTTGCCGTGAAGATAATTTCTCTATTGTTTTTTTGTGCTTCTGTTGGGTTTTCTGGATTGACTCTGGTGTAAGTTAAGAGTTTGTCTGTTGAGGTCCAGATTGTTTTGGTTCTGGCTGCAATGCGGTTCTCATAGGTCTTGACCATCGGGTGAACCATATCTTGGTTGCTGATTCTAAGTTCTTGAGGATGCGGTATGTGATCAAGCTGGTTATAGCTAAATACTTTCTTGATCATGCCTGCCAATACCATTCTGTCTTTGAGGTTGGTATCGTCATGACCATAGGCCATGATGCGTTCATCGTAGCCATTGACTCTGTAGAAATCGTCCACATGGTAGAAAGTCTCTCCATGCAGGTGGCGTTCATTAAAGTCTCTTCCCTGATGCCAGTCCCCTACAAAGAACTCCCCTTGCTTGAAGTGATGCTTGGCAAAGAAGTCGCCTTTGAATAGGACATCAGAATCACACTTAAAGATGAATCTGTTTCTGACCATTTGCGAGGCAAGGTTTTGCGCTAAGGTGCGGATAAATTTCTCTTGACCTTCTACGCGTACTACTCTGACTCTTGGATCATCAAATACACCGGGGATATTGGCTACCGGCTCTTTAGATGACCAATCGAGTAAGACCAGTTCATCAAACTTTTGGGTGAGCCAGTTAGGCATGTTGGCGATGACATTCTCATTGCGGTTCATCAGATGCACATACATGCTGATGCCATCGCTGAGCGGCTCACCAATCAGGTTAGTCGTTTTGGGTGTCGTTTCCGGGAAAAGGAGATTGCCTTCTTGGCATTGCTCGGGCTTGACTACCTGTGGAATCTTTTCCAGAGTAGCGCCGCCCTCAATATCCTGAGTATCCAAGGTAACGTCTTGGCGCTCTTGATTGGTATCCGAGGCACGCTTTAAATAGCCTATTTGATCAAACTGGCGAATTTGTTTACTAAAGTAGTTCTTAAACAATTCCACGGAGACCGCTAGCTTAGCCTGCTGAGCCTCATTTACTCTCATTCGCAGACGAATTCCCATTGCCATATAAATTTCTTTATTTGGCAGGCTAAAGCTGTGTTTGCCAGAGCGAATCAATTGCTTTGGCTCAATCAGTTGCGTAAATTTATTGTATTTTTGGAGGCGGTAGATCTCAATATCCAAAAACTCGCCCTCGTTAAACACAGAGTCAAAATGAAGACTACAGATACGCTCAGTTTGATCAAAATAGATCACCACTTCAAGCCACTCTGAGCTCAAGTCAAACTCGGCTTTTACAGGTTCACAGATTCCATCAAATACTGACTGAGTTCTGCCGGTCACATGGATTTGCTGGGGCTTGAAGAGTTCCATAAGCTCTAAATCAGCTGGATTTAGTTGCACTTCCTCTTCATAGACTGGCTCAGGTCGAGTGATTTGACCAAAGCACACAAAGTTGCGCATCTTTTCAAAGATGGCTTTGCCTTTGTCTTGCATGGACTGTAATTGTTCAGGAGTGTAGGAGCGTAAGCGCGCTTCTAAACCATCAACACCACTTTCTGGATGGAAAACAATCGCATCCTCCCAACGCAGGGTATTGGTCGGATCTATGGTGTTGAGCGGCGGTAACTGGAAGCGATCGCTCAGGTTTACCGGAATAGAGCCAACAGCAAGTGATTCCCAAAAGCGCAATGAATTTGGTCCTGCCCCTACCGGGCAGAGAGAGAACAAAGTATTACTCAGTGTTTGGTTATAGCGCTCTGTCTCGGAGTTATTACTCGAATCTTTTTCTGCAAACTGGCCATAGACCTGAAAGTTATAAACCTCTTTATTAAAGTGCCACTCATCCTTGATTTGTACTTGGAATCCGGGTTTATCTGTGAACTGCTTGAGCTTAAGACGTACATCGGAGAGGTAGTGCTCCATGTATGCACCAATAAAACTAGCAAAGATGGTTTTTTGGGCTGCAGGAATGTATTGCATGCCACCCCTGCGCTTCGGATCTAAATAATTCACGGCATATAAAGGCCAGGCATGCAGATAAATACCGTCACCAAGCTTTTCTAGATCAGGCTCTTTATGGGAGATCCATAAATTGGTAATGCCAATCTTTTCAAAATGGGGCTGAATGTTACGCCAAAATACATGCTGACAAACCGTATGGACTCTGACAGTAAATCCTAGGGCAGCACCAATTTCCTTGGCGGCTTTAATACGGGAGCTATACAGGCCAATAATGCCTTCAGGAAAGGTATTCTTATCCACAAAGGTCGCCCATGGCAAAGCCACATAAGTATCAACAATATGGCCTTGGATATGTGTGCCCGTGAGCAACTGATGAGCCTCATAGGCATCGGCCTCAGTACGACAAGGGTATTGCCAAAAGAGCACGTCTTCATCGTATTGCATCTCGTTGGACATGTCGACCACACCCAAAGAGAGTGAGGCTGGTAAGAAGCCCAAGGCAAAGAAGTGGAAATTGGTTTTACTGACTTCAGAAAAGTTGACTTCAGATTTGAGAATTCTGCGCACAATCGGCCAGAACTTGTCATAAAAGTAATAGGAGTTGACATCGTCGTAGACGGCAAAACGTTCAGAGAAGCGTACTACTTCGCGATAGAACTTGGTATCGAATTGCGAACGCAGAACAAACTTTTCAGAGTCGTCCACGCTGAGTGATTCTGAATGCTCGACATTACCTTCAATGGCCTCGGGTGCTTGAACAGCTTGAGGCGCCTCTGTTTGGGCAACTGCACTCGCAACTTCCCCTGCAACTGGAGGTTTCACATAGACTGCCCCTGGCTCGATATGCTCTTCATTGGCCTTGAGCTCATAAGACTTGCGATTATTAATCCAGTTATTGACGCGCAGATCTTTGATATCGGTCTTACTGCGAGTCAGTAAATCAAAATCCAACGCTGAATTATCAACCACACTGTCACTTGGATAGATGTAGGACTGCAGGCCAATTAACTTACTGATCTTAGGATCGTAAGAGCGGGTGTTGTCATCTGCTTGCAAATGCACGGTGGTCACTTTATAGCAAGGATTGGTCACATTAAAGCCATAACTAAACATCACATACGCAATTTTGTTATCGCATGCAGGTTGACCTAATTCAAAAGCGGCCTCTTGATAGAGTGCGGGCGGGAAGGGCTCGCTCCCCTTAGCCAGACCCCAAACGTCTTGCGTCCAATGGGGGTCTTTATTGAGGACGAGTTGGCCATTTTCTGGGTTGTAACGGCTTATTGCCACAAACTTCTTATCATCCAAAATCGCTTGACGATTGGCAATCAGATGGCTCACGGATTCTGTAAGATACATATCCGAATTAATCAAAAATGATAATTCACCAACGGGCAATTTATCAGTCTCTCTGAGCCAATACCCATAGGTCATGCGCTGAGGATAAAAGCGTTTCACAATCTTTTGATGATCTGGTATCAAAGCCATATCGGCTTCCACCTCAAAGAAAATCATCATCGTACTAATGAGAGGGTTAGCGATATTCTGTCTAAAGCACTCGTCCAGCTCCGCAGCACGCGCTGGGTTCTTGGGAACGTAGTACTGAACAAAGACCGTCAGCATTAAGACATCCCTACTTGCTCTGAAGTCTGATCAGGGTCTACATGCTGATGATCTGATAGTGTTTTAACTGCTTTTGCTGGCATCTTGGTCTTTTTACCAGCAGACTTGGGGGCGGTCTTTGGCGTTGCGCGCAGATTTGGCTTACTGGCAGCACTGTTTACTGCAGGGCTCTTAGCCACCAATACTGAAACGGATTTGCGCTTCAACAGTTTAGTAGGTGCTTCGACAAACTGCCTCGTATCAACTCCTGCAAACCTTGCAGTCGCAGTGACGGGGCCACCTGTTGCCGCTACCATATCACTCTTTCTACGCCCAGCTGCCACAACATCAGTCATACGACGGCCAAGCGCTCGCGCCGGTTCTGGTGGTGCGCCTGTTGAGGTAGCAATCGTTGGGACCGAAGATTTTGGATCGCCTAATGCACTTAGTGCAGCTGAACCTAATGCAACTGAGCCCACAGTATCTGCCGGTATCCCCTCCTGCGCGGTCTTTGCCTTGGTATTGCTATCGGTCTGCAGACCACGCGTGAGATTTAACAAAATCGCTACAGTTTCATTAATAAAGCTCGACCAAGTAGCCCAAGGGCGGTGAATCGACACCCTACTCTTAATGAGTTTGTTGATAGCGCTTGGCAACACAAACGAAAGGACTTGGACCAATTTTTGATCTGCGACGTTTAGCCTTTGGAAGGTATTGACATCAAATATTTGCTTCTCTAAAGAAAAACGCAATTCAAACTTTTGCCCAAAGTCATCGCCAGATTCAGCAAACCAACTCTCAAAAGGCTTGTGCTTGCCATCGACCAGCGGAAACTCTAATTTAGGCAACAAAGAAAAGCCGTTGCGGTCGATCATCGAGGCGCCGATGCGCAGCTCAAATTTATTACTCTTAAAGTCACCGAAAGTAACATCATGGAATTCGAGCCATAAATGTTCGTAATCAGGGTTTTGCAGTTCTCGTTTGAGCTTAATTTTTTCATATCTAAAAACCTGCGGTAAGCGGCGAATATTTTCAATCAAACTTAAAAATGAACTCTGCCAAAAACTTAAATCAAAATCACTGGCGCCGCCGCCAGCATTCAGACTGCGACCACCATCTTTGAGCAGTTGACTTAAGATGGTACAAGCGGCTTGAATTTGGTTCCATTGCAATCCGCTAAAACCTTTAAATAGATCGAGTTGTTCTGATTCTTTATTAATTAATTGCGGTACAAATAAAACATCCTCATTGGCCTGTTTGGGGTTTTGCACTAAGCCAATTCCTGCCAAGCCATCTTGCAAGGAGGTGCGGAAATAAAACTCTGGCAAAGCCACAGCCCCGGCCGAATAATCTGTGATCTTCCACAGGATTTGCGGTGTTTCCGAAACGGTATCGACTGTGACGATCTCAATGCCGCCATAATCGACATAATTGGGATTGCCTGCCGTGAGGCGCTTGATTTGATTGCTTAGCGATTGATTGGCGGCTTGAAGTTGCTTTAACTCCAGAAAATACTTATTACTTTCCTCGCTAGCTTCATTGATTTGCAATAGCAAAAGTTCTTTCTCTTGCTTAAGGTCTTTGATTTTGACCAGATCGCGCTTTTGCGTCGCGGCAATTTTTAAATAATTTTTATAATTAATCTCATTATTAACGCGAAAATCTTCTGACTCAGCCTTCACTTTGTCAAAGTTGGCTTGTAAAGTGGTGAGCTTGGACAACTCTGAATCTTTCGACTTTAATGCTTCTTTGCTAGCCACTAAGTCTTTTTGTACGCCATTGCGGGCCTCTTCAAGTTCCAGCTTGAGTTTTTCGCGAGTCTCTTTAGCTTTTAAAAAACTTTCGTAGTTAGCCTGATTTTCTTTTTGGAGTTTGCTGAAATCTTTTTTGAGGATCACCAGCTCTGCCGCAGCGCTTGCGACAGACTCTGATGCCTCTTGCTTCAGATTTTTTTGGCTCAATTGCAAATCCTTGATTTGCCCCTTGAGCTTTGCTAGCTCACTGTTTTTTTGTTCGAGCTCCTGCTGCGCAGAAAGAAGCTTTTTATTGAGCTCTTCTTTTTCTCTGCCACCAAATACCCCTAGCATGCCTGTGCTCCACTCATCGCGTTCCTAGGCTTACTTTCTAAACAAGAAGGCTTGGGTTTTGACCATCGCCTGATCGGGATCTTC
>Ga0194037_1002928_pt1 | contig 10844 bp, 9 predicted proteins | sample JunL306m_MetaG_FD_148653 | JGI IMG/M metagenome (GOLD analysis project Ga0194037, IMG submission 148653) | Anoxic zone freshwater microbial communities from boreal shield lake in IISD Experimental Lakes Area, Ontario, Canada - Jun2016-L304-6m | ecosystem: Environmental > Aquatic > Freshwater >...
CAATTTGCACCGTTTGGACCTGGTAATATGAAACCTTATTTTGCTTCTAATAAAGTGTTGGATTTTGGCACAAGTCGCTTGGTAGGGAAAGAGCAGGAGCATTTGAAACTCGAATTAATTGACACTAGTTCCGAAAACGTGATGAACGGAATAGCATTCAGAATGCATGAATTTAACGACCACCTAAAAGCACTAAATCCACTGGATATTTGCTATTCATTGGAAGAAAACAACTTTAATGGAAATACCTCTATTCAATTGATGATTAGGGATATAAAAAGGGTGGAGAAATAAAATAATTGGATTTATTAGGAATTTTTCATCTTGTATTTTTAATCCTAATAAACAGATTGACAATTAAAAATATAAAATAATTCTATTTTATGGAATCTTGTTTTGAAAATTGAAATAATGTTGTATTTTTGTACCCAATAATTGAAGAAATGAGAATTGTAACGATTGAAGCCATCAAAGTTTTTATTAAGAAACAGAACAGCTCAGATAAAGCACTTAGGGAATGGTATACAAAATCAAAAAAAAGTGATTGGACTTGCTTTGCAGATGTCAAGCAAACCTTTAATAGTGCTGATAGTGTGGGAAATAATCGTTTTGTTTTCAATATAAAAGGAAATGATTTTAGATTAGTTGCAATGATTATTTTTGCCTCAAAAAAAATTTATATTCGTTTTATTGGTACGCATAAGGAATACGATAAAATTGACTGTTCAAACATTTGATATTATGAAAAAAACAATAACTAAGCAACAACATCGTGCTTTTACAGAAAGAATTGAAGAACTTCTAAAGGTGGTAGGAAATGAAACCCCTATTGATAATAAGGAATATATTGAATTGGATTTCATTTCCGATTTAGTAGCCGATTATGAGGAAGAGTATTTCCCAATTCAAGCTCCTTCTTTAGTGGATGTTATCAAATTGAGAATGTACGAAATGAATCTGACTCAACTCAAGCTATCTGAACTTTTAGAAATTAGTCCTTCTAGAGTAAGCGAATATTTGTCAGGAAAAAGCGAACCTACTTTAAAGGTAGCACGGGAATTGAGCAAAAAACTGAATATTGAACCTAGTATAGTTTTGGGAGTGTAAAAACGTTTTGATTTGTCACTAAATAAAAAAACAACCGCCTGAAAAACTCAAAGTTTTTCAGGCGGTTTTGTATATTAATACCAACGAAAAGATTATTTATTCACTTTGTATTGGGCGTTCCCATTTTTGATAAAGTCCACAATTTGTTTGGCAGCAGCAATACCAGCGTTGATATTGGCTTCGGAAGTTTGTGCTCCCATTTTTTTAGGCGTTGTAAAATAACGTTCTGGGAATTTTTCTGCCATTTCTGCATCATTGCCTGGTACAATGTCCGTAACATATTTGAAGTCGGGACGAACAGCCATAAAGGTAACCATTTCTGCTTCATCTATAACCTCTTTGCGAGCCGTATTTACCAACACGGCTCCTTTTGGCATAAGACCAAGCAAAGCGGCATTAATTGATTTCTTAGTTTCTGGCGTTGCTGGAATATGAACAGAAACGATATCGCAGGTAGCGTACAATTCCTCTACAGATTTCATTGGTTTGATGGCATCATTTTTCATGATTGTTTCTGGACAATAAGCATCGTATGCATATAATTCCATTCCAAAACCTTTGGCAATGCGAGCCACATTGCGACCCACGTTACCATAAGCATGAATGCCGAGTTTTTTTCCCATCAATTCGGTGCCTGAAGTTCCGTTATAGAAATTACGAACCGCATAAATCAACATTCCAAAAACCAATTCAGCAACAGCATTGGCGTTTTGGCCTGGCGTATTCATTACGCAAACGCCTGCAGCTGTGGCAGCTTCCAAATCCACATTGTCGTATCCAGCACCAGCGCGAACCACGATTTTCAGTTGTTTGGCAGCAGCAATTACGTCAGCATCAATCAAATCGCTGCGAATAATAATTGCATCCACATCGGCAACTGCATCAAGCAATTGTTGTTTTTCGGTATATTTTTCGAGCAAAGCCAATTCGAAACCGGCAGCTTCTACTTCTTGGCGAATTCCGTCAACTGCAATTTTTGCAAACGGCTTGTCTGTAGCGATTAATACTTTCATGATTTTATAGTCTTAGGTCAAAGGTCAAAGGTCTAAGGTCATGACTTTTGACCTTAGACCTTTGACTTTAGACGGAGTTAATGTTGTTTTTCAAATTCAGACATGCAATCTACCAACGCTTGAACGCTTTCGATAGGCATTGCATTGTAAATAGAAGCGCGGTAGCCACCTACCGAACGATGGCCTTTGATGCCATCCATACCAGCTGCAGTAGCAAATTTCAAGAAATCGCCTTCCAATTCTTTGTATTCTGGTTTCATTACGAAACATACATTCATGCGTGAACGGTCTTCTTTAACGGCAGTTCCAACAAACATTTTGCTGTTGTCGATTGCGTTGTAAAGCAATTCGGCTTTGGCAATGTTGCGTTTTTCCATTTCCACCAAACCGCCGTTGGCTTTCAACCAGCGCAAAGTTTCCATGGCACTATAAATAGGCAATACCGGAGGCGTGTTGAACATTGAACCTTCGGCAATATGTGTTTTGTAGTTGAGCATGCTAGGAATATAGCGTGATACTTTGCCCAACAATTCGTCTTTTACAATCACAAAAGCAAGTCCGGCAGGTGCCAGGTTTTTCTGAGCACCACCATAGATAATACCATATTTAGATACATCCATTGGACGTGAGAAAATATCTGAAGACATATCGGCAACCAATGGCACCGGTGAATCGATATCAGTATGTAATTCAGTTCCGTAGATGGTATTATTGGTAGTAATGTGGAAATAATCGGCATCCGTTGGAATCACATAATCTTTAGGAATAAAAGTATAATTGGCATCTTTAGAAGAAGCGACCTCAATGGTTTCGCCAAAACCCTTGGCTTCTTTCATTGCTTTGCTGGCCCAAACTCCCGTATTTAAATAAGCTGCTTTCTTTTCGAAAAGGTTGAAAGGAATCATACAAAATTGCATGCTAGCACCACTTCCTAAAAATAAAACAGAATATCCTTCAGGGATATTCAACAATTCTTTAAAAAGTGCTGTTGCTTCAGCAATAACTGCTTCAAAATCTTTGGAACGATGACTGATTTCTAAAATTGACAAACCTGAACCATTGAAATCCAATACTGCCTGAGCTGTTTTTTCAATTACTTCGCGAGGTAAAATAGAAGGTCCCGCACTAAAATTATGCTTTTTCATACTCCTGTAAATTATATTTTTTTGTTAGTTTTATGCCTTTAAAAATAAAGCGCAAAAGTACAAAAAAAAATGCTTTTGACCTCTAAAAATATGTGTTTTTATAGGCAATAATCTCGAATAATTGATAATAATGCAAACTGCAATTACAAAAAAAACATTTTTATGCACAAACAAAAGTCGTTTGTGCATAAAAATGTCGAATTTATTTAGCTAAAATACTTAAGGTATTGATGTTATTTGAAAATAGCATTCAGAATATTCGCCAATTGAATGCCTCCGCGATACAACATTTCGTTTTGCTTTTCTGTAAAATAATAGAGGTAATGATAACTGTTGGTGTCGGTGTTGTCATAACCATAAATTTGGTTTCGAATGGCATATCCAGCCTCTATTGATTGCAACACACTATATTTTTTAAACTCCGACTTTCGAGGTTCAAATTTATCTTGTAAGTATTGACTAATTTCTGAATAAGACATTTTTTCACTTTCAATAATCTGACTATCCCACAACGAATGGAGGTTAATTGTTTTGCCAAACCACTTCACATCAACCTTGTTACCACCCAAATCTTGCAATCGGCCCAAGTGCATTGGTTGATGCAAATCGCCCACAAAATGAACAAGGAACTTCAATGCTTCAGCATCGTTATTGTCTTTTTTTAATCGTGTGGTCAATGTATCTATTGCAAAAAATAGATGCGTACCTTCGGATTTTGGGTTGGCAAGCAGTTTTTTAAAATCGGCAGTTGTAAGACTATCATTCAGGTTCTGATAATGCCATTGATAACTATAAGCATATTTTTTATCACTTCTGATTTCATCCGCCCAAGTAGCTGCATAAATAATGCCGTGCTTCCCTAGCACTTTGTCAACTTGCGTTCGCGCTTTGACACTTAAATTCTGATACGCAATGTCGGCTACAATACGATGGCCCACAGCATCGTAGGCCGAAAGTGAAAGAGATAAACCCATTAAAAATAGGGTTAGAAAGTGTTTTTTGAGTTTCATTTTATTTGGTCTTTTCTATTTAACGACGTGATATTAAAAAAATACTTAGGCAAAGGTAAGCCTTTATTTTCAAAATGAATTTCAGTAAACCTATCTCTTCAATAAATTCTGTACTTTTGCTTATTATATTGATATTGAAAAATATCGTAAAAGAGTGCATTAAGTCTTCATTTTCGAACATCACTCTTCGTTTATGAAGATATAAAACGAACATAGAAAATCACAATTCATTAAAAATCAATTGTTTGTGTTTTTGGCATATATTTTGATTCATCTGATGAGAATATAATTAGTTTTTAAACGATAAAAAAAATAACAATGAAAAAAGTATTTCAATTAGCACTCATAATGACGACAATTGCTCTATGGAGTTGTCAAGATGACTTAACTATTCAAACCACTTCGAATGGGGCGAAAAACATGTCAGAACTTAAAGTATCACCTGATTTTGATTGGAGTACATCAAAAACAGTAGAAATTACCATAACTGGACTTCCAACTTTAGAAAATGTAGAACCCGTAAAATCCACCCTTAGCATTAAAGGTCAGGATAAACTTTTTTATAGCGGTTTTCATGCTATGAACGAAAACTTAACTTTAAAGTGTATAGTACCTTCAAATGAGACCACTATCCAACTCAAATTTGGATCTATAGAACAAGAAGCTACTATTGAGAACAATAAAGTTTCCTTCTCTTATATTCCTACAATTACTGAATAAAATTAAATCAAAAACTTATGAAAACAATGTGGAACAAATCAATACTACTAACTTGTTTAATGACATTTTCATTTTACACACAAGCAGCTGTTATCCTCAATGGAGAGTCGGGAAAAGGAAATAAATCAATAGATATTGGAAATTGCTGGAATTTTGCAGCTATATCATATACGAATGACAACGTGATAACTGGGTCTTACAGTTATCGATCCAATCAATCAACAAATAGTGCCAATTGGATGACAAGTCCTTGGATAAGACTTGCAAATCAAAATATTACGTTGAAAACGAAGTTAGAACTTCCTAATAATGGCAGTGGAACTTCTCGCTCTATTGTTTTTTCATACATTAAGTATGACGAAACTCAAAAAAATGTAATAAAAGAAGGTGAAATAATCGAGTTTTACACATATAAGTTTCCGACTCCATTTAGTACTTCTTTACAAGAGTTATCAATACCAATGCCATCTGCCATTGTTAATTCAAACCAACCCTATAAAATTGAAATTAAATGTGATGGAGACCAAGGAAATACTACTGTATTAATAGATGACATCAACATTCCGGGCGATTATTTTTCAGATCCATCAAATCATTGTTTGCCGATGGGAACCATTGTTGATACAGATAAAGATGGCGTACAAGATGCCGATGATGCTTATCCAAACGATGCAACGCGTGCTTACAATAATTACTATCCTTCAGATAAGGTATTTGGTACTTTGGCATTTGAAGATAATTGGCCAGGCAAAGGTGATTATGACATGAATGATGTGGTAGTTGATTATAAAATGAATAGAGTGACCAATGCGCAAAACGATGTAGTTGAGATAGTTGCTAACTTATTAGTCCGCGCCTCGGGTGCCAATCATAAAAATGCTTTTGGATTCCAACTCAATGGAATAGCTCCCGACGCTATTGGAGTAATAAAAGGCAACAAGGTTGGTTTTAGCGACGGTTTATTTAAATTTAAAAGCAATGGTTTAGAGGAAAATCAGCAATTTGCCAATTGTATCGTTTTTGATAATTTCTTTTCGGTTTTGAAACCAGCTGGAAGTGGTGTTATTGGTACAAATGTTGAAAAAGGCGGAACGTTTGTTCCTTATGTACAAATGACGGTTACTTTGCCATTTGTGAAGAAAGTCTCCATCTCGGAATTAACTAATGATAAGTTCAATTTTTATATCGTTTCAGATATAGCCTCAGCTGATCGTGGACGTGAAATTCATTTGCCAGATGCAGTTCCAACGTCACTTGCAAACCAAAAACTATTTGGAACTTCCGACGACCGCTCCAATGGTTCGCACTTCTACAGAACAGCAAATAATTTACCTTGGGCAATAAATATCTTACAGGGCTTTGAGTATCCTATAGAAAAAGTATCCATAGACAAAGGCTATAATTACTTTATTAAATGGGCTGAAAGCAGTGGTGAGCAATATAAGGATTGGTTTGAAAACATTCAAGGTTACAGAAATTCCGAAAATATCTATTCAAGATAGATTTATTTGTCAGATGAATGATTTTTTCAAATTTAACTAATTAAGGTAGGGATTTCGTATTCTTAAAGTACATATTATTAATAAAGAAAAGCTTCACAATACAGATTCAATCTGAAATGTGAAGCTTTTCTGTTTCTTTTTTACATTTAAAATGAGATAATTAATTGTTATAAAAATTGATTTAATGTTTGCAATAACTTTTCTTGTTCTATTGGCTTTGTAAGGAAATCATCCATTCCTGCGTCCAAGCATTTCACCCGTTCTGCGTGCATGGCACCTGCAGTTAATGCTATGATTGGCGTACGGTTTTCAGCACCCTGCTCCAACTCCCTGATTTTCAATGTGGCTTCAACGCCATCCATTTCAGGCATTTGCATGTCCATCAATATCAGGTCTGGTTTTTCATTTTGCCACAACAGTACTGCTTCATTGCCATCTACCGCTTCCAAAATACGGATTTTTGGAAACGATTTTTGGAGCAAGTACTTAATCAACAACATATTCATGTCAACATCCTCGGCAATCAATATCGTCAAATCGTTTTCCCTGTGTTGATGCGCTCCGGCACTTGCATTTTTGGCACTTGCCACCTCCTTGATTGGCATATGAATACTGCAGAGATAACTAAACAAATCCTCCGTTTTTACAGGTTTGTTGAGCTGAAATCGAACGCCAAGTTCATCGCATCGTCTGTGGAGTTCTGCATCATCCGACGAAGAATGCAAAAGGATAATTGGCAATTTCTCGGGCGTTAATTCCAGTTTTTCCCGTATCATTTTTATAGTGTCCAAGCCATCGATGTAGGGCATGTGATAATCGCAAATAACAACATCGAAAGGCTCCGAATCTTGAATCATTTTTAATGCCGACAATCCGTTGTCGGTACTGGCACATTCAATTCCCCAATTAGAAAATGTGTGTTCAAGAATTAAGCGGTTGTTGTCATTGTCGTCTATCACCATGCAGCGTTTGATGGATTGAATGTTGGCAGTATCTAATTTTTCGCCATGCTGAATGGCAGTTGTAACATCAAAATAAAAAGTGGTTCCTTGACCTTGCTTGCTTTTGATCTTAATTTTACTCCCCATTTTGTTTACTATCATTTCCGAAATGACCAGTCCAAGCCCTGTTCCTCCAAACTTGCGGGTGGTAGAGCTGTCGGCCTGGCTAAATACTTTAAACAGCTTGGTTTGTTGTTCATCGGTAATTCCTATTCCGGTGTCGCGCACCGAGAAGTAGAACTTGCCTTGCGTGCTGTCAATGGCTTCGTAAGTCACCTTGAGTTCAATTTCGCCACTTTTGGTAAATTTCACTGCATTTCCCAACAAGTTGGTAAACACTTGTTTAAGCCGTATCTGGTCAACCGATGCAAAACGCGGAGTATTGGCATCGATATTAAGTAAGACTTCCAAATCCTTTTTATCAGCGGAGTACTTTATAATGTCCACGCATTGCCCCAACAATTCTATGATGTCGGTATTGATAATCTCCAAATCCATCATACCGGCTTCAATTTTGGAAAAGTCGAGAATATCGTTGATGATACCCAATAAAGTACGTCCAGAAACATTTGCACTTTTCACATATTGTTGTTGTACAGGCGATAGAGGCGTACTTTGCAGCAGATCAGTAAATCCAATCACTCCATTGAGCGGTGTGCGAATTTCGTGGCTCATGTTGGCCAGAAATTCCGATTTTGATTTGTTGGCAGCCTCAGCTACCGCAACTGCTTTTTGGAGGTCACTTTCAGCTTGTTTAAGTTCGGTAATGTCGATATTCGTTCCAATCCAACGGTAAGGAACATGGTTTATGTCTTTCAACATTTTGCCACGAGTAATCATCCAGCGCCAGCTTCCATCCTTGTGTTTGCAGCGATGTATGATTTCAAATTTTTCGGTTAATCCCGCAAGGTGATCATTGATAGACTGTTCAATAGCCTCTGTATCGTCGGGATGCCACAATTTTTTCCAACCTTCAAATACATTCTCTATTTCGTGGTCTTCATATCCAAGCATTTTTTTCCACTGAATGGAATATATCACTTCATTTTTCAGCATGTCCCAATCCCAGATACCAGCATTGCCGCCCTCGATGGCAACAGCAAAACGCAGTTCGCTTTCCTGAAGTCTTTGTTCAGCCAATTTACGTTCTGTAATATCATCTTTTACAGCTAAGTAGCTCGTAATATTTCCATTTGCATCGCATATTGGGGAGATAGACGCGAATTCCCAAAACAATGAACCATCCTTGCGTTTGTTGTGAAATTCGCCACGCCATTCATTTCCACTACTTATGGTAGTCCAAAGTTCTTTGTACTTCTCTGGCCCCATTTCGTCCGATTTTAGAATACGAGGATTAGCACCCATTGCTTCCTGAAATGTATAACCAGTGTTGGTAGTGAATTTTTTGTTGACGTATTGAATTTTTCCAGTAAGGTTGGTAATCACCACGGTAGATGAACTTTGTTCAACAGCAGCTTTCAAGTTTGTGAGCTCAATTTCAGCTTGTTTGCGCTCTTCAATCAAATTGATGAGCGAATTAAATAAATAATTACTGTCCAAAGAGTTGTAATCACCTTCTATGTCATTGCCATGTTTTGAGTTAAGCGCAAAAATTGCCTCCTTAATTTTATTGATGGTTTCTTTGTCCTTTTCGGCATTCTGTTTTTGAATCTCAAAAGCATCTCTCAGTTCCTGCGAACTGATTTCAATCATGTTTTTAGTCAGATTGGCATCATCATCAAAGTTATTGTAGCTTTCGTTGATCTTCAAAAAAAGCGCAGTAAGTTCTTCTGGCAACTGATTAACAGGGCCAAAGTGTCTTTTGATTTGACGAGCAAGTAATTTGTTAAAGGTAGTTTCCATTTTAGAAATGTTTATACTTCCTTAAAAATAGTAATAGTCATTGTTTGATTGTGAAGTTCACAATGTTGTTCAAACGGTTTGATTGGGCAAATTTCACCATAAGAGTAAAAGCCAGTCATGGTAGCACTTTTGCCAATAACCTCACGCACAGCCTCCAACTCTTCTTCCACCCTTTGTTTCAATACTAATTTTCGGCCCACGCAACTGATTAGAATGGCAAGATCAGGTTCAGAATTCTTCATGTTGACTTTCGACATTTCAGCTGCATCATTTGCACCATCTACCAATTGGTCATAGTTTGCTTTCATCAGCCGAACATACTCACCTTGAGGAATATCACCTGCAAAGGTCATACTTCCATCCGTATCGTTTACCGAAAGTATGGTTCTAACCAAAGATTTATCCGTGTCCTTAATCAATAAATTTAACGGAAATAAAAGTGCTGAAGCAGGCAGTTCGGCGGCATGACTGCCAAGATATTTTTTGTAAAGTTCCAAGGCTGGTTGCCCATCCAATTCATAAAGAACATTTCCTACAGATTTGGTCACTTCCCGGTCTACACCAAATGAATCCCAGCCACCCATCGAACCATATCCCACCTTCAGATTTTCGCCATAAAATCCAATGGCCAATACCTTTTTGGTTTCTCCTGACTGATTATTTACCACCACAGTTTCAAGAAAATCAGCTTGGTCACCAGCCAAACCACCTGTAATGGAAATCCTATCATTTAGCTGGCTATTGAATCCTTTGGTAAGTTCACTTCCATTGATATTTAACCCTTCGGAAAGTACCATGATGTGAACAAGTTGTTCCTTATCGAGTTTTGCTGCCAGTTTTTCGCCTACCAAGAAGCTGTCTTCTACTGCATTAATTTTCTCATCTACAATCATTAAAGTTGTTTTCTCGAACCATACGGCCGTGCAAACAATATTTAAATCATATACATCCTCTTGGCAAATTTCGCCTGCTGTAGAGCAACCTACAATTTGTGCCGATGGATATGCACTTCTTACATTATCAATATGTTGCTGGTCTTTCAGCAAAGTCCTATTGCCAAATAAGAAAACCAATTGGGCCATTTCCCCAAGACCATTATCACTCTTTTTTTGCCAACCCTCGGTTGTTGAAAAAACACTTTGTTCAGTTTTCATGTGATTGTTTTTTTAGATAATTGATGATTTGAAACCACCATCTTATTTGGTTAATAAATACTCTTGTTCTTTTACTTTTTAAAGAATCACTTTTTATATCATTGCAAAAAACGATTTACTGTCAATAATAACTTTTCCTGTTCAATAGGCTTAGTAAGAAAATCATCCATGCCCGCTTCTAAACATTTCACCCGTTCAGCGTGCATTGCGCCCGCAGTTAATGCTATAATTGGCGTGCGGTTTTCGCCGTTCTGCTCCAACTCCCTGATTTTCAATGTGGCTTCAACGCCATCCATTTCAGGCATTTGCATGTCCATCAATATCAGGTC
>Ga0194037_1002929_pt1 | contig 10843 bp, 6 predicted proteins | sample JunL306m_MetaG_FD_148653 | JGI IMG/M metagenome (GOLD analysis project Ga0194037, IMG submission 148653) | Anoxic zone freshwater microbial communities from boreal shield lake in IISD Experimental Lakes Area, Ontario, Canada - Jun2016-L304-6m | ecosystem: Environmental > Aquatic > Freshwater >...
AATGAGAAGAGATATTAAATTCTGTCAGCGATGTTTTAATGTGAGTGATGGACATATTTGTTCCATCTGTTCCAATACCATGCGTAACCAAAAAATGATTTGCGTGGTTGAAAATATTCGGGATGTGATTGCCATAGAAAGTACCCAGCAATTTAATGGCACTTATCATGTATTGGACGGCATCATTTCCCCTCTTGATGGTGTAGGACCAGACCAACTAAACATTGAGCCGCTGGTTCAAAGAATTCAAAACGAACATATCGAAGAGCTTGTTTTTGCGCTGAGTCCGAATATACAAGGCGACACAACGATTTACTATATTCAAAAAAAGATTGCTCACTTACACTGCCATGTAACTACTATTGCCAGAGGTATTGCCTTTGGTGGCGAATTGGAATATGCAGATGAAATGACATTAGCCAGAAGTATCGCCAACAGATTACCTGTTCAACAATACGTGAAATAACTTCTAACACTAGTTGCATGAAACAATTAATTTCATTGTTCTTGATCCTGACTTTTTTTATAGAAGCTGGTGCGCAGAAAATGTATGCCACTAGCTCAGGACAGGTGAAATTAAGGTCAGCCCCCAATGTCGAAACTTTTCTTGCTGTAAATGATCAAGCAGAAAGTAGATGGTTAGAGAGTAATGGTCAGATCTTCTTTACTATGCTACTTAAAGATTTCAATTTCGAGAACCCCATTACACAAACAGATTTTCTGGAACATTTTACTGAAAGTGGAAAGTTCCCAAAAGCAGTGTTCAAAGGGTTTATTCAAGACATACAACATATTGATTTAACCAGTTCTGGAGGCAATGAAATTTCGGTAGATGGCACTTTAATGATTCATGGTGTTTCTCAGAAAATAGTGATTAGGGGTAATCTAACCGTATTGAGTTCCGGCAAAATAATGCTGAATAGTGAGTTGAAATTAAGATGGAAAGATTTTAATATTTCCAGTAAAGCAATGAGATCAAAATTTGCTCCTGAAGCAATCATTAGTATTTATTGCATCTACGATTAGTACGTTCATTCGAATTAAAATACAGCCAACTGTAAATAATCAAAGTGGCGATATGCGGAAAACTATCGCATTCGTATTGTTCAAACCCCATTCCTACCTGAGTTATCATCATGATATTCTTGGAAAATCAAGCGCAGCCTGCTATTTTTGCAGAATTGCAGGCGGATTTGTTTATTGTTCGGCCTGTATATCCTGCAAAGGCTATCAACCTATGAGGAATAATCGAACTAATAAACGTCTTGAAGAGCCTTCTCACCGCTCCCAGCGTTCATTAGTTCAGACACATTAACTTTTCTTGGCAAATGCCCGGAAACAAAAGAATTGTATGAACATTAGAGAAGCATTGGCAAATAGAATATTGGTAATAGACGGGGCAATGGGTACCATGATTCAACGCCATAAATTAACAGAAGAAGATTATAGGGGCGAGCGTTTCAAAAACTGGCACACAGATGTTAAGGGTAATAATGATTTATTATGTATCACTAAGCCCGATATCATTATAGGTATTCATAAACTATACCTTGAAGCAGGTGCAGATATCATAGAGACCAATACTTTTAGTAGCACTGTTATTGCAATGGCCGATTATGAAATGCAATCATTGGCTTACGAATTAAATGTAGCTGCGGCAAAATGCGCTCGTACAGCAGCTGATGAATATACAGCCAAAGACCCATCCAAACCTCGTTTTGTAGCTGGTGCAATTGGACCATTGAACAAAACACTAAGCTTATCTCCAGATGTAAATAATCCTGGTTACAGGGCTGTTAGTTTTGACGAAGTAGTGGAAGCCTATTACGAGCAAATTAAAGGGTTGGTTGATGGAGGAGTTGATGTGCTATTAGTTGAAACCATCTTTGATACCTTAAATGCAAAGGCTGCCATCTTCGCTATTAAAAAATATTTCAGAGATAGGGGCATTGCTGAATTGCCTGTTATGATTAGCGGAACTATTACTGATGCCTCAGGTAGAACTTTAAGCGGACAAACACTAGAAGCTTTTTATACCTCTGTGATGCATGCTAAGCCATTGAGTATTGGATTAAACTGTGCTTTAGGTGCTGCTGAGATGAGAAGTCATATTGAAGAACTGAGTCAGATTTCTTCATGCTTTACCTCTGCCTATCCAAATGCCGGCTTGCCAAATGCTATGGGAGAGTACGATGAACAACCTCATGAAACGGCACACTTTATTGAGGAGTGGGCAAGGGAAGGTTTCGTAAATATAGTTGGCGGGTGTTGCGGAACCACACCAGATCATATTAAACATATTGCTCAGCAAGTTCAGAACTTGGTACCGAGAGCCTTACCGGTTTTAGAAACCGCTTTATAATTATTATTATGTCTAGCATCAAACCATACTTACGTTTATCCGGTTTAGAACCACTAATCATAAGGCCCGAGACGAATTTTGTGAACGTGGGTGAAAGAACCAATGTAACCGGTTCAAAAAAGTTTGCCCGATTAATCAAAGAAAATAAATACGAAGAAGCATTATCTGTTGCCCGCCAACAGGTAGAAAGTGGCGCACAGGTTCTTGATGTAAATATGGACGATGCCCTTCTTGAAGGTGTTCAGGCAATGACCACCTTTATGAATCTGATTCAGTCTGAACCGGATATCGCCAAGATCCCGATCATGATCGACAGTTCGAAATTCGAAATCATTTTAGCTGGTTTAAAATGTGTGCAAGGCAAATGCATTGTCAATAGTATTTCAATGAAGGAAGGCGAAGCTAAATTCATTGAACAGGCTTTTATCTGTAAAGCATTTGGTGCAGCAGTAATTGTAATGGCATTTGATGAAATTGGACAGGCAGATACCAAGGAAAGAAAAGTAAGTATCTGTTCAAGGGCTTATAAAATATTGACAGAACAAGTTGGATTCGACCCTCAGGATATTATTTTCGATCCTAACATTTTTGCTATTGCAACCGGCATTGAAGAACATAATAATTACGCGGTTGACTTTATTGAAGCCACCAGAGAAATTAAACAATTGATGCCCCTAACCAAAGTAAGTGGTGGTGTATCCAATGTGTCTTTTTCATTTAGAGGAAACGACCATGTGCGTGAAGCTATTCACAGTGTATTCCTTTTTCATGCCATCAAAGCAGGTATGGATATGGGTATTGTAAATGCCGGACAGTTGGTAGTGTATGATGAGATAGAGCCCACTCTTCGTCAGCTTTGTGAAGATGTAATTCTCAATAAGAATAACGATAACAACGAGGCTACTGAGAAACTAATTATCCATGCTGAAACAGTAAAAGCAAAGGGCAAAGTAGAAGTGAAGGATGAAAAATGGCGTAACAATTCTGTGGAAGAAAGACTAAAGCATTCTTTAGTGAATGGGATTACTGATTATATTGATGCGGATACCGAAGAAGCTAGACAGAAATATCCCAAACCTCTTGATGTAATTGAAGGGCCATTGATGGCGGGTATGGATGTGGTAGGAGATTTGTTCGGTGCAGGAAAAATGTTTTTACCACAGGTGGTAAAAAGTGCACGCGTCATGAAGAAAAGTGTTGCGGTACTAACTCCTTTTATTGAAGCAGAAAAAGAAGAAAGAAAACAAGCCCATCTGGCAGCAGGTACCACCAATGAAGAAAGTGCAGGTGCGTCAAAAATATTATTAGCTACCGTAAAAGGAGATGTGCATGATATTGGAAAAAATATTGTGGGTGTTGTGCTCGGCTGTAATGGATATGACATCATTGATCTTGGAGTTATGGTTCCTGCAGACAAAATTTTAGAGGCTGCGATACGAGAGAAAGTTGATATCATTGGATTAAGTGGATTGATTACACCTTCATTGGATGAAATGGTTCATATCGCCAAAGAAATGAAACGCAGAGGAATGAAGCAACCACTTATGATTGGTGGTGCTACTACTTCCAGGATGCATACTGCAGTAAAAATTGCGCCAGAATTTGAAGAAGGAGTTGTGTATGTTTTAGATGCATCAAGAAGTGTAACAGTTGCTGGCTCGCTCTTGAATAAAGAACAGAAGCCCGAATTCTTACAACAATTAAAATCCGAATACAAACAACTAAAAGAAAGTTTCGATTCAAAAAAATCGACAAAAAACTATCTCCCTTATTCAGAAGCGAAGAAAAAGAAAACAAATATTAACTGGGAAAACTTTGAGCCCGTAACACCTGGACTAAAAGGCACTCAAGTTTTTGAAAATATTAGCCTGGATACACTAAGACCATTTATAGATTGGAAACCGTTTTTTATTGCCTGGGAATTGCATGGCAATTTTCCTGATATTCTTACAGACAGTGTGGTGGGTATAGAAGCCAGTAAATTATTTAAAGATGCCAATGACTTACTCGATAAAATCATTGCAGAAAATTGGCTGCAAGCAAAAGCTACAATTGGTTTCTGGGAAGCCGGTTCGAAAGAAGATGATGTGTTTGTAAAAACTGATAAAAATACGATTCAACTTTCATTCCTACGCCAGCAAATACAAAAAGCAGCAGATCAACCTAACTTATCACTGGCCGATTTTATTGCTCCAGTTGGGCATAGTAAAAAAGATCATATCGGTGCTTTTGCTGTAACGATACATGGTATTGAAAAACATATCAAAGCATTTGAAGTTGCATTAGACGATTATAATAAAATTATACTTCAGGCTTTAGCGGATCGACTTGCTGAGGCTCTTGCAGAATATTTGCACTTAAAAGTTCGAAAAGAAATCTGGGCTTATGCTACCGACGAACATTTGAGTAACGAGGAACTGATCAAAGAAAAATATTTAGGTATTCGTCCGGCTCCTGGTTATCCTGCCTGCCCGGATCATACCGAGAAATACAAGTTGTTTGATCTTTTAAATGCAACTGAAACAATCGGTATTAATCTAACAGAATCATTAGCTATGTATCCAGCATCATCGGTTTGTGGCTGGTATTTTGCAAATCCTCAAAGTCAGTATTTTGGAATAGGAAAAATACAACGAGATCAATTATTAGATTATGCAGCCAGAAAAAATATGGCATTAGAAGTTGCAGAAAGGTGGTTAAGTCCAATTCTTGATTAGAGTTTTGTAATTTCGCCTTGGATTAATTAAGAAAATAGATATGAAAAACAGGATGAAATTGGTTTGGGCTATTTTAATAGTACTTCCATTTATAACCAACGCACAGACAAAAAAAGAAAGAAAAGGTGAGTTTTATTTTTCTTGGGGATACAATAAAGAATGGTATACCCATTCAACTGTAAAAGTAAATCAGCCTGAATTAAATAATAATTACAGTTTAAAAAATATTCACTCGAACGATCATATCGGTTGGGACCAGGGTATATTTAGCATACCAATCAGTATTCCTCAATATAACTATCGTATTGGTTATTTTTTCAACAAGAAAAAAGGGTTGGCATGGGAAATTAATTTCGATCATACGAAACACATCATTACAGATGGACAGCAAGCACATTTAGTGGGAACTTTGGGTGGAAGGCAAGTTGATACCACTATTAACTTTTCAGCGTCAAACGGTTTTGTATACTATCTGAATAATGGCGCTAATTTTCTTCTGTTCAATCTTGTAAAAAGATGGAATTGGGAAGAAAGTAAAACAGGTAATTTCAAACTCGACTTTTTAGCGAAAGCTGGTATTGGTCCTGTGATACCTCACGTACAAAATACTTTATTCGGACAACCAAATGATGATGGGTTTCAATTTGGAGGTTGGAATATGGGTGTTGAAGCCGGTGTACGTTCTACTTTTCACAAACACGTTTACTTAGAGTTTACTAATAAAATTGATTACGCACGTTATTCTAATTTAAAAGTATATAAGGGAACAGCGAAACAAGCTTTCGGCACTTACGAACTAATACTAAGTCTGGGATATACTTTTCCTATGGGTAAAAGATTAGGAGAATAAAAATTGGTGGACTTTTTTTGGAGTGTCAGATGATGGGTTGAGATTTTCTTATTGAGAGGCAACCACCCCGTCTGTTCGCTCAGCCGCTCCAGCCACCCCTCCATCGCATGCGATGGAGGGGAAACCTTTTATTTAATACCTACCACATTTCACATTTCACTTTTCACATTTCATATTTCACATTTCACTTTTTAATTTTTATTTTTTAATTTTTAATTTTTACTTATTCTCCTCCTTATCCTCCGTCTCTTTAAGCTCTGGATTATTTGAGCCACTGCTCATTTTTATAATTGGTTTATCCTGGGTACCAGTAATATTCATAGGTATTCCAAAAATACCAAGAGGGGGCAGACCAATTCTGAATTTTAAATTCATCTGACCATCAAAACTGGCCTGACCAGCTATTCTTAATCGGAATGGGAACACGCGAATTTTGGTCTGTTCAATTGTAATAATATTATTTTTAATTGTTGTCTTGATATCAACTTTACTGATATCGGAATTGCCTGTAAGGCTATCCTTTCCTGCAGCTTTACCAGCAGCACTAAACAGCTTGAAGCCTTTCATCTTAACAGCTTTTACAGACAAAACTCCCCCGCCCTCTAGAGAAGGATAAACTGGAAACATGGTAGCATTTAACTTTCCTTTTAAATGATAGTCAAGTGAAACAATCCCTTCTGCACTCGCGGCAGCTGAAGCCATATCGTGGAAGAGTTTTATTTCGTGATATGCCTTTTTAATATCGAAATCTTTTGCATTAATATGATAACTAAACTCAGCACGTTTAGGACTTAATGATTGGTAAGTTGCATCCATCATCACTGGTGCTCCAATTAATTCGAAACCAGTTTTTTTCAATGTCATAACCGATTGCTTCAATTCCATCTCACCTTTCGCATTATTAATATCCATCCCATTATACTTTACTTTCTTCACGTCTGCAATAAAATTCAAATCCAGGTTAGCAGGAACAATGAATACACCTGTTTCAGATTTTTGAGTAGTGTCGCCTGAGAAAGCCATAAAATCGTCTGCGATAATCAAATTACTTTTTAAATTGAACTGCCCGTGTAATGGTTCATTCTTCAGTGCGTAGTTAATGGTATTATTTAAATAGCCAGTTAATTCATAGTCAGACTTTAAATAAGTGCCTTTAAAAGATTCAAACCAGATCTTGTCTTCCTTAAAACGAAAAACACCAGAATTGATCAGGAAAGCATAAGGATAATAATCTGTCTTAATTGAAATATCCTTTACGGAAAGAGTTCCAGCATTTCGCAATCTTTCATAAAAACCGTTCATGGCATCGCTTTGCAATCCACTCAACTTTACATCAGTTGATACAAAGCCTTTAACGTCGATCCCTTTTCTTGAGAATACCTGATATATCTTACCGATGTCGAGTGTTCCTTTTGAAGCAATATCATATTTCAGATTATCTAGGTTCTTCAAATTAGCTGTAAGTGTAAACGGCTGATTTTCAAAAACAATTCCAATGGGTTTTATATCTATAGAAACGTCTTTTGTTGAAGGACCTGTGCAGCTTATACTTGCATCAACAGATATTTTTTCAATCGGATGTGGATAGTATTTTGTTTTAATAAATCCATCTTCCATTTTAAAATTCGCATTTGTAATAGGAAATATTTTTTTTGCTTTATTATATTTTCCTTTAGCAACAATTTCCATTGCCATATTTCCTTTTAATTCTAAACTATCAATTGGATAGAATTCTTTGATATCAGCAAGATGTAACAATCCTTTTAAATCAATATCCATTGGAAAATCTTCAGCTCCACTAAACTTCATATAGCCCTTCAAAAAATTGTTGGCCAGAGTGGCATTGATATTAGAGAATACAAGCGTTGACTTTTTATAATCAGAATCAGGACAATTTGCAGCTACATCAAACGAAACTTTATCTACTGCTTTTGGCAAAGAAGGGTATTTAAAATAACCGTTTCTAAAAGATGCAGTCAATTGAAAAATTGGAATAGAAGTTATAATAGTATCAGGACGTAACTTTTTTGTGTTTTGTGTTTGAATGAAGTTGCCGTCTGCTTTTCCATGAAATGATAAATGCCCTTTAGCTTCCAATCCAGGAAGCCCCAATGCTTTTTGCCATTTTTCAAGATCTAATTCGCCATTTAATTTGGCATGAATTTCTGGTTTAATTAATCCACGAATTAAACAGATAGCGCTTAGATAATCAGCGCCTACATTTGCATAGATAGAGTCGACATTCACATAAAAGCTATCCAAATTAAAACCTGGGATTTTGGTTTCTAAATTTAGAAAAAGGTTTTTAACAGGAGTGGGCGTTTTGTTATTAGAAATATATCCATTCCGAATAGCCAAATTCATATCGAAACTTGGCATCGTATTAGTGCCAGCGAAATAATTACCACTTAAAGATGCTTTAAAATCAACAGTCCCTTTCACATCTGTTTTCTCCATCCAGGTAAGAAATGCAGGAGGAAAAGCGGAAATAAAATTTTTCAATTCTGTTTCTTTTGAAAGTACTTTAAAATCCATGGCATAGCCATTTTTCAAAAATGCAAACCTTCCTTTAAAATCAATTGGTAATTGATTGATAAAGAGGTTATTTTTTTCAAATAAAAACTCTAAAGAATTCGTATTTATTTTTGTAACCAGATTCGCTGAAATAGTCTTCGAAATAAAATAGCCTTGTTTATCATACAAAAAATCAATGGCACGGATTTTAATTTTCGAAGTCAGATCAAAAATCGATTTACTTAAATCGCCCTTCCCTTCATAATCAAAACCTCCCGCATCAATATGCATGGGCAAAGTCTGGTCGTCATAAACAAGATGAGATTTTTCTACCACTATTCTTTCTATCTTCAAAGATGCGGAGCCAGAATCTGCGGGATTTTTAGGAGCACTTTTTTTGGAAATAAAAACATTGTAATTAGCCTCGCCTTTCGGATTCACTTCTATATTAATAAAGCTTTTTGTTAAAAAAATCTGGTTAATGCTAATTGTAGAAGAAAATAATGTGCGAAGATTTACGCCAAAAGAAACCTGTTTGGCAGAAATTAAAGTGTCTTTTTGAAAAGGTGCTGAGCCTTTTAAAACAAAATCATTTAGGTTTAAAGTAAGCGCTGGAAAATGACTAAAAAAGGAAAATCTGGCACTAGAAAAATTCAATTCCCCATTTACGCTTGTCTTAGCTAGTTCCTTGATTTTATTAGAAATAGTACTAGGGAATAAATAGGGTACAATAAACAAAATCAGCATTACAGAAAGGAGGCTAATACCGGTTATTTTTAAGGTCTTTTTTATCCATTTGGGTACCATCATGTTCATATAAATAAGATTTTAAATTTGTTCAAATAACCACCAGATTCGTTTTCTCTTTTTGATTTTATAATTATCCAAAACATAATTTTTAATATGGCTAACGGCATCATCCATATTATCAGTAACTAATACCAATTGCAGATCCTCAGGTGAGATAGTTCCTTCTTTGGCCATGAATTCAATGTATTCCATTAAAGGGCCAAAATATTCTGTGCCATAAAGAACAATTGGAAACCCATGAATGGTTTTTGTTTGAACAAGGGTAAGTGTCTCGAAGAACTCGTCCATTGTTCCAAATCCTCCCGGCATAATAATAAATGCATAGGAATATTTTACCAGCACAACCTTTCTTATAAAAAAGTAGCTGAAAGTGATGGAAGTTTGTACATAAGGGTTTGGCTTCTGTTCGAAAGGCAATTTGATATTACAACCGATTGATTCACCACCATTTTCAAAAGCCCCTCGATTTGCAGCTTCCATAATACCCGGACCACCTCCAGTTAAAGTAGCGAATCCCATTTCTGCTATTCTTTTGCCAAATTCACGAGCAGCAATATAATATTTGTGTGTTTCATCAAATCTTGCAGAGCCAAAAACAGTAATACAGGGTGCTGCAAAATGCATGGTCCTAAAACCTTTGATGAATTGTACAAAGATTTGCCATGCGAATGACAATTCACTAATTCTAGGCTTTGGTCCATCAAGATAAAATGAAGATGTGGCTGGAATTATTCTCTGTCTATTTTTCATCTTACTCATATTTCTTTATATCTTCAAATGAATATAAAACAACTGAAAGGGGTTAAGTTATTAAAATGTGCTGAATGATGAAAAGATTTCTTATAATAATAACCTTTATTTCTTTCAGTCTCCTCTGTTTAGCCCAAGAAAAATTAGAATTTTCTTCTGCTTCTTATCATTCATTCACGAGGGCAAAAACATTAGAATTTCTAAATGACCAAGGCATTAGAAATGATTTTTTAAAAAACCTGGACACTGTTGTTCATACTTATTTAGGCAAACAACTCAGCTATCCTAATAATTTTATTTTCAAGGCAGACAAACCTGATGTAATAGATTTTGCAGTTGGCCAATTTAGTCTACACAAAAAAGACCTGGCTAATTATGAAAAGTCAACTTATTTCCTTTCATTCGACATTAGTGAGCAAGCCCTAAATATGGATATGCAGCTAAATGAAATAGATACGAGTTACATTAATGAATTATTGAAGAAAAGGAATATTTGTATCTACCAACTAAACGCGAAAGTTATTCGCACTGATGAATCTGTAGTAATGGAGAAACATTTATTTGTTTTGCTGGCAAGACCAGAGAATTCCTATATTATTGGATTTGAGCATCCTTTGTATAATCTAGCACCTTCCGGATTTTCGAAATTACTAAAAACTTGTTTGCCCATTTTAATGGATAGTAATAATGAATCGGAATTAATTCAAATTTCTGCCTTCCCTTCTTATGTTCCTGATAATTTTATCCAAAGCGAAATAGAAGACAAAACAAAATCTATTACAATAATCAATAAAAATATCGTTCAATTTTCAAGTAAAACCGGATTGCAATCTCTTAGAT
>Ga0194037_1002930_pt1 | contig 10842 bp, 9 predicted proteins | sample JunL306m_MetaG_FD_148653 | JGI IMG/M metagenome (GOLD analysis project Ga0194037, IMG submission 148653) | Anoxic zone freshwater microbial communities from boreal shield lake in IISD Experimental Lakes Area, Ontario, Canada - Jun2016-L304-6m | ecosystem: Environmental > Aquatic > Freshwater >...
AGGAAAATTTAGCAAAACGGGAATTATTAAGAAGGCAAAGAACCGCTTTATTCGAGCGAGATCAGCGGTCATCAGGAATTTAACTGCTGATAACTCCTTGATTTCGCCCAGGCGATTAACGAGTTCGGTAACGATGAAGTACAGCGAAACTGCGCACCAGATTGTCATAAAGAGCGCGGAGAATGCCGAGATGAAACTTGCGAAGAGCGCTAAGAAGTAGATGCGACGCCAAGATCCAACCTTCGTCGCTGCTTGTAATGGAGCCAAACTAATAAACGTTGGTGCAACTAGAGCCAGTACCAGCGTTCCTAACCTACCTTCGGCGATGCTATTCCAAACCACAGGTGACATCGCGTAGATCAAACCACCAAGTACTGCAAATCGAATTGTTAAACCTGTCCGCTTAATTGAGCGATACATAACGAAGAAAGCGAGTGGTGGAGTCACCCAAAAAAGTGCGGCGATAAAGAATTTTAACTTTCCAAAAGTTACAAGTGATGCCAAACCAAGTATCCCTACCCAAGGCGGGGTTGGGGCTGCTGAACCCAGACCTACTTGGTGCCAAGATTCGCCAAATTTTCTAAATAGATCACTCGCACCTTCTGGTGAGACTGGAAGTGCGCCACCACTTAGCGCGCCGTAACGATTTCGTGCTGCCAGCAAAGTTACAAGGGTAATAATTCCTAAGCCAATAAGTAATGGCCGGTTGTGCAGAGTTTTGAAGCGATTTGTTTTTACTGCGCGCTGAGAATCTTGATCATCAAAAGTTTCATCGATTACACCGATGTCGGCGTAGGAGGCCGGTTCGCTCGCTAAATCATCCTCCCGATTGAAGTGCAAATATTTAGAGATTGCATCAGATGCTTTTTCAAATGCTAGGCGCGCCTGACTTCCACGCGGTGGAATAAATTGACGAACAACTTGGACCGAAAGCAAACGCTTCGCTCGGCGCGATCGCCGCGCCTTGATTAAGTCGGCCGGCTTCAACACGATCAATGCGAGGGCAGCTAACTCATCTCCAGCATAACCAGGAAGTTTTGCGACTAAATAACCAATTGCTCTGATCATTGCCGTACCAAGTAATTGGATTGCAACCCAAGGCATGAGCCACCATGAAACATTTGCTAAGAGAACGAATGCGGCATTTCTGCGATCGAGCAGTCGTGGTCGCCCAAGAAAAGCTTCTTCCACATCGACGCTGCGTCGCTCCGATGCCGATGCTTCTGCGTGAAATACCAAAGCTTCGGGCGCGGTTGCGACTGCAAAACCAGCAACACGAGTACGCCATCCCAAATCGACATCATCGCGAAAGAGCGCCAAGTTTGGATCCAAGCCGCCCAGATCTTCAAAAATTTTCCGCCTTGCCAACATCGCGGCCGTACTAACAGCTAAAACATCTTTGGGCTGATCATGTTGTCCTTGATCTTTTTCGCGTGGCTCTAACCCGGTCCACCTAGCACCATTTACTGCGATGCTAATTCCCACTTCTAGCAAATGGTTTCGGTCATACCATCCGCGCAGTTTGGGACCAACATATGCAATTTGTGGATTATTTTCCAAACCTTCAATTAAAAATTTGAGAGCTGTTCTACTTGGTGCGCAGTCATCATGCAGAATCCAGATTAACTCTTCTTGTTCCCCGTCCAGAATTGGTTTGGTTCGGTCGAGGGCTAAGTCAATGGCATCGCCAAATCCAGCTTCACGCTCGCTCTTAATTACCGTTATTCCAGCACCATCAATTAGTTTTACTGAATTATCAAGCGATCCATTATCAACTGCAACAATTCGATCAACAGGTCTAGTTTGCGAAAATATCGCCGCGATTGTTTCGGGCAACCAAGTTGCACCATCGTGTGAAACCAAGATTGCTGTAACAAAGAAGTTTTCAGCCACAGGCTAATCCTCTACTAGATTGACTAGTTTTAATTAATTTTAATTGACTAGATAGAGAAATATCGGAATAAGTAGTTGGCTTAGGCCGAGCGACGCTTTAAGCGACGACGCTCACGCTCAGATAGGCCGCCCCAGATTCCAAAGCGCTCATCATTTGCCAGGGCGTATTCCAAACATTCACCACGAACATCGCAGGATAGGCAGACGCGCTTTGCTTCGCGGGTTGAGCCACCCTTCTCAGGAAAGAATGCTTCTGGATCAGTCTGGGCGCAGAGTGCCCGTTCTTGCCAAGATAGTTCAACACCTTCATTACTTGCTAGCGCTGAAAGGCCGCCTTCAATTGAAACCGGGCGCGGATCGCTCATAAGTAAAACTCCCAAAAGCCATAGACCACTTCGAACAAGTGGTGCTTATGGGGTAATTACACGCTTGTAATCCCTCTTAGTCAAGTCCAGATCAGGCAAATTTGAGAAGAAAGTGGCAATAAAGTAGCGAAAAGGTGCGGAAATTGGTCAAAAAACCAATTTTTCAGAAGATTTTTGAAAATATTTCCGGGCAATTATAGAAATTCTAGAAACCGAAGAAATTACCTTCAGCAATTACAGCTTCTGGTACTTGGAAGCCTTCGGCCACAAAACAGTTTTTCAGTTTGGCCCTAGACCCAACTTGGGCGCCATCGCCGATGATCGATCCCTGCACTTCTGCCCCATCGCCAATCATCGCGCGCCGGCCAATCACACTCATCTCGCCAACTTGGGCCGTTGCACTTATCTTCGCGCCATCGAGGGCTAAAAACTCGCCAGAGCATTTTGGAGTTGCCTGTGAATATACAGTTCCGGAAATCAAATCTTGCGAAGCCTTTAGAAGTGCTTGTGGCGTGCCGATATCTAGCCAATACGAGCTATCAATAAAACCAAAGACTCGGGCATGACGAGCAAGTAACTTGGGAAAAGTCTCGCGCTCCACACTAACTACTTGGCCGTGGGGAATCTCTTCAATAATCGCGCGATTAAAAATATAGCAACCAGCGTTAATGATCTTTGTTTTAGGCCGTTCCATCTTCTCGTTAAAAGCTGTAACGCGTCCATCTTTCGTTAATTCAACAGCGCCAAATGCGCGGGCATCAGCAACTTCGGTCAAGTAGAGCGTTACATCAGCCGAATTCGCCTTATGTGCCTCAAATTGACCAGCCAAGTCATGGCCGCTTAGTACATCTCCATTGAAAATTGCGACCGGACCACTTCCCGTTAATTTGTCTGCTGCATTTCGGATTGCACCACCAGTTCCAAGTGCTTGTGTTTCAACGGCATAGCGCATCTTTATTCCAAACTTTGAGCCATCACCAAAATATGGTTCAAAGAGTTCAGCCTTAAAAGAAGTTGCCAGAACGATTTCAGTAATTCCAGCCTCACGAGCCTTAACAATTTGGTGTTCGGTAAATGGAACACCGGCAACTTGGAGCATTGGCTTTGGAATTTTATGCGTGAGCGGTTGCAGGCGGGTGCCCATCCCGCCCACTAATAAAATCGCGCTCCGGTTCATATCTAAATAGCCATTAATTTCTTAGCTAGCTACTCTAGCTACTTAGCGAATTCTTTAAAGACCAGCCCAATTTGATCAGCGATTTCGGTGATAGTTCCCATGATTGAGAGCGTTTCATCTAGCGGCAGAATTGGGGATTCCTTTAGGCCAGCTCGATAGCAACGGACGAATTCGATCGCTTCTTCGCGCAGTCCATGGCCGACATATTTCTTGTCAGAGCCACCAATTATTTGATCCTTGTGATCAATAACGCGGAATGTAGTTGGCGCATAGAAGGTTCTATCAATTTCAATTCTGGCATCGCTTCCCACAATTAGCGCTCGGTTTGGAGTTGCCGCAGAATTTGTCATGTTTAGCAGTGCATGAGCGCCAGTTGGGTACTCAAGAATTACTGACGTCTGACCATCTACTCCAGTGAAGCCTTTGGTACTTCTTGCGGTAACTCGCGAAGGAGTTCCGAGGACCATGGACGCAAATGAAATTGGATAGATTCCTAAATCAAATAGTGAACCGCCACCAAGTTCTGGCTTGAATAGACGAAATTCTGGATCCTTAACGAACCATTGACCATGATCAGCGCGGACTTGAATAATTTCACCAAGAACTCCAGATTTAATAATTTCACGAACTTGAATCATGTGAGGAAGGAATCTGGCCCACATTGCTTCCATCAACAATAAATTCTTGGCGCGGGCAGTTTCAACCATAGTTTTAGTCTCTTGAAAACTCATAGCAAATGGCTTCTCGCAGAGAACCGGCTTTCCAGCATTTAGCGCCATCAAGGTATCGCGCATATGCATCGGGTGATGTGTTGCAACATAAATTCCATCAACCTCTGGGTCGGCAACTAATTTTGCATAGGAATCGTGGCGATTTGGCATTGCAAAAAGATCAGCGAATTTATCGGCCTTCTCTTGCGATCTTGAACCGATTGCATGCGGACGTTGGTCTGGAAGGCGCATCAAATCTCGTGCGAACTGCTCGGCAATACCACCGGCTCCTAAGATTCCCCAACGAAAAGTTTCGGTAGCCATTTTTCCTCCAGTTAGTTTCGATGCCAGTTGGGCGCTCATACCCAGTTGCGATTGTGATGGGCCAACTCTAACGAGATTGACGAATTTTCCAAGATGTTTTTTATAACAATTGTTAGTGAAGACTGCTGGACAAAAGAAATCTGGCCCCGTCCCAGTTGGTGGGATAGGGCCAGACTCGCTTACTGGTGATTATTTAGTGCTTATTCTTTCCTAATCTTGATGATTACCGCTGGCCTTCGCTAGAGCGCGTAGGACCTGGTAGCCAACAACAGCCATAAGAGTTCCATTAACGATTCCGTTAAATGAATACTTGCCATGGCTCCATGACATATCTGCAATACCTATTACTAGTGTTGTTGCAGCTATGAATAGGTTGATTGAGTTTCCGAAATTAACCTTATTCTCGATCCAGATCTTGGCACCAAGAACGCCGATCATTCCGTAGAGAATTACGCCGATTCCACCAAGCACGCCGGCTGGAGTTTCGCTCAAGACCGCACCGAATTTAGGTGAGAGTGAGAGCAATATGGCGCCTGCTGCTGCAACCCAATATGCGGCAGTTGAGTAAATCTTGGTCGCAGCCATTACGCCGATATTTTCAGCATAAGTAGTTGTTCCAGATCCGCCTCCGATGCCAGCAAGTGTTGTTGCTAGTCCATCAGCAAGAAGTGCTGATCCCATTTGATTATCAAGATCTTTTCCGGTCATTGATGCAACCGCTTTAACGTGTCCCACGTTTTCTGCGATAAGTACCAATACAACAGGGATGAAGAGCACGATTGCACTCATCTTAAATGTTGGAGTATTGAAGCTTGGCATTGCAAACCACTTGGCTGCATGTAGCCCAGCAGTATCGATATCGCCACGAATCATTGCGAAGGCGTAACCGACAACAAGTCCACCAAAGATGCTGATGCGATTTAGGAAGCCCTTTGTCATTGCACCAATTAGTGCAACAGCAGCCAAAGTCACGATTGCAACTGTTGGTCCCTTTACAAAGTTACCTTTTGCAGCGCCGGCCAAGTTAAGTCCGATGATCATAACGATCGAGCCGGTTACTACTGGAGGTAGAAGCCAGTTGATCCAACCGATTCCAACCGCGCGAACAATGAGGCCAACTACGGCAAGAATTACACCAGTTGCCACGATTCCACCAAGTGCTACAGCCATTCCGCCATTTGTCATTGCTGCTGCGATTGGCGCAAGAAATGCAAAAGAGGAACCTAGATAGCTAGGTACTTTGTTTTGTGTGATGATCAAAAAGAGAATTGTGCCAACACCTGAGAAAAATAGTGTTGTTGTTGGCGGGAAGCCGGTGATGATTGGTACTAAGAATGTTGCGCCAAACATCGCGCAGATGTGTTGAATCCCAACACCAATTGTTAGTGGCCAAGCTAAGCGCTCATCGGTCGAGACGACTTCGCCTGCTTTAATCGTTTTGCCATTTCCATGAAGTTTCCATGTAAGAAGCGACATTGATTCCTCCCTTATTGCCTTTTGATATGTCGGTAGACATACCTTTAGATGAGGGGAAGCTTAAAAAAAGGGTAAGGGCTTACTTAGTAGTAAATTGGTTACACCACTCGATTTACCAGGTGTATTTTCATTAACTTGGTGGGATTTCAAAGGAAATACGCTCACGAGCGTAAATTCCAGGGCTATTTATTCTTTTTAGGGTTCTTATTTTCCAATTCATTGATTAACTTAAATTGGCCATCACCAAGTTGGCCCTGGCTGGCATATAACTCAAGTTTTTCGCGCGTATCTGCAATATCAAGGTTGCGCATAGTTAATTGGCCAATGCGATCTTCTGGGCCAAAGGCAGCGCCTTGCGTGCGCTCCATGGACAACTTATCTGGGTGATAACTAAATGCTGGGCCAGTTGTATTAATAATTGAAAAATCATCACCGCGGCGCAACCGAATCGTTACTTCTCCAGTTACAGCGGATGCGACCCATCGTTGCAATGATTCACGAAGCATGAGCGATTGTGGATCAAGCCAACGGCCCTCGTATAACAATCGACCAAGGCGACGACCTTCGGCATGATAATTTGCGATCGTATCTTCGTTATGAATTGCGCTAATTAGGCGTTCGTATGCAATAAACAAGAGCGCCAGTCCGGGTGCTTCATAGATTCCCCGGCTCTTTGCTTCGATAATTCTATTTTCGATCTGATCTGACATGCCAATTCCATGGCGACCACCAATTGCATTTGCCTCGTTCATCAGAGCAACTGCATCAAGTGCTTTCCCATTGAGTGAGACTGGACGACCCCGAACAAATTCAATCTTCACATCCTCAGTCTTTATCTCAACCTTAGGGTCCCAAAATGCAACGCCCATGATTGGTTCAACTAGCTCGACAGAAGTATCGAGATGTTCCAAGCGTTTTGCTTCGTGGGTTGCACCTAAAATATTTGCATCAGTCGAGTATGCCTTCTCGGTTGAATCGCGATACGGCAAATTGTGGGCGACGAGCCATTCGGACATTTCTTTGCGTCCGCCGAGTTCGGTAACGAAATCCTTGTCGAGCCAAGGCTTGTAGATTCGCAAATTTGGATTAGCAAGTAAGCCATAACGGTAGAAACGTTCGATGTCATTGCCTTTGTAGGTTGAGCCATCGCCCCAAATTGAAACGTCATCCTCAAGCATGGCGCGCACCAGCATCGTGCCGGTAACAGCGCGACCCAGTGGCGTTGTATTGAAATATGTTTTACCGCCTGAGCGGATATGGAAAGCACCGCAAGCGATTGCTGCGAAACCTTCTTCGACTAGCGCTTGCTTACAATCAATTAATCGAGCGCCTTCGGCGCCATATTCTTTTGCGCGATTTGGTACAGATGCAATATCTGGTTCGTCGTATTGGCCAATGTCGGCGGTGTAAGTAAAAGGAATTGCACCATGCTCGCGCATCCAAGCAACCGCCACAGAAGTATCAAGCCCGCCAGAGAAGGCAATACCGACTCGTTCCCCTTTGGGCAGGCTCGCTAAGACTTTAGACATGTGCAAAGTCTAAGGGCTTCTGATGTGTGCTTCGCCCACATCTTCAGAGCCTTCTACGCTTTCTACGCTTTCTACGCTTTCTACGCTTTCTACGCTTTCTACGTAATGTTTAAAGCGTCTAAAGCGCTCGCTTCTGCCCGTCGGGGAAGAGTGGGTATTGCATCAAAGAAGTGTGGCTAATAGATATTTCTGAAGTGACGTTAGTCGGGGCTCGAGGTCGGCAAGATCAAACGATGTGCCGTCAGCATTTAAAAATCCAGAAAGACGAATTAACTCGTTGTCTGATGTAACGTCACTTAAGGAAGACAAATAGGACGCTAGTTGTTGAAAACTGAAACGCATGGAGTTTTCATAAATTCTGTTTAGATCAAAATCATTCTTATTGGAAATATTTAGCTTGGAACTATTTTGCATAAGATCCAAAGCCTTAAAGATAAGTTTGATCTCCGCCAAAGATTTATCTTGGAGAAATTCCTTAGATTTATTCATCTCTCATACCTGCTAATGCCAGTTGCTTTTGCGTTGCGGATTTAATATCAGAAAGTAATTCATCGAGGGCAAATACTTCAGATTGATTACTCATAGGTTTATTATGCCAAACTTACTGAAAATACATAACCGTCTCTTAAGTTATACACAACGAAATATATAAATTGAAATTTAACAAATCTGATGTCAGTGCCACCTGACACTCTCCTCCCATGAACACAGATCAGCACAGTTCCGCCGAGACCGCTGAATCTGATTTCATGACTGAATCTGTGGCTTCCCGTGTCGCATCACTTCTACACTCCCCTGCCGGCATCGAAGTTTTGTCAGCCCTGGTGGGAATTGATCCAATGGAGCTAACAAGAAGTGGGCGAGTCGATTTTCTAAGCGCTCTAGAAAAACAATCGGGTTGGCTGCAATCTCTCATGCAACGCGCGATCGTTGCCGTCGCCGGAAGTGAGCCGACTAAGTCGGAGTCAAGATATTCAAATGTTGACGATGCAAATCGTGAGGAAGTTGGGGCTGCGCTGCGGATGTCTGGCAACACTGCGCAATATCGGATCGATGTTGCACGCACACTCACCGCACACCTACCTGAAACCTGTAATGCCTTGGCGACTGGTGAGATTTCCGCGGCCCATGCAACTGCAATCGCCCGGGAAAGTGCAAACATCATTGCGAGCGGCGCTAGCGTCGAGATGATTCAAAAATTGGAATCCAGCGCCATTGCACATGCTGAATTTCACACCCCTGCCCAAGTTACTAATCAATTGCGGTCTGCAATTGCCAAACTTGCTCCTGAAGAATTTGCCGAAGCCGCGAGAAGCGCCCAAGATTCAAGGCGAGTTAGTTACTTCCCAGAACGAGATGGCATGGCAACAATAGTTGCATTTCTACCAGCTGCCGATGCCCAGACTGTGCTGCTCGCTATAGATAAATTGGCTCGAATTTCATCTGGTGAAGTACGTGAATCAAACCGGGATGCAAACAAGATGGCTAGATTTACAAAACTTGCAAGTGACTTTGCGCAAGTTCGCCCGCTAAATTCATTAGACGCTTTCCGGGCTGATGCGTTAACACAATTTGCCAGTACTTACTTGGCAACATCAGGTGAAACCAACTTAAAGCACCGCCGACCAATCACTCTTAACCTAACCCTTGATCTACCAACACTTCTTGGCTTCGAAAATAACCCAGGGCAATTAACCGGTTACGGTCCGATCCCTGCTGAGATTGCTCGTGAATTAGCAGCCGATGCTAAGTGGCGCAAATTTATTACTCATCCCGAAAGTGGAAATCTTTTGGACTATGGACGTGAAAGTTATGATCCGCCGCAAATTCTCAAAGACTTTTTACTCGCACGGGACAGAACTTGTAGATTCCCTGGTTGTCGTGCTCCCGGGCATCTTGCAGATATTGATCATGCAATTGCCTGGGATAAAGGTGGGCAAACTAATACCGAAAATATGGGACTGCTTTGCCGCAGACACCACAGAATGAAGACTCATGGTGATTGGAAATTAGAAAGCTTTCCAGATGGTTCTTGCAGATGGATTTCTCCTGCTGGCAAAGAATACTTTGTGCCAGCTAGGCCAATGAATGGTGTTGCTTAATCAAAGCAAGCTTTGTTACTCGCTCACTTGTCGTGGAGGTTTCGCGTTAAAGAGTTCAACCTCCTCTTCGCGTTCGCGATAATCAAAGCAAGCTTTGTTACTCGCTCACTTGTCGTGGAGGTTTCGCGTTAAAGAGTTCAACCTCCTCTTCGCGTTCGCGATAATCAAAGCAAGCTTTGTTACTCGCTCACTTGTCGTGGAGGTGCCGGGAATCGAACCCGGGTCCTCTAGCACTAAGACAGGGCTTCTACGGGCGTAGTGTTCTATTCGTTTTCTCAGTCCTGACTCTCACAAACACATGTAGTCAACGAACTCAGTTACAGATTGGTTTCCCCAATGGCGTCTGTAACACCATCATCAGGTAGAGCTCTCTAGCGACGCTAGCATCCAAGTCGAGAGCAACCTTGGGCTAACGGATTCACTTAGATCGCTTAGGCAGCGATAGCGAAATCAGCGGCAGTTGTACTGGCGCTTAGTTTTTTGCCAGGGTTTTTGGTTTACGAGATCATCCCGGCTTCCTCGGCCCGCTTCACCTGACTCAACATCTAAAGTCGAGACCGTTCACCCCCATGGGTGTGAAGCATTTTATTCTTCTATATTTAGTTTTTTTAGGCACTTATCTCTCAAGCGAAAAATAAGTAGCACCTTATTGTAAGACAGCTTCGATGGAATAAGTAATCCCCGCACAATAAATCACCAGACGGCGCGCGAAGTTGGGAAAAGCATAGAATTGAGGCATGGCCAAGCTTGAGGTAAGTGGAGAGATAATCACTTTGCGTTTATCCAGGATTGAATCCATCTTTGCACTTCACTCTTCGCCTTTTTCACAAATTGATCAGATCTTGGCAATTACGCCAGTAAAGAGCTTCTGGAATCGTTTAATGATTAGTGGCATTCGATTTGGTACCGGCATCCCCTTTGTTGTTGCGCTCGGAACATTCTGGTGGCTCGGCTCCAAGAGTTTTATTGCGGTTTATAAAAACCAGCCCGGTTACTTGATAACATTCAAAGACGGTAAGTACACCTCATGGAAATTATCATCTTGGAAACTTCCGCAAGAATTAGAAAAATTTTTAATTCCTACCTATAAGTAAATCCCCACCTATGAATAAAATAGGTATGGCGTTTTTTATCGCTCAGATTTTCCTGAAGTTCGGCGAGAAAGCTCGCGAGTAATCTCTCGGTTTGCTTGTTGTTCCATAAGCGTTGCCCGCTTATCGTGCGCCTTCTTACCTTTTGCAACGGCTAGTTCAATCTTTGCCTTGC
>Ga0194037_1002933_pt1 | contig 10835 bp, 12 predicted proteins | sample JunL306m_MetaG_FD_148653 | JGI IMG/M metagenome (GOLD analysis project Ga0194037, IMG submission 148653) | Anoxic zone freshwater microbial communities from boreal shield lake in IISD Experimental Lakes Area, Ontario, Canada - Jun2016-L304-6m | ecosystem: Environmental > Aquatic > Freshwater >...
CATGCATTGAATTTGACAGCTTATCCCAAACCACTTCATTCATTTGACTTTTATCAAAACTGTAGCTGTTTTGCCTTTTTATGGACATCTGTTCTGCCACATCCACAGCATCCAAGGTAGCTCCAATAAAGCTAAATGTCCAGCTGCCAGTTTCCTCCAGCCTTCCTATTAAATTGCGTATGTCCAACAATTTAAATAATCTAGATGAATTTTCATGCCCGTCAGTAAGAATAACTATGACAGCAGTGGTACCACTATCGGTATTTCTGATATCAGTTTCATTTTCAATTCTTGCTACTGTAACACCGATGGCATCTAGTAAGGCAGTACAACCATTGGGCTGATAGGTTTCCCTGGACAGTTTCTGCACTTCTTTGGGATTGCCCTGAAAAAAGTGATGGTTCACTTCATCATTAAATGTGGTTAGTCCAATGGTGATTTCTTGTTCCGGAAATTCTATTCCCAGTTGTTTTATCCTTGTGACCTGCTCATTAAAACCATTGATGGTATTATCAATACAGTCACTCATAGATCCGCTTTTGTCAACAATCAGGTGATAAATGGTTTTCTTTTTCATGATTTTTTGTTTTATGTGTTTTTTAAAGTTGTTATAATATTTAATTCAAAATTCGGTATCAATACTCTTCTAACATTTTATTACAAGCTTGTAAGCTCTTATTTGATTGACTACAAGCATCTTACATATTTTACAAGACACCTTCATCCATCATACTATAATACTTTCTATCAGCTGTAATAATCAGATGATCCAGTAACGTTATATCAAACAGTTTACAGGCTTCCCTGATCTTATTGGTGATATCCCAATCACTGTTAGATGGTTGAAGATTACCTGAAGGATGGTTGTGGCAAAGGATAATTCCTGTAGCCGTTATTTTCAATGCTACAGACAGTAGTATCCTTATATCCACCACAGTGCCTGTCATACCTCCTTTGGAGAGCTCATACACCCCCTAATACACGATTTGCTCTATTGAGGTACATAGCCACAAATCTTTACTGTAAGCAAATGGTGGAAGAAATGACAGCTTATTTCAATAAATTTCTGTTTCCCCCTACACTAGCTTAATTGCAGCAATAGCCCTCTGTAAAAAATAATTCAAAATTATTTTACTCATCAAAAAGATGGAGGTCTGCCCCTATACCTTGCATCTATATCTAACAACAATTAAACCACTTGTTATGAATAGAATAAACCACAACGTTAAAATAGATGACCGCACATTAAAGCAATTAAAGCGCAATGTAGAGGAACCCGCTATAACCATTGTGCATTGCAGTTATGTATGCAGTAAAGATTCAGTTAATGGTGGATGGGTAAATATTTGGCCTACCACTTATTTAAAGCATGAGCGAACAGGTATTTTACTTCCCCTGCTGCATGCGGTGGGCATACCTGTAGGACCAGAAATGCACCGGTTTACTAATGCTGGAGAAACCATCAAGTTTATACTCATTTTCCCGGGTGTGCCTAAAACATGGAAGCGCTTTTCCTTTTTGGAGAATATTGGAGGGAATACAAGGTTTCTGGTACACGACCTGAAAAAAGAACCCAGCAATATTTACCACCTGGTATTATCAGGAGATGATGAATGCCCATTTTAAATAAGAAAAAATATTATTTCAAATTAAAAACAAAAAACATGTCAGCATTTACCGCATCAATTTTCGCCACTCGTTTACATGCCAATGGAGATGAGCATTCCTTAGTAGCCTATGCCTTATTATTTGAAGGCAGCCGTCCTTGCTGGGAAATTCATATAGGAAAGGAATGTTTTAGTTTCATTCCGCACCCTGATCATATTTTAGAAGATGGCTTATGGCAATTAAACGATTACTGCCATATTCCGGAGTTGGAGTATAAGTCGGACCCCAGCAACGCCGCCCCCTTAACATTAGAAGAAGAGTTTGGAGCAGATATATGCAACAGCTCCAGAAATGCCTTGCAAGAGGAGTTGAAGATCTCTGGCCTGTACTTTAAGTTAAACACCTGGCCGGGAGTATGGATGCCTAATAAAGAAAGGCAGATACAGGACTGGCAAAAAGCAGGCGTTAAAATAGCATAATAGTAATTATATATTATAAAATCATTTTTTATGACAGTAAGAGAAAGTATAAATCAAGAATTTGGGGTAGACCTACCTATTAGAGGAGGTGCCGGCAGAAGTATTGAAGACGCCATAATCATTGAATACCAGGGCCCCATTAATGATTATATCGGTATGGAATATGAGGTTCTGAAATATATTTTTAGTAAGCCAAATAGTAAATGGCAAATATTAGGTCAGGAATTAATTTTTGAAGAAGGTAAATCAATTGACAAGCTAACGATTGAAATGCAACCGCTAAGCGGAGGTAAATTTCTTATTCCATTTCATTCGTGTTATTTTGATATTACGGAATGTTTTGGCGAAACAAAATCGGAAGAAAAAATAACCGAGGAAGATAAAAAGCTGCAGGAGATGCAAAGGTTTGTGGATATTATGAATGAGGAAATTGATAAGTTGCCTGTAAATAAAGACATACAATAATATCAAAATATTATGGCTGTCGCTATTGCGAATAGTATTTATAAATATTGTAAGGGAAAAATGTAAAAATAAATAATCCAAAATCCCCAGTAATGAGTGAGACACAGTTTAGCTTAAGTAAATCAAATCCTCTAAAAGAATTCACATTTTTGACAGCAGAGAGTTGGTTTAAACTTATTCGCGCAACTATAATTAATCCAACAATTACAGGCCATGAGAAAGATTGGTCAACGCTACTTGCTAATTGTTATTTAGAAATAAAGCTATCGTACTTCGCTGACAGGGAAAGACAAAAGGAATGGTCTCAATATCGTCCATTTAAGTTGGCAGTTGATCTTTATCAACCCCAGCCTATTATTGAAATTAACAGACAAATTCAAACGGAGTTTATATCTATCAATAAAACAATAGATAACTACTATACAGACTTACGTGTAAGGTTAGTTCAAAAGAATTCTGACAATTATGAATTAGAACTGAGAATTGACTATGACGAACACCAACTGAATGAAAAATAATAACAAAAACCCGAAGCCGGAGTTGGGCCGAAAGAAAAGTTAAAATTAAATGGCAGTATAATAATTAGTTTGTTTTGGCGATATACAAATCACTAACACTATAAAGAAATGAAATCTAAAAAGAAAGAAACAAAGATTCGGAAAATCAACAAGCCATACTGTATGAGCCTGGTGGCTGAAAGTGTATTAGATGAGAAAGAGAAACGTTTATTGGCTTTGATTAAAGGGGATAAACCCCTAAACAAGGAGGAGGAAATACTGCAACAACAAATAATAGCACTTAAAAACAGTGGATACGCTATTGATATTCCTAATTCAGTATAACCCAGCTATAGTATTCTCATTTATGATTGAAAATAGGGTTATTTTTACCAGGCATATTTTCTGAAATATATTACTATAAGCCATAACATTAAAACAATGGAAAATATTTACAAAACGGAATCAATATTCACTGACGATGAAGATATCGAATTCATTTATCAAGGCATAAGTTATTATAATTATAATAAAACCTCAACAGTTACAGTGAAGTGGACTTTATCTAAAATTGATATGGAAGGCGATAAAATGTATATAGCTGAAATTGATAAAATTATTGCTGATATTTTGATAGAAGATGAAAATATTTCACTTCATTTAAAACAAGGAATTGATGGTTGGCGTAATTGGAAAATTAGCATAGTTGGATTTTCTACACCCGATGATTGGCAACCTGATCACCCACTCTCTCTAGTTTTCAATATGGATAAGCGAACTATCGATGTGATATTTGATAGATTTTCTTAAAATTTTATTGTAGTATTTAATACTCCCTCATTTATATAATAGTATAAATTCTAACTACGAGCCATTTCCAAAAATCTACAGAAAGGGTTAGCCAACCTAATTTGAGCAGGGCTTTTACATTCTGCTTCAAATATGGCAGGACTCGCCAGTAAAATAAAAACTCCTCTTGCCCTTGAAACCGCAACATTGAACCGATTTGGGCTATATAGAAATTCCATGCCCCTTGGTGCATCTTCTGGTGTTGAGGTAGCCATTGAAAATATTATTACAGGCGCTTCCTGCCCTTGAAATTTATCTACCGTGCCTATAGCAACATCTGGAATCCTTTCAATCAGATCATTTACTTGCGCATTGTAGGGGGTTATAATTTTTATTTCTTTTTTCGTTAAAAGAACCTTTATATTATTTTCATCAATCCAATAAACATCTCCTTTGCATAATTCATTAACAATGTGAATAATAGCATCTGATTCTTCCACAGAACTATTGGTATTTCCCTGATGAATAACGGACTCGTAAAATAACCCCGAACCGGCAAAGCGTGTATTTCCTTCCAGGCGTTGGTTTATTAATTTTGGAATGGGATTTAGTTTTCCTTCATAAAATAATTCGGAATCAAAAGCACAAATCTGGGGATGCATCCGGTAAGTTTCTGATAGAAACAAACCTTGCTCCATAGAAATCGTTTTATTTCCGCTAAGAATATGCTCTAAAGCAGAAACTTCGGTTCCTTCGGGATGTACTCCCTGCTGGGGTTGTTTCAGCTGTTGGGGGTCTCCGAGTAGAATAAGATTTTTAGCAGCATGAGAAATAGCTAAGGTATCGATCAAAGCAAGCTGGCCAGCTTCTTCTACAAATAGATAATCCACAGATTCAAAGAATTCCGGCATACTCCACATAAATGAAGTTCCGGCAATTACATCATATTTATGAGCTGATGAAGCAACTCCCTTACTATCGGTTGATGTATTCCATGTTATAGATTGGCTCTTTTGACTAATCTTTTGTATGATTTTAATAGCTAAACCATCATTTTCAGCATCATTTTTTATAGTTTCTAATAGTGAAATGATTACCCTATGGCTTAGCGCAGTGATACCAATCTTCTTTTTATTTTTAACCAATGCTAAGATCATATGGCTGGCTGTATAGCTTTTGCCTGCACCAGGAGGTCCCTGGATAGGCAGAACACTATTATCCAACTTGGTTGCCCAATCGATTGCAGTATCCAAGTGATCCTTAGATCGAATTACAGGACTCGTCGTTCTTGGATTGTTTTTTAATAATAATTCTCTGCCGCAACTAAACACCGGGTCCGTATTTAGTAATCCGTATAAATGAACCCAAGCGGCCAACATTAGGATTGATGCTTCTTTGTATTGTTCTGAAAAATGTTCATGAAAATATACGGATTCGGGATGTTGGTTTAAAATTGATGGCCCCTTTTTAATCCATACTTTTCGTATTGTAAAATCGATATCAAATAGCAGACCAACAGAAACCCCATCTTTATCAATCAAATTTGAGCCTTTCTTAATGTCGCATTCCTGAACAGGTAAATTATAACAATAGACTACACTTTGTTTTTCTCTTTGAGTTTCACCAGTAAAACTTAATCCGGTTAAAGCCTTCTTTTCATCAAGTAGTTCATCTGCGGGTAAATCTAATAATCTAAAATACTCCCACCAGGAGGATTTAGATTCTCTGCGATACCAGTCAAGCATATGGGCCAATACATATTTTGCCTGTTGTATTTTATCCCTATTTTCAGGAGGCACTCCATTTAACAGGGCATCAAAAATTGGTTTTATTTTTTTCTGATGTTCCGTTATCTTTTCACTTGGATCTCCCTGTTTCAGTTCGGGTCTTGGAATATCTTCACCTGCATCAACCATAATCTGCCTTTCCTTTTCCAACCATTCATGTAAGCTTTTTGTAGAGATACAGTCATCTTGATTATAAAGTTGTATCACGTCACGCATTTCTTCAGTTGCAATCTCCAACCGGTTCGTTTCCAGTAAAAATTCATAATCAGCCTTAAAACCCGATAGGGTTCTCAGGTCCATTTCCCGAATATAACCATGATACTTTTCAAGGTCTTTCAAAGAATACCTTTCAACACCGGCACGAAGGGAATGTTTAACGATTCCATAAAGGTCAATAAATGTCTCTGATCTTAAAAGCTGGTCCATCTCATTTTCCCTCGTGGCGTATTTACACATCAACCGCTTATAAGCAGAAGTTTCATACGCACCATAATGATAGATATGCATTTCGGGATGTTCATCCCTAATACCCATGGCTATATCTATAAATTGCTCAAAACCCAGTTTTTCCAACTCCTCTGTCTCAGCCCAAATAATCTCATATTGCCCCTGGTGGTACCAACCGAAAATATATTCCCTGCCAGATGGGTCTACCAACGGGTCTCCTTCCAGGTCCAGGTATATATCCCATTGCGAAGGAATAGGAAGCTTAAATAACCCTTCGCCCCCAATTAGTGGAAGCATTTCATAAACTGGCCGATGCTCTACCCTGGATTGCAATTGTAAACGAGCTTGTTCCCTCAGTTTATTATAGGTTTCAGCAGATCCTTTTGCTGGTACAAAGGGGATAGGCAAAGGCAGTTCAGCCATTTGTTGTAGTGTATTAACCTGATGACAGCGCACTTCTTTAATTTGTGCGGTACCCATACCGGCAATAAAACCTAAGTGGTCGTCTTCCCTTCTTTTTTTATTACAAACCTCCCACCAGTTACAAAGGTCACAGTGGTTTACTGGCTCGGGGTAGGTATCCGTGCTATTCTTTACTGCTGCTAAAAATCTCTTTTTTACGTGCCTTACATAAGCGATGTACTCATCTACACGATAGCTAACAGTGCCATCCGGTTTTTTTACATGCATGTTCTCCGGCACCTTTCCCTGTAATTCAGCAATCATCTGTGAGTACAAGGCAATTTGTAATATGGTTCCGGCTTTTGTTTCTGTAGCAAGTTTAGTATCCAGCACTTCATAAGACCAGGCACCTAGATTGCTGGGTATTTCAACCCTCATTAAAAAGTCGGCCCAACCCTGCCAGTTATCCTGTTCCAGGCGAGCCTGATAAATCACATCTGCACCAGCTTGCATACCATCTAACGTTCTTTGTCTGGCTTCGGGATCTTTGGAATCGATTTTTACTAAATTTTTCCCTTCAGACTCCAGCTCACTTAAGAAAGCCGCTTCAAATGCAATTCCTTTTTGCTGCAGCATTTCAGTTACCCTGTTTTTATAAACAGGTCTTTTTAAGTTACCAAGGGCCGCTTCTTTGTTTAAAGAGGAAAGGTGCTTGCAGTTAATATAATTTGAAAGGTCTGTTGCAGAGAAAATCAACGTGTTGTTTTCTTTTTTCATGTGTAGGGTATTTATCAGCCGATATTGATAAGATAATATTCTTACAATATACAAATATTTAAAACTGTTTGCAAGGCCAAAGATTCATCGATGAATTTGATAATAACTATATATAGAAAGTATAAATATTTTATGTTCCAAGTGGATGTATTGGAAATTTGTGCTTGTAAAATTGTTTGCAAACTGACCTCTGTATTTGGATAGCAGAGAAACTAACTCTCCATTTCAAGCAATGGAATTAGCTACAGACTGAATTTTTAAAATGGCGGAACTGCCACAAATGATTACTTTAATTTGGAGTCAAAATGTGCATGTTAATTAATTATTTATTTAATTGCATTGCTCTAAGAATCTCTGCTGGTTAAGAAAGTTGGACATGCCCTACTTTTTCATACCTTGTTGGATATAGTTTTTTTAGGGTAAATATTCAATAGTAACTTTTCTGTCAATATAATGAAGAATTATTTTAGCAACAATTTTTTTAACATAGAGTATTGTTAATCCGTAGTTTGAATAATTAGTTCCAAAACTATCTGTACCATAACCTCTCAAAATCACTTTACTGTTATCCTTTGAAATTAATTTCATTTGCTTTGGAACCATTTGACCGACTGGATTTCCTGTTTCTAAATTAAATAGCGATATTAAATAGCAGTCTACTTGGTTGATAATGGGTTCAACTCTAAATTTTCTTGGAGCTCCGCCATTATGTGGCCCTGATACATGTAGACCGTTTTCATAGCGCATGTGGTCTGATGAGTGAAATTCTAAATTTATGTCCATTGTGAGAAATTATATTGAGCCTTAACTAGTCAAATTTTACCTCAGGAATGTTTAAGAACGGAAAACAGCTCGCTGCGGTTCAAAAATTTAGATTTTTTCTTTTAAGAATTTATTTATTAACCACAATTTCGCATCCTCTTCTACTCTAGAAGTTGAAGCGCATTCATCCCACCATTCTAATACATTTAGTTGAGTTGATGCTATATTTATACTTCTGTCAATAGCCGCTACAAACTTTGGAGAAGTAGTGTGAAATAAAAACTCTATTCCTGTTTCATCTTTTGCAATTAGATATTTTGGTACAACAATTCGCTTTTTCATTTCTTCCGCTTTGGTTAATGTTAATAACAATTAGATTTATTCAGCATGTATCTTGTTTTGGAATCAGTTTACTCTTTTCAAGTTAGCACAGTTGGTTAATTCCCCAACTGTCTACTCGTAATTAAAGCTAGGATTTTTAGTCCAGATTGTGCTGACGATTTACATGTACAGATCCCTTCTTTAGATAACTGAACTTCGTGTAGTGATTAAAAAATATTAATTTTAAGGTAGTAAAACTATGTCAGATTATACACCTGCTGATAATTGCTGCTATTTAGTTAGAGAGGAATGGCCTAACCTACCATTTGATGACGTAACACATCATAGTTATTTGTTTGTTCCAAGTACCAAAATATTTAAAAGGAATTCCTGGGAAGAAGCCAAAAAGGATGCTGAATTTTATTATGCCAGACGGTTGAAGGAAATCAGGGTGAGAAAATTAATGTTCCCAGCTGTAGATAATAAACGTTTTACTCTTACACTGTCCTATGCAGCTTCAGAAACGGATATTGAGAAAAAGGAATTTGTAATTGATGTAACTCATGATCTGAATATGCCTTACGATGATGATTTTAAGAATGGCTTATTTAATAAATTAAAGCGTAATTCATGAATTGGAAAGTAGGACAAAAAGTAGTTGCCTTATGTGATGTTGGTATTTTTGATATTGACGGTATACTAAAAGAATTGATTATTCATTATGATGAAACATATGTAATTGATTCTTTAGAAAAAGGTTGCTGTATGACATTGCTGGATATTGGGAAAGACAATAAGGAAAAAGGTACAGCGGTACTATATAAATGTAGAAAATGCAATAAAGAATATTCTTTTAAGGAGAATGACCGGATAATATTTAATAAAAAATGGTTCAAGCCTTTTGATGACAAGGAATCTAAGCTTGCAAAAGCTGCCAGAAAAATAAAGTCTAAATTATTTAAAAGGAAAAATGATGAATACTTTGTTAAGATAAAAATCAAAAGGCCTATTGAAATGCCGATTATTGAAAAAGAACCAAGTCCAAGAGTGCTTCCTAAGACAAAGCCAGAATTGGTTTAATTTAATTAATTGTTTCATATTTTAACTGATCAGGAAATTCGTATTTATCAGAATAAGTGCCGCTATTAAATTTAATATTCATCAATCGCATCCATTATAAGAAGCCAATTTTTATATGTTGGCTGCTGTATTGCTCGTCTGTTATTAAAATTCTTGACAATCTCTTTTGCTATTTTGAATATTTCAGGAGCAAATTGTATAACTATAGCATCATGGGTATTCTTTTCAAGAAAGAAACATATTTTGTTGTTTTCCTCATCAGCAATATCTCCCTTACTATCAATATGCCATTTGAAATTATAATCCTTTTCAATCTCTATTAAATTTAGAAGATTATCATACAGTTTTTTTGATATTATTCTTTTGTCCTCATAAAAGCCAACAAATTCAACCATTAAACCAAATAGCTTCGGAATTTTTTTAATTATCGTAACATGAAAAGAAGCAACATTTGGCAAGATTACGCAAATAACATTGCCATCATCGTCCTTGATAAATTCTTCATCAATATGCCATGCCATTTTTTATCTTTTTAGGGTGGTACTTTGTAAATTAAATAGTCGGTAATGCCAACTTGCTACAAAACAACTCTTCCCTATAAATATACACATAATGTTAATCGTTTAGATATAGTGGATATTTCGCTCAAACAGCCCCCTCAAGATCGCACTATACAGCCCCCTCATTTTAGACTGCCATTCTTAGTTTAATCTTAATCTGTTTTTATCATGTTTTAGCTAAGTTAGTTTTTTAAGATTATCGATTCAATATCTTCTTCACTTTTTTGTTGTTTTTTCTTTCTCAATGAGTCGCCTTTCATCTCAATGCGATGTGCATCATGAACAATCCTGTCCAAAATAGCATCAGCAATGGTTTGTTCCCCTATAATTTCATGCCATTTGCTAATAGGTACCTGGGAGGTGATAATGGTCGATGATTTTCCATGCCGGTCTTCAATGATTTCCATGAGTACTGAGCGGCTTTGTGCGTCTAATGGTTGTATTCCAAAGTCATCTATAATAAATATATGTTGCCGTTCGATCCTGGCAAGTTCTTTTAAATATGTCCCATCTGCTTTAGCAATTTTCATGCGACCAAAGAGTTTGGTACTATGCTGGTAAAGCACCCGGTAGCCGAAGGAGCAGGCCTGATGGCCAATTGCAGAAGCAATAAAACTTTTACCGATACCTGTACTGCCGGTGATGATGATATTTTCACTGCGTTTGATAAATTCACAATCTGCTAAGCGCAGGACCTGGTTTTTATCCATGCGATTATCTTCATAGTTGATTTGTTCTATGCTGGCCTTGTACCGGAAGCGGGCTGCATGAACCGTTCTATCAAGCTTTCGATTATAACGTTCATCCCATTCCGATTCTACCAGGTGGGTGACCATTTCATCAGGGGTGAACTTTTCATTC
>Ga0194037_1002934_pt1 | contig 10835 bp, 15 predicted proteins | sample JunL306m_MetaG_FD_148653 | JGI IMG/M metagenome (GOLD analysis project Ga0194037, IMG submission 148653) | Anoxic zone freshwater microbial communities from boreal shield lake in IISD Experimental Lakes Area, Ontario, Canada - Jun2016-L304-6m | ecosystem: Environmental > Aquatic > Freshwater >...
GTCGGCAATATATTAATCTATCTGGAAAAAGTCGCAATCGCCATCCCCCGAAAAGCCACTCCAAGCCTAGCGAAATCAAGGCTCAGGCGGCTTCATGCGCAGCCTGTGGGATGACAGTGAAATAAATTTTTTGCAAATGTGGCCTTGAGGAGCCAAAAACCGACCCAAACCTGACTCAAGTGGAATTCTTCATAAACTTTGACCATTATCGTGGGGGTGTTTTATTGTCAATGGAGGGGATGACAAGTGAAATGTTGGATGGCTTCGCCAAAACACACCGTATCCTTTCGCCGGAAAAATATTCGCGCTGCGGTCAAATCGATTCCGGTCAAGCCTTTCAGCGATAATGGTCCCGGATGTTTGGCCAGCTTACGGGCACACTCGACGGACAGGTGGGTCAGTCGGTCGAGGTATCTGTGGCGTCCATTGTCGTCGCCACCGGAGCCAGTCGCAACACGGTTATTACCACGCTTTTCTGCCTGTTGCAAGCGGGCTTGCTAGTCCGGCAGGGAGCTGGCAGTTCCGTCCACCACACCAAACGCTAGGCGAAGTCAGATTCACCCCATTTCAATACAAGGCGCTACAAGGAGGCATGTGCCGAGTCGGTTGGGGTATGGCGGGACTGGATCTGAAAAGTCCCGGATTCAGCCACAACATTAATGGGGATTTATGATCCCGGTCAGGTATTGGCCGGGTTATTGATTTATGATCCGTTCATGGATCAGACCATTGATATACCGACTGCGCTCGCCACCAGTAATTCCGCCCAGAATTTCCGTGCGGAGTTCAATGCTGATGATATTCATCCGTCGCAGCTCACCTTAGGCTCGATGCGGCACTGCTTTTTTTAAATGCGCATGGATCCCGAGTCGATGCGCGCATACGACAAGGGGCGCCGTCTGACCAAGGACCACTTTGTGAGGCCCGTCCACGGGGTGCTGTTTGAGAAACTTCGTGAGATGCGCGATCTGAGTTTGGAGTTTGAAATCGTGCAGATCAGTAAGATTCTCCACAAACGCGGCCTGCTTGACGGGATCGGTGGCGCATACGTGGTCATCACATTTTATTTCTTCGTAGCCACCGTCGCCAGCTTGGAGCGCCAATTATCTCAACCCGAACACAGGGAGCCCCTCCTCGCGGTCATCGACCAGTGCGCGAACCATCCCCACAATTCTCTGGCTGGTCCGGGCGCGCACCATGGTGAACCCACAGCGCGGGAACTCGAGTTGAGCGTTGCGGTCGCTGAGGTGCTTGAGCGCTTCAAGAAGCGGCTTGTTCATGGTGTTTAAACGTCCATCTCCGAAAAACAAGCAATCGTTCCCAAGACAATTCGAATGGAGGCTTTGGTCTGCGGCGTGAGGTTGCGATCAACCAGGTCATCGGCCTGCAATTGCCACACCAAGTCGTAGTTGAGGTCAATGAAACCCATATCGACCTGGCACTTCGCGTCGTATTTGAGTTCGATAGCCAGTTCTTGAAAGCGTTCCTGCAATCGTTTCTTTTCGGCTGGGGTCGCTTTTTTCGGTTCGGGAATTTTGAGAAACTCCAGCAGGTCTGCCTTTGCTGAGTCGTCGATAATCAGAGTGGGATAGTTGCTAAGTATTTCCTTCACGGAGCTGTTGATTCGGGTCTGTTCGCCGAGTAATGACAGGTCCAGATAGGCTTTCAGTGTCGGATATTTCTTCCGGATCAGCAGGAATTGCCGGTTAGCGGCCGCAACCGCAACCTGAAATTGATCGTGATTGAGCACATGGTTAGGAATCTTCGGTTGGGGTGCAGGGGCATTGATTATTGTGGCGGGGGCTTGATGCATGAGAGTCACTCTAAGACTTCAAACCGGACAGAATCTGTTCGAGATGATTATGCCGTTGGCGGAAATTCCATGACACCGCCCGGATGGGCCGTCATATCGGCGGCCCGGGGACGGTCCGCCTCATTGTCAAGTGGGCGCCGTGGACCGCGGCACCGTGTTTTTCTTTCACCGACCATTTATCTCGGACCTCTTTTGGCCGGGATCACCCGCTACGGTCACGCCATCGAACCTGAGTTCGACCCACACAACCACCCTCATGATGTATTTACCCGAGCCGATTCAGAAACAGATTCCCGATGCCGTCCTGCGCAAACTCGCAGGCATGGACGAGAGCGCGCAACTGGCGTTTTCCGAGGAATTCAAGCGCAAGAAGAAGTCGCCGGCGCTGGCGTTCTGGCTGCTGCTGCCCTGTGGGATGCACTACGCCTATGTCGGCCGCGTTTGGCTCACCCTGATCTTCCTGATCAGTTTCGGTGGTTTTGGGCTGTGGTGGGTGATCGATATGCTCCGTGTCTGCGGCATGGTGCGGGAACACAACCGGTCTATCGCCATCCAGGTCCTGCGGGACATTCAGGTTCTCAACTAACGTCGGATTCTTCGGGCATCTCTGTCTGTTTCAAGATGAACAATAACCAACGCTATAGGGGATTCTCGCCATTGAAGGTGAGCCTTGATTTTCGAGTTTCAATTCCTCCGCTCTGGCGACCTGAGGCGGGTGCGTCGCTGTTTCTACAGTTGTCGAAAGAACAGGAATTGCCGATGATGAAAGTGCTGAGCCAGCAAGCCCACGAGGAGAAGATCAGGCTGATCAACGACAGCGATAAATCACCCGTGGGGAAGGGCATCATGCTGGACAGGCTGTCCATGCTGAGTCGCAAGGTCTGCTTGAACTCGATGGGCAAGCTGCGGATCCCTATAGACTTGGGTGACCAGGCTGGCATTACTGCGGAATCTGAAGTGATCCTTGCCGGGCGCGGCAGCCACTATGAAATCTGGAGCATGGCGAACTTTGCCACCATCCTGAGCATTGAAACAAGTTTGACGGAAGGCGGGGACATGGCGCGGGAATACCAGCGCTTCATCGAGATCCAAGTCATGTGAAACATTCAAGTTCTCAACCAGCCGATGTTCCAGGTCATGGACCAAGTCGCCTGTAATCCACCACTCCCATGAGCAAGATCGCCATTTTATCGGACATTCATGCCAATCTCCCGGCGCTTGAGGCGGTACTTCGGGAGGTGCAAGCCTGCGGGGTAGTGCGCATCGTGTTTCTCGGCGACATCGTGGGCTACGGCGCATCACCGGCGGAGTGCGTGGACCTGGTCCGCCAGTCCGGTGGCAGTTGCGTCATGGGAAACCACGACGTGGAAATCCATAACGTACGGCGGCGCGGATGCACGTTCCGTAATCCGGAATGGCCCAACAGTGGCTATCAGGCTGGTCTGGCACACGCGGCGAGATGTCTGGACGCCGCCCAGGCCGAGTGGCTTGCTGGCTTGCCCTTTACAAGGAAGATTCCCGGGGCGGTCGTGGCACACGCATGTTTGGACGAACCCGAGGCTTTCAATTACATTCAGGACGCCAATAGCGCGCAACCCACAATGAAGATACTGCGGAAAGGGAAGCGTAACGTCGGATTCTTTGGACATACCCATGTGACGGGCATTTTCGCTGACGATGCCGACTCCTTGGTGTGGCTGGCTGAGACGCGGGTGAGGATTCCCTCTGGTCTGGCCTGCGCCGTAACCGTGGGGGCGGTGGGTCAACCGCGGCTTGACCCGGACCATTGCGCGTCATGGGTTTTGTGGGATCCGGTAGAATGCATGGTCGAGTTCAGAAAAACAAATTATAACCGCCTCCAGGCGGCGCAAGAAATCCTGCGGGCGGGGCTGCCGTTGGAATCGGCCCTCAGATTGCTGCGGGCCGACGAGGAGGGACTGCTCGACCCATCCGAAATGCGATGAAGCACCCCGCGCTGGCCAGTTGTCAGGCAGTAGTCCGTTTTTTTCGGCAGACAAAATCCAAAAAATAGCATCACGGACAGTTTTTGGCCGGGATTGGTCATTACGGTTGCTTCATCGAACCCGAGTTCGACCCACCCCAATTCATCATCCCATGTCCAACTACCATTGCAAATACTGCGGAAATAGTGCTTCCAGCGTTTCAAGCCTGACCAGTGCGGCCTGCTTCAGGCACCCTGATGGCCCGAACAAGGGCAAACACGCGCTCTATGAAGGAGGCGAGAAATCCCAATACACCTGCAAGAACTGCGGCAATAAGTTCTCATCACTCTCAAGCCTGACCAGCAGTGCTTGCTTCCGGCACCCCGATGGCGCCAACAAGGGCAAGCACGCGCCGGCGCTGTGAGCTGAAACAGGTTGGACGCCGGGCACCGCTGCCCACACAATTCCCGCATGCCCAAGCCGCACCATATCCAGTTAGTCAAAACCGCGTTCCGCGTAAAGGCCGCTTGGACGGCGGAGGAATTGGCCGGGGAGATGGAGTGCCACGAGCGGACGGTCCGGCGCTGCATGGACCACCTGCGCGACCAGGAAAAGTGGCCGATCGACTCGGGCAAGTTCGGGTATGTGCTGCGGGAGCCAACGCTGGCGGAAGCCCGGGTCACGGCACCACAGGAGATCGCGGCACTGGCGATGGTGTATGAGGCATTGCGTTTGCTGGGTGGGTCCAAGCTGGTGTTGGAAATCCGCAGCGAACTGGCGAAAGTCTGCCGCCGCTCCGAAGTGCTCGATGGCGTACACTGGGATGAGCTCGGCGCGGTGATCGACCAACGGGCGCAGACCGGCGAGGAATCCTTGAACTATGAGATTCATGGCAAGCTGACGCTGGCGATCCTCAAGGAACAAGTGGTCAAAATCCGCTACCGCAAAATCGAGGGCGATCACGAATTTTCACGGCAGGTTTTCCCCCAACGGTTGATCTGCCGCGACCACTGCTGGTATTTGATCGCGTGGGACCTGAAAGCCGAGGACCAGCGGACGTATGCCTTGCCCCGGATTTCCGAGGTTTCGGTCCAGCGCCAACCGAAAGGCTTTGAGTCCCCGCAATTCGACGACCGCTATCAACACGCATTTGGCATCTGGACGCCGTATGACGGCGATGGCTCGTTGCACGAGGTTTGTGTGGAGCTCTCAGGCTACTGGGCTCGGCTCGCCCGCGAACGCCGCTGGCACCCGAGCCAGCAGCTGGAAGAATTGTCACCCGACCAAGTCCGGGTTCATTTCCGCCTGAGCGAACTGGTGGAGGTGAAAAGCTGGGTGCTCGGTTTTGGCGGGGCGGCCACGGTCATCGCGCCGGAGGAGTTGCGCGACCTGGTGCGCGAGGAAGTCGAGCAGATGCAAATGAATTGCGGACTCTACAGTAAAGAGGAAAATGAAACCGTGAATGAACGCGAATGAACAGTTCTGATGCACATGGAAACCGAGCATTACCGACAAGCGTGCGGCGCAAGCTCGGGGCGTATCACTGTTTTCTTCAGATGGGTGTCATATCGCAAGGTCTGCTGCAGTTGCTGGCCATTCTCTATTCGGGCACGGTTTGGCGGCGTTTCGGATCGTGGTTGCGCCCGGTTCGCCAGGGGGTGGCCCGGTCATGAGCTGGTCGAGGCGCTCTCCCTGCGCGAATGTCTGCCCGAATTTATCGCAGGTTTGCGCGAAACCAATCCGTTCGCGCAAATCATTTCAGAAAACCTTGATGTTGACACGGCCGATGGTTTCCGCCTAGCCCCGTGAGGGGAAACTCCCCACTCTTGAGCGATATTGTCTCCATCGATAAGCTCAGGACGGCCCCTATCGTTCGCCTTATGCTCGCCTATTTCATCGACCGCACCCGTGAGGATTCGCTTACCGCGACGGTTATTTCCAACCTATTGCACCTTCCCTTCGAGGTCTATTGGAGGATCTTGCGTAATGCCTGCCATACGGAAGGTTTGCCAGAGAATCCAGGAGAGCCTGATGAGGTCGAATTCTGGCCGCACTGGGACGCCCGAGAAACCACGAACGAACGGTTCGTTGAACCGGATGTCTTTCTGCGCTTCAAGGATTTCGATCTCATTATTGAAGCAAAGCGCTGGGACCGCGGACAACAGGACCGCTCGCAATGGGAGCGCGAGTTGGCCGCCTACGCCACCGAATATGGCAAAGATTGCAAGGATGTATGCCTGCTAGCACTTGGCGGAATCCACGGGCAGAGTGATGACGCTGTCACATATACATCGATTCCCGCTGCCGATGATGGAGCCGAGGCTGGGCATTCAAGCCAACGTATTTGCCCGGTCCACATGTGCGAGTGGTCCCGCATGCTCAAGCAATGCAAGCTGATGGAGCGGGAACTGGCGAAGCTGGCATACCCAACTTCACAAAGCCGGGCTCACCGCCGGATTCTCAGGGATGTGATCCAGCTATTCACGGTCCACAATTTCCAAGCTGGCAGTTGGTATGAAGAAACCCTCCAGCGCCGTGCTCGGTTAAGCGTGAACACCGAGGCTTCCAGCTTCCTGTTTCGCTCCATTCACATCCGATTTAAGTCACCACTCCAGACCCCATGAATACGAATCCATCCGAAGTTGCCGACGCTCTCCTTGATGTCCGCAAAGCCTACCGACTGCTCCATAATTTCCAGCGCTCTGCCTTGGACGCCGCAAGCTATATCGGGGACCGCTTGGGGTTCCCCTATGAGGGAGGTTACCCCCATTTTACCAGTTGCCGCCGTGGGGATGGTAAAGGCTGGCTTGGGTTGAGCGCCTGGGACTGGCTGAATCTCTACTTTTATGAGTTCCATTTCATGAAGCAAGAAGAGGAAGATAAACTGATTCATTTCTCCATCCTCTTGTCCAGCGATACCGGCTATTATCTGAATGAAAGTTTCGCCCCGGATCGGGACGATCCCGGCACCTACCCGTCGGCAGAGCAGTCTAAAACCAAGATGGGGTTCATATTTTACCGTCAGTGGCTAGCAGATTACGACTCCCTTTTCGATAACAGGCAGCAGGCTCGCGACTTTCTTGTCGACGGAAAACTGCCAGCGATGCTGCATGACGGAGGAGTTCGGGGGATGGTCCGAGATTTTTCCTGCCTCGCCGGCCAGGAGGCCACGAACCATCTGGTGATGGAGCTTATACGGTTTGGCGAGTTGGAGGGATTTCTGAGTATCACTAAGTAACCATCCAAAAATTTCCAGCTTGCTCAGCAAGTCTCCACAATTTACTCATTGCCCTGAGTAAATCCAATGAAACGCAATCATCTCTACTCCCAATTGCTTTCCCGGGTCCGCGAGCCGCGGCGTTTTATCCAAGTGCTGGCAGGCCCCCGGCAAGTGGGGAAGACCACATTGGCCCGGCAAGTCATCGAGTCCTCGGGGCTTGCCGCGCATTACGCCTCTGCCGACGAACCCACGCTGCGCGACCAGGCATGGCTTGAGCAGCAATGGGATCTGGCCCGCATCAAGGCCCGCAACCACCCGGATGGCGCACTACTGGTGATCGATGAGATCCAGAAAGCCGCCCGCTGGCCGGAGGTGGTCAAGCTGCTCTGGGATGCAGACTCGCATGACTCCACCCCATTGAAAGTGGTGTTGCTTGGCTCCTCACCCCTGCTCATTCAATCCGGCCTCACCGAGAGCCTGGCAGGGCGCTTCGAGACTATCCCGGTTCCTCACTGGTCCTTTGCCGAGATGCAGGAGGCCTTCGGTTGGGATTTGGAAAAATTTCTGTTGTTCGGTGCATACCCGGGGGCCGCGCCGTTGGCGGACGATCCCGACCGGTGGCGGCAATACATCAACGACTCCCTGATCGAAACCACTCTGTCTCGCGACATCCTGCTGCTCAACCGGGTCGATAAGCCGGCCCTGCTCCGCCGCTTGTTCCAACTCGCCTGCGCCTATTCCGGTCAGATTCTCGCCTATCAGAAAATGCTCGGCCAGTTGGTGGATGCAGGAAATACCGTCACCCTCGCGCATTACCTTCAGCTCCTCGAAGGCGCGGGCATGGTCGCCGGGTTACAGAAGTATTCCGGGACCCAAATCCGCCAGCGGGCCTCCAGCCCGAAATTGCAAGTTCTCAACACGGCCCTCATGACCGCCCAATCCGGCCGCGGCCCCGCGGCCTGGCGCACCGACGGCGACAGCTGGGGCCGCTTGGTCGAATCCGCAGTCGGCGCGCACCTCGTCAACACCGCAATCGGCACCGGCATCCAGGTCACCTATTGGCGCGAGCGAAACCTGGAAGTCGATTTCGTGCTCCAGCGCGGCGACGCCCTGGTCGCCATCGAGGTTAAGAGCGGCGGCCGCAAGGAAACCCTCCCCGGCATCGCCGCCTTCGACAAAGCGCACCACCCCACCGCCAAACTCCTCGTCGGCGGCCAAGGCATTCCCATCGCCGAATTCCTCCAAGCCCCCGCATCCCACTGGCTGTCTAAACCCGTTGGGTAGGAATGGCCCGAGACGGCCGCCTGCCTGATGCCTCATCCGTTTTCGACAACCGCCAGCAACTGGCGGGCCCGGCTGACTGCCATGAACCACGAGTAATGGCTGTAATCGCTGTTGAGGTTCTGGTGGGGCGGCAGACCGATGAGAATAACGGCTTTGGAATCGAGCCCCTTGGCCTTGTGGATGGACGTGTGGCGGATGCAGTCCGGGCTGTCCTCTTCTTCGGTGCATTCGCGCAGGTTGCGGCCGGCGATGACGCGGCGGTCGCCGAGCGGGCTGCTGGCGATGTCGGACTGGGCGTGGAGGATGAGGACATCCGACGGATCACAGAGGCCGGTCTTTTTCCAACGGGTAAGGATGGATTCGACAAGGTCACGGGCGTCCACTCCGGCTGAAAGCGAGTGAATTTCCGGCTCCGGGCCTTCAGGGAGGTGGTCACCGTTGCCAAGGGATTCGATCATGCCGGAAGTCACCGGGCTGGAGTGATCGCAAAAAAACTGCCAGAGCGGGCGGGTGTAACGGACGGCGGGTTGCAGCCGGACGTGCGCGGGCTGTGACCAGATGCCGACGAGAACGGCGGCATCGAAGCGCTCGGCGGCGCGGAACGGCGGGCGTTGGGCGGTATCGTAGAAGATGCCCGCGGGTGCGTCCCGGCCCAGTTTCAGGAGGAGCTGGTAGATGTGCCACCAGCCGCCGGATTCATCTGGTCGTGTTTCGATCCCTCGCTCCCAGCAGGTGTCGTGGTCCTGGCCTTCGTCCACGATCAGGGCTTCAAAGACCGGCCATTGTTCCCGCAAGACAGGATCACGGGAGATCTCGAGGACGAGGCGGGGGAGTTCAATTTCGTAGAACGAACGGATGGTTTCTGTGGAGCTGCCGGGCGGGGGGATGGTGGCGGACTTGCCGGCGAGGGCGCAGAGCTCGAGGAAGAGTTCCTCCCAGCCGCGGACGAACACCTCGCCGCGTTCGATCTGGCGTAGGGCGACCATGCGCCGGAGTTGGGCTGTGAGCGCCTTGTTGTAGGTCAGGAAAAGCACGCGATGGCCATCGCCTTGGCGGGCATGGCGGAAGGCGAGTTCGAGGGCGTGCCAGGTCTTACCGGTCCCGGTGCCGCCATGGATGAGGAGTTGGCGGTTTTCCGAGAGCTGGTCGAGCAGCGCGAAGCGCGAGGTGAACTGCCGTTCAAAGAGCTGTTCGGTGTGGTCGATGAAGGCGCGCTTCTCCTCCGGCAGGGAACCTTGGCCGAAGGCTTCCAGCACGGCGCGCTTTTGCAGAGAATCGACAGGGTTGCGAACCCGGTTGCCGAAAATCCGCAGCCAGGTGGCGACCCAGTTTTCCAAATCATTGCCAGTGACAAGCCAGTTGCGCTGAATGCCTTGGACGGTTTCAGCATCCACGGGTGCATCGACATTCGGCACGCACAGCGCCTTTGCGATGAAGGGAACATCCCCCTTCGCCCGGATACCGTGGATCACACCTTGCCACTCGATATTGAGCTGGGTGATCGGATCATCGCCGCCGGCACCTTCCCAACGGCCGGTTTCCGGGAAATGCCGCGGTAAAGATGATTTCACCTCTAGCACCAGCAAGCCGCCTGCCGGGCCGAGGATGAGGAAATCGCCCTCGCGCTCAATGCCACGCTCATCGAGAAAGTAATAGCCCCAGATGACGATCCATTGATGGGCCGATTCTTCCAGACGCCTCAATAGCTCGGCCACCCGGATTTCGGACTGGCTGCTGGCATGGGGCGGGCGGTGGAGTATCCATTGGATCATGGCTTTGCTGTGAGATTATTAGCAGGTAGATCCTGGCCGGGTCAAGGACACGGTTCCGCCGCCTACCTCACCCCTCCAGTGTCGGGGCAATATGTCGTGGTTCAGAGGAATACCGAATACCCAGAACTAGTGATGAGTGGGACACTTCCCAGTAACTCCGCCGAAAATTAACACCCCGGTCCGTGCGCTTGCGCCCTCGGCCTTCTGGCTTGTTGGAGTGGATGACAGTATGGATTCTATATCTTTCCATTTACCCAAACACAACAACACATAATACCACATGAGAAATCAACTTATCAATGGCCTCCACCTCGCAATCGTAACTAACAGACATGGAGGATACGGCGGATCCATATTCGCTATAGAAACATTCACAGTTTGCAAGCAACTGGGTATTCCAGCAATCTTAACCACGTTCGACCACCAACGTTCATATCCCGACATAGGACCCGACTTGCGCCAACTAAATATTCCAGGCGTCACCTCTAATCGTGGACAAGTAAATGCCTTCGAGGATCTCACGCAAGTGTTTGCAGAAGCGCAAGCCATTCACAAGTTTGTTATCATCGACTTCCCTACCGGATATTCCACAAATCACCCGATGTTCGAAGTGTTGAAAAATAGGGCGCTGCTGAACATTTAGTGGGTAGCAGTTGGGTGGTTTTGTATAACTAAACCGCCTGCTATCCAATAGGCCATGGCTTGGAAGTTGCGGAATGTGCGGTAGCCTCGGGCTCTGCGGCGCGCGAGTTGCAGCAGTCCGTTGACGGATTCGATGGCCGCAGAGGTCGTGTAGTTTTTGA
>Ga0194037_1002935_pt1 | contig 10835 bp, 7 predicted proteins | sample JunL306m_MetaG_FD_148653 | JGI IMG/M metagenome (GOLD analysis project Ga0194037, IMG submission 148653) | Anoxic zone freshwater microbial communities from boreal shield lake in IISD Experimental Lakes Area, Ontario, Canada - Jun2016-L304-6m | ecosystem: Environmental > Aquatic > Freshwater >...
ATTATAAAAATCAACTTATAGTTTGAATTTTTATTCCCTTTGTAGTTTTCACTTTTTTATGTTGTTTTTTTGTTTTATGAATTTCATCGTGACATTTTTCACAAAGAGTCATCAAATTAGCTAAATGATTTTTATGAAAAGGTGCAGAACCTCGAATAATGTTGTCATTGTCGGCTTTCGACTGATGTTGTAAGTGATGCACCTCGGCTCCCATTTGAATGCCACACTTCTCGCAAAGGGAAACCAATTTTTGCGCATTAAAGTGTGAGGATTTAAGTGAAAGAATGCTGCTATTTTTTTCGGGAAAATATTTTGTCCGAATTTCTAACGCAGCATTCAAAAAATCATCAGGTAGGGAAAGCGATTTGCAAACTTCAAGACCATACATATTTGTTCCTGGACCATCTTTCAACTTTCTATCGTAGATAAGCATATCTGACTCTCTATCATAAATGACCGCCATATGTTTCAATAAAACGTTTTTCATAAAAGTTATTTCTTCATAGTTGACAATTTCATGCAAGTGTGTGGCAAAAATAAAGGAGCACTCCATCTTCTGTAACTTCTGAATTCCTGCTACAAATATGCTTGTCGCTGAAATACTTTCCGTTCCAGAGCATAACTCGTCTCCTAAAACCAAACTATTCTTGTCTGCTAAACGTAAAATAGTTCGCAGTTCAGACATTTCAACAGCAAACGTGGAAAGCCCTTCAAAAATATTGTCATTGCCCAAAATGCGAGTAAATATATATCGAAATGGTTTGAATGTAAACGAACTACATGGAACATAAAGTCCTGCTTGCGCCATGATAACAACGATTCCGAGTGCGCGTATAAAACTGGTTTTACCAACTGCATTTGTTCCATATAATAGAATACCATCCGAGTCACTTTTTCCCAATACAATATCATTTGCCACGTAAATCTCTTCCTTTTGCAAATGCTCTATCAAACAATGGCGAAGATCTTGCGCATTTACAAAAGATTTTGTGTGGTCTACGATAACTGGTTTGCAATAATTATATTTTTTTGCAAGATTTACTTTGGCATAGAGAACGTCCAAGTTTGTAATAAAATTATTCACCTGATCAATCTTATCTTTTAACGTGTCCATTTTTTCAATAAAATTCGAATACACCCGGTAAATTGTTTCCTTCATTTTAACTTTAAGTGATGAAATATTTGCACATAACGTATGAATAAGTGGAGTAAATATACTGTTATTACTATTGCTTTGATTGCGAAACTCTACAAGGTCTTTTGAGAGTGGCAAATCAAATGTTTTTTCTTTTGCATCATACGATGAAACGTATTTCAGAACAACCCTGGTTTCTTTTTGCGGAAGATTTTCTTTTAGCAAAGCAGAGCGCCTCTTTGTCCCGATCAAACTGAAGTTATTCTTTTCTGTTTCATTTATTTTTACAAAGTCAGTAGTTTTTGTCTTTTTTTCTTGCGCGCTAATCATACCACTCAAATGCGAACGTATTGCTTCCAATTTATCAAATGACTCAATTAGCGTTTCGCACTTTTCATCCAACTCGATATCTACTCCTTTTTTAATAAAGTTTGTTTCAAAGTTCTGCAAACAATCAATATCATTCGCAAGGGTCAAATCAATTGTTGCAAAAATAAATGCATTAATATTTTTGCAATGTTCTCCCACATTTTCACATACAGAAATATGACTCATAAGAGTTTGATCCGACTCAAGTTGGTCGTAAATACATGAAATACTTTCCAAATTTTTGTAAATTTGATGAATCAACTTTGGCGAAACCTTTTTCATATACATTTGTCTTGTCCATTTTGCTATATCTCGCAACTCGGACAATGTACTTTTAAGAAAATCATATTTTGTTTTTTCGTTCAACATATACTCCGTAATATCATACTCTTTTTTCAAATACTCTTCGTTCATGGTTGGGTTTAAAAACAGGTGCGCAAATTTTCTTTTTCCCATCGCCGTCAAACACAAGTTCAACATCTTTACCACAGATGAATACTTTCCATTATAACTATTATCATCAACAATGTTTAATTGTTTCAGTGAATGGTTTGCCAGAATAAGGCGGTCTGAATAATTTTCGAACGCGGGTTCGCTAATTTTATATACTAGATGAGGATTGTGTTGATAAATAAAATTTAATAGATAACAAAACGCCTGACTTGCAATATGATTTTCATAAAAATTTTGTGTAAATTGTGAATTGTCAGAATTTTTGTAAAAGCGTTCAAGTATTTCTTTTTGGTATATTTGTTTTTCACAGGATAAGACTTGTTCTACTTTTGGACCAGATTCATCGACTAGTGATATTTTATGAATAATCTTAGATTGAATTCCAGCATACTTAACAATCTTATCCATTTCACACGATGATAAATTTGAAATAAAAATAACTTCTGAAGGTTTATAGATCGATACAAATCGTTCGAGTTCGTCATACGTAGTCGGATTATTTACATACGCTTCTTTGAATTGAAAAATAGACGTTTTCCCAGTATAAATGTCTATATTCGAAATCCCGACAACTACATGTTTCCCTTTAAGAATGCCACTTTTATTTTCAACGTAGTCGATCCATATGCAAGACGTATTATTTGTAATTTGATCCGAGTCGAGAGAAAAATACGTTCCTGGCGAGTAAATTCCTGCCAAACTTCGAGTTGTATTTTTTGCCTGCTCATCTTGCACATAGACAACTGATGTAAATCCAGCATCTTGAAGTTTTTTTAAATACTTATCAACTCCAATATCTTTGAAACCAGACATATAAACTTGCTCTTTTCCGAGAGAAACATTCTTCTCCGTAATAACTAAATCGCAAATTTTTGAAAAACGTAGAATTTTACTACCATTATATTGGTCGCTCTCTTTCAAGCGTTTTCCATAAACCTCAAAAAATGCTCCACATTGCATTAGCAAAATAGTATTTTCTCCATATTCATCTATATATTTTTTTGACAAGTCAAAATATTCTTTTATAAGCGCCATATTGCGTATACAATATATTTATGTTTAAACCCTTTGAAAAACGTCATAGTCAGGATTCTTTACGCGAAAAATCTTTGAATCAACCACAACAAACTCGTCTCGTGGAAGACCAATCAGTAAACTCATTATTTGTTTTTTCATGTAAGAAAAAAATTTATCGTCTAGTAACTTTAATTTATAATAAAAAAATTTCAATACAATAAGAGCCCATGAAGCATAAAATGGTAATTTCATTTTTCGATTATGTTCCTCTAAAATTTCTTTTTTAAACTTTTCATCATAAATGGAAAATTCTGCAGCAAATGATTCATCAGGACTTTTATACATTACTTTATACCCTCGAACAAGTGTTTGATTTGAATTATTTAGTCTCCAAACTAATTTTTTGAATTTACGTTTGTTGATGTGTAAAAAATGTTGCATTTTTGAAATTGTGCTAGGAATATTATCACTAAATACATCAACATCAATGTCGCTACTTCCCGGGAAATAATCATAACGCTGAATACTTCCAAAAAAATATAATTTTGTTTGAAGTAAGTTGCGTAAGTTTTCAAAGAAGACTTCTGAATTTTTTGGCAATTTAATTTTTGTGGTTTCCATACTAACATAACGAAACATTATTTTAAAACTCGCTACAATTTTGGATCTCTGCTAAATTCCGTAGTTTTTATTCATATTCTCGATATCACTATAAGAATCTCTTTGTTTAGCAACGGCTGGGTCAAAGCTATACCACTTATCCTTTAAATGTAAAACTTTCCAAGATTGGTCCGTGTAATAATTTCCCCAGGAACCCGTTTTTGTATAATTATTGAAATCATTCGTATAAATGTTCAATAGTTTTGGTATGTAACTTTTTTTTATCAAATATCCAGAGGTAGTCTGAGAATTTTTAATTCGTATTATTTTTTCATTTTGTTTGGTTTTTATCCCAACGTCTTCAGATTCAAAAGTATTATGACCTAGCATTACAACGTCCCAGTCTTTTATATTTTGCAATAAAAGATCTAACATTCGATTACAATAATCCATATTTTCAATTGTTAAGTCATCTTCACAAATTAATATATTTTCTCCTTTTGCATCGTTCATAGCTCTATTCAAAGCTGTAATATGTGACATAAGACATCCAACTGCACCATTTTCTGGATAATAATGCGCCTCTATACAAACTATTTTTGACTCATCCAAATGTGAAAAGTTGCCTAAGAATTCCGCCTTGCGATCTTCGCGTTTTTTTTAAATTGATGTAATAAATTGCGTCTATCTTTTCATGTATTTTATTACGATTCTCACAAAATCCTTCAATAACTTTAAAGTAATACATAAATAAAATAATTAAAATAAATAAAAGTAACAATAATGAAATATTAAAAAATGTCATATATTTTACAAATATAAAAATATGACAATTACGATTCAGAATCTTTATCCTTTAAAAAGTTGTGTAAAAGTATATCTTTGTTATTGTTTGTTATCTCTCCAGCTAACATAGACGACTCATATATTTTTCGAACAACATCATTCGGTGCGTTGCTTCCCGCTTTTAGAAGCGCATGTTCCCGCAAATAAAGTTTTACATCATTGATTGGTTTTTTTCTTAGATCTCTTTGTGAATTTAAAATATTTTTTCTCGTGTTTCTATCCTTGATAAGAACACCAACTTTTCCGTATATTTTTGACTTTCCTATTGTATACTTTCTGTGTATAGTTTTTTTTATCAAGCGTCTTGACGATTGTTTCTCATCTTCTTCTTTGTATTTTTGAATAAGCTCTTCTTTAACTGGATCAGAATGTAACTGGTTTTGAAGTCTTTCTTCAAGCAATTTTGGAACGTCATCGTTTTCTAAAATAGATTTTGTCTCATTTTTAACAGAGACCGGTTTATTTGTTTGTATTAAATTTGTATTCATAATAATATCGTCGTTTGTTTTTTCTTGTTGTCTATTTTTTATTTTTTCTTTCAAAATATTTAGTCTTTTCTCGCGTTCGGTTTCTTCGGAAGATTTTACTGGAATAGAAAAAGCTATATTTGGTTGTACGTAATCTCTATTTTTTTGTGTTGTATTCCAATATCTATACGTTGGTTTACTTCCACCTTTCAAACAACCATATGGAGGATCTGGTGTTAATTTTTGTTTTAGCGCGATTGGAGTTTCTATTTTATTAAAAAATTGTACAGGTACATCTTCTTTTAAAATGTCTGGAAAATCTAATTGAACATGAGGTAGTGACGTATAATTTTTCATTGTTTTATTTTGATTTTGTTGCTCGGCTTTTTTGAAAGTAGATAAATGTTTTAAATACTCTATAGAATCATTAAACTCATCGGTGTAAATACCAATATCTGAAATTGTATTCTTTTTATTTTCTCTACTCAAGCTGGATGTTTCTTCTTTTTTATGTTCTTTTATACGTTTTAATAATTTATTTTTTAATGCATTAGGTGTTATCAGAGGAAGTATAGTTGGTTTTTGTTTTTTTTCGCGTATTTTTTTTGTTTTTGATAAACTTCCGCTAGTCTGAAAATTTATTTGTATTGTTTTTGACATTATTATATTAAACTCGAAAAACATTTTATCCAGTGTTAACGAACAACTCTAAAGATACATTCCAGAAAGTGAAAACTTCATACTAGTTTCTTCTTTTCTTTTCTTAACGTCATCATTTTTTAGATAAAGTTCAAATCCTTTTTCTAAATCTTGAAATGTTATTTTTGTTTTATCTTCTTCACTTTTACAAAATACTCTTTTGCTGTGAGCAATTTTTATTTTTGACAATATAACCTCCATGTCTCTACCAAAATATTTAAAATAATCACGATTCTTCTCAAACCAATGTTCATTTATTTTTTTTGCTTCTGCATCAATTGACCATCCAATATCATTTACTTTTTTCAAAAAAATCTCAAATAACTCTTTCGGTTTATATTCTTCTGTTTTAAAACGCCACGTGAATCTGGAATCAAGTCCCTGATTATAATTAAAAAAACATTCTTTAAGTTCATTATCATATCCAGCAATAATTACCATAAGATTATCTTTATGAGCGCTTAATGCCTCACAAAGCGTATCAATGCATTCTTTAGAAAAACTATCTTTTTTTTCACTATTTCCTAAAGCATACGCTTCATCAATAAATAAAACTCCGCCCAAACAATCATTAATAACATCTTTGGTTTTAATAGCAGTTTGTCCAAGATAACCTGCAATTAAATCGCTCCTTGTAACTTTTTTAAAGATACCGCGCTTCAATATACCCATTTTGCTGTATATTTTTCCCATTATCTTTGCTATTTCAGTTTTTCCTGTTCCAGGTGGCCCATAAATGACTGTATGCATGTAGTCACCAGAGGTCTCGCTACTACGACCAATTTTGTGCAAGTTTTGAGAGAAATACAAAATTTGGTCTACAATATTTTCTTTCAAATCTTGCATTCCGATCATATTGTTAAGTTCGTTTAAAGGTTCTTTGATGTTATGAATAGACTCCAAATTTATATTGTATTCAAGCCTTTCATCTAGTTTATAATCTTCTATAAGTTTTAGCAAATCAGAAACGGATTGAATTTCAACAGAAATATTTTTTTTCTCTTTTGGTCCTGTATACTTGGTTGACATTTGTATATTTTTCTCTATTTCTTTCATCAAACTTGGTGTAGATGGTCGAATTAACGTGCGTTTTTTTTCTTTAATGTCAATATACACATTAGGATCCAAAAAAGAGTGACTATCAGCTTCTCTAATCCATGCCGAATCATAAGTTTTAAATGTATCCGCCAATATTTTTAGTACATCTTCAAAATGCTTTTCGTTTTCTGAAGGATTATTCAACGTTTCTGAAAGTTTTTTTTCAGAGAGGTCAAATTTTTTTTGTCTTTCATCTAAATCCTTCAGCATGTTGTTGTAGCTATTAATGTGAGCTGGAGAGAAAACTCGCGTTCGTTTGTTTTTATAGTTTGATTTCATAATTCGTATATATTGTTGTTATAATTCATTTATATTATTTTACCTAAACTAAATGTTACACGCTCACTATACAAATGACATTGATTAAAAACAATATAAAAACAAATTGAAATATAAAATAACCCCAAAATGAAACCAACCCAAATACAAAAACCTGCTATGGAAGCCGAAAAAACACAAATGCAAAGAGAAAATGATTCAATTGACACTCAACAATATATTGAACAACCATGGGATATTATTGAAACTTATTTTAAAGGGCAACATTTGGATCGGTTAGTTCGACACCAACTGGAGTCGTACAATAATTTTGTAGGTTATCAAATTATTAAAACCATCGAAATGTTTAATCCTCTTCACATAGCATCTGAACAAGATTTTGACGCAAAATCGGGTAAGTATGCTCTAGAAATGTTCGTGACGTTTGAAAACTTTCATATTTTTAGACCCCAGATTCACGAAAATAATGGAGCAATAAAGTTGATGTTTCCTCAGGAAGCCCGGTTGCGAAATTTTACATACGCGTCGGCAATGACGATAGATATAAATATTAAATACGTTATTCGAAACGGCGAGAATTTAGAAAATGCGCAAACTATATACAAGACTCTTCCTAAAATACACATCGGAAAGCTTCCAATTATGTTGAAATCAAATATTTGTGTTTTAAATCAATATAAACATGTTGATAATGTACACACAGGTGAATGCAAATATGACGCAGGTGGTTATTTTATTATCAATGGATCAGAGAAAACAGTTTTAGGTCAAGAAAGAGCCGCTGAAAACAAAGTGTATTGCTATAACATTTCAAAGAATCAACCCAAGTATACATGGAGTGCAGAAATAAAGTCTGTTCCAGATTTTAAGTGCATTTCTCCAAAACAAATAAATATTATGATGTCTTCAAAAAACAATGGGTTTGGATTTCCAGTTTTAATACAAATTCCAAAAGTTAAACAGCCAGTGCCACTCTTTGTTATTTTCAGGGCTCTTGGAGTTATTTCAGACAAGGATATTTGTGAAAAAATTCTTCTGAATATTGAAAGTGAAAAACATCAAATTATGTTGGAGGCTCTTCAAGGTTGTATTATCGATGCAAACAAAATCATGACGCGCGAAGATGCTGCTAAATTTATCACTGCGTATGCAATGTATACGCCAATCAATATGGACAAGGAGACTGGAGCAAAAAAAAAGTACGAGTTTACATTGGACATTTTAAATAATGACTTGTTTCCTCATTGTCACAACGAAACTCAAAAAATCTACTTTCTTGGATATATGACAAATAAGTTATTTCAAGCTCATTTTGAATGGATAAAAGGGGATGACCGCGACGCGTATATTAATAAACGCGTTGACTTGACGGGCACACTCCTCAATAACTTGTTTCGAAATTATTTCAACAAGTTGGTAAAAGATATGGAAAAACAAGTAATTCGAGAAATTAACACTGGTTCATGGAAATCTACAGACTCGTATGAAAATATTATTAACTTAACAAATATATACAAAATTATTAAGTCTACCACCATTGAAAATGGTTTGAAGCGAGCTCTAGCTACAGGAGATTTTGGAATAAAGCACATGAATAGTAATAAAGTTGGAGTTGCTCAAGTGTTGAATCGCCTAACTTATGTTTCAAGTTTGAGCCACGCGCGACGCATTTCAACGCCGACAGATAAAAGTGGTAAGCTTATCCCACCTCGTAAATTGCATAATACTTGCTGGGGTTTCTTATGTCCGGCAGAAACTCCAGAAGGTCAGTCGGTTGGTATTGTTAAAAATTTGAGTTATATGACTCACGTCACAATTCATTCCAATTCTAGTCCGCTTCACGAATATGTAGCACCCTACATTACAGACATAAGAAATTTGAGCCCGTTTGATATGTTTGATAAAGTAAAGGTATTTATAAATGGTGCGTGGATTGGAATTTCAGACAATCCGATAGAGCTGTATGGTATGTTGAAAGACAAAAAGTACAAAGGCATTATAAATATTTACACTTCTATTATATTTGATTATAAAATGAAGGAAATTCGTGTCTGTAATGACGCTGGAAGACTTTCTAGACCTCTTCTAAAAGTGAAAAATAATCAAGTTTTAATTACAAATTCAATTTTAAAAAAATTAAAAGGAAACAAGTTAAACTGGGATCATTTGTTTACAGATTGTAACATAGACGAATCTGTTCTTGAGTATGTTGATCCAGACGAACAAAGTTGGTCTCTTATTGGAGCGCATCCGCAGGATCTTTCAAAAGACGAAGACAAGATACATAATTATACTCATTGTGAAATTCATCCAAGCACAATTTTTGGAATATTGGCGTCGTGTATTCCATTTCCAGAGCATAACCAATCTCCTAGAAACACATACCAATGTGCTCAGTCGAAACAAGCAATGGGTGTTTATGTAACAAATTACGAAAATCGAATGGATAAAACAGCCTATGTCTTGAACTATCCTACTAGACCGCTGGTTGATACTAGAACAATGAATTTAATAAAGTTGAACGAAATTCCATCAGGAACAAATGTAATTGTTGCCATTATGACACATACCGGATATAATCAAGAGGATTCATTGCTCTTTAACAAAGGCTCGCTAGATCGAGGTCTATTTGTTGCAACAATTTATAATACCGAAAAAGACGAAGATAAGCAAAAAATCAATGGCGACGAAGAAATTCGTTGCAAACCCGATTCGTCAAAAACAAAGGGAATGAAGTTTGGTAACTACAACAAGGTCAATAGTAAGGGCGTTATACCCGAGAATACTCTAGTAGAAAACCGGGACATTATTATTGCTAAGATAACCCCTATCAAGGAGAACAAGAATGATCATACAAAAATTATAAAGTATGAGGATCAGAGTAAGATTTTTAGAACTACCGAAGAAACTTACGTTGATAAGAATTACATTGATAGAAATGGCGATGGATATAATTTTGCAAAGGTTAGATTGCGAACGATTCGCAAGCCTGTAATTGGCGACAAGTTTTCATCGAGACATGGACAAAAAGGTACGATTGGAAATATTATTCCAGAGGAAGATATGCCATACACAAGTTCTGGTGTAAAACCAGATATTATTATTAATCCTCACGCAATTCCTTCTCGAATGACGATTGGTCAGTTAAAAGAAACTATATTGGGAAAAACTCTTGTTTCCCTTGGACTTTTTGGAGATGGGACATCGTTTGGAAATTTTGAAGTTGGCGACATTTGCAAAGAATTGTTGAAGGTTGGATATGAGGCCTACGGAAACGAACTTATGTACAATGGACTAACTGGAGAACAAATGGAATCTAGCATTTTCATGGGACCAGTATTTTATCAGCGTTTGAAACACATGGTAAGTGATAAAGCACACAGCAGGTCTATTGGTCCAATGGTAAATTTGACGCGTCAGCCCGCGGAAGGTAGGAGCAGAGATGGTGGGCTTAGATTTGGCGAAATGGAGCGCGATTGTATGATTTCTCATGGCGCATCAAGATTTACTAGGGGACGTATTTATGACTCTTCCGATAAGTATCAAGTGTATGTTTGCAAAAAGTGCGGATTAATCGCCTCATATAATGACGCAATGAATATACATCATTGCAGAACTTGTGAAAATAGAACAGATTTTGCATATGTAGAAATACCTTACGCTTGTAAGTTATTATTTCAAGAGTTGACAACAATGAATATTTCGCCAAGAATGCTTACGGATCATTAAGTTCACTTTAAGAAAGTGGAACAGGTCTACTTTAAGAAAATGCATCGGAGCAAATCTACAAAAATTTTTTTTTATAAAAACTAATTAATTTGTTGTGCAATATTATAAAAATTTATAATATTTTATATTATTAACCCAAAAAT
>Ga0194037_1002937_pt1 | contig 10833 bp, 9 predicted proteins | sample JunL306m_MetaG_FD_148653 | JGI IMG/M metagenome (GOLD analysis project Ga0194037, IMG submission 148653) | Anoxic zone freshwater microbial communities from boreal shield lake in IISD Experimental Lakes Area, Ontario, Canada - Jun2016-L304-6m | ecosystem: Environmental > Aquatic > Freshwater >...
AGCCAGATTAGTCATTCTCCCCACCCCCGAAAACGTCAGCCGAAGCTAAGCGGAATAACCAATCCAACCATCGACGAGTCGATATTGGAAAGGAAGGGATGAATTATACCCATCGAAAGGGCTTCTCGCTTTAATATATAGGGCTGTTTGTGCAAGAAATACAAAGGAAACGGGTCTATGCCAGCTAAAAAATCAGAGAGTCAAAAGCCTGCTCTTGAGGCCCAAATTGATCCCAAATTGCGCTATGAAGAGGCAGTTAAAGAGCTTGAGAAGTTAATTTCTGACATGGAGTCTGGAAAGTTCTCTCTAGAAGAAACCCTTTTGGCCTACCAACGTGGCGCTGCACTACTCAAACATTGTCAGGGCGTGCTTGCTCAGGTTGAGCAACAAGTGCGTGTATTTGAGGCCTAATGACTTCAGCTTTTCAATTTCAGGAGTGGCTTAGTGCGCACTCCACGCGTACCGAGTCTGCATTAGAGTCTCTGCTTGATTCAGATCAAACGACGCCTAAGCGATTGCATGAGGCAATGCGTTATGCGGCTCAAGGTGGCGGTAAACGTATTCGTCCTTTATTAGTTTATGCAGCGGGCTCACTGGGTGACGCCAAAGCCGATGCATTAGACGCAGCCGCAGTTGCGATTGAATGTATCCATGCTTACTCATTGGTGCATGACGACTTGCCTTGCATGGATGACGATGATTTGCGCCGAGGACGGCCTACCGTTCATAAGGCCTACGACGAAGCCACTGCTTTGTTGGTTGGCGATGCCTTGCAAACGCGCGCCTTTGAAATTTTGGCAAACGCACAGTGCGAGGTTGACGTTCGTTTGTTCATGATGAGTAGCTTGGCTGCGGCATCCGGTTCGCGCGGTATGGCCGGTGGTCAAGCAATTGATTTGGATAGCGTTGGCAAGAAATTAGATCTTGCTGGTCTGAAGCAAATGCATGCCATGAAAACAGGTGCGCTGTTATCTTGCGCTGTGCAATTGGGCGGTATTGCCGCTCACTTGAACCCTACCCAAATGACTTGCCTGAAAAATTATTCTCAGGCCCTTGGCCTAGCCTTTCAGATTGTTGATGACGTTCTAGACGCTACGGCAGATAGTCAAACCCTCGGAAAGACGGCTGGTAAGGATGCCGCCAACGATAAGCCTACCTACGTGACCTTGATGGGTTTAGACTATGCACAGAAGCAGGCAAAGCAATTGCAAGCAGAGGCGATTGCCAGTCTGGAGATTTTTGGCAGCAAAGCGCAAGCCCTACAAGATTTAGCTCTGTTAGTAGTCAGTAGAGGCAAATAGGTTTGACCTTAGATTCGATGACTTTAGATTCCATACAATCCCCCGCCGATTTAAAAAAGCTTTCCCGTGAAGAGTTGCCAGCATTGGCCGCTGAATTGCGCCAGTTTGTTTTAGATTCTGTTTCTAAAACAGGTGGGCACCTTTCCTCTAATTTGGGCACGGTGGAATTATCAATTGCTTTGCATTACGTTTTTGATACGCCAAACGATCGGATCGTTTGGGATGTGGGTCATCAGAGTTACCCCCATAAGATTTTGACTGGCCGCCGTGAGCGCATGAGCACTCTGCGCCAGCTCAACGGTTTATCGGGTTTCCCGCGTCGTACTGAAAGTGAATACGATGCTTTCGGGACAGGCCATTCATCTACCAGTATTTCTGCGGCGATGGGGATGGCAAGAGCATTCCAGACTAAAGGCGAAAAACAAGTAGCTGTTGCTGTGATTGGTGATAGCGCCATGACCGGCGGCATGGCTTTTGAGGCGATGAATAACGCAGGCGTGTATGACGACTTGCCGCTCGTGGTGATATTGAACGATAACGATATGTCCATCTCGCCAGCGGTAGGTGCATTGAATCGACACCTCGCGCGCTTGCTCAGTGGCAATATTTATTCGGCAACCAAAAAAGGTATTGATAGCGTTTTGTCTATTGCGCCCCCTTTACGAGAGTTTGCTAAACGCTTAGAGGATCACGCTAAAGGCATGGTTTCGCCATCGACCATTTTTCAAGAGTTTGGTTTTAATTACTTCGGTCCTATTGATGGCCATGACCTTGCGGCTTTGATTCCGATGTTGCAAAACGTCCGTCGCCTTGCGCTTGAAGGGCGTGGTCCGCAGTTTCTGCATGTGGTGACCCGTAAAGGCCAGGGCTATGAATTAGCCGAAGCCAATCCTGTGCTCTATCACGGTCCAAGCAAGTTCAACCCAGAAGAGGGTGTGAAGAAGCCTGATATCCCACCCAAGAAAACCTTCACGCAAGTATTTGGCGAATGGTTGTGCGATATGGCGCATGCTGATCCACTATTGGTTGGTATTACGCCAGCAATGAGTGAAGGCTCTGGCTTAGTCGAGTTTGAAAAGAATTTTCCGAAGCGGTATTACGACGTGGGCATTGCTGAGCAACATGCGGTGACCTTTGCTGCTGGTATGGCATGTGAGGGTATGAAACCAGTGGTGGCAATCTATTCCACTTTTTTACAGCGTGCATACGATCAATTGATTCATGATGTAGCGATTCAGGATTTGCCAGTGTTATTTGCATTAGATCGCGCCGGCTTAGTCGGTGCAGATGGTGCGACTCATGCTGGCGTGTATGACATCCCATTTTTACGCTGCATTCCCAATATGTTGGTGATGACCCCTGCTGATGAAGCAGAGTGTCGAGATTTATTAACGACCGCCTTCCATCAATCCCATCCGAGTGCAGTACGTTACCCACGTGGTGCGGGTGTTGGCACAATCCCTTCTAAAGAGCTGCGCACACTTCCTTTTGGTAAAGGTGAGTTGCGTCGCAAATCAACGGCAGCTATTGGTAGTCGCGTAGCCATATTGGCATTTGGTACTTTGCTGTACCCAGCACTAGACGTTGCTGAGCGCTTAGACGCAACGGTTGCCAATATGCGTTTTGTAAAACCATTGGATGTGGATCTCATTAAATCCTTAGCGAGTGACCATGATTATTTCGTCACGGTTGAAGATGGCGCGATTCAAGGCGGGGCGGGTAGTGCTTGCCTAGAAGCACTCTCAGCAATGGGGATTAATAAGCCTTTATTGCAACTGGGTATTCCCGATGAATTTATCGAGCATGGTGACTACAAATTGCTTATGGCCAAGTGTGGCCTGGATGTAGAAGGTATTCACCAGTCCATTACACGGCGTTTTCCAGCAATCTTGAACATTAATTCAGCATTCGTAGGCAAATAAGCTGGTTTTGCCGGAAAATAGAGCCATGAACGATATGAATGCATCTTTTCTCAAACCTAGCGTGATGGCCGATGTGCAATCCACTCGGGATGAGCGTGCCTTGCCGATTGAGCAAGTAGGCATTCGTGGGGTGCGCCATCCGCTCACCATTCGTACCAAGACTGGTAGCTTTCCATCAGTGGGTAATTTTGAGATGGATGTTGCATTGCCTGCGCATATCAAGGGAACGCACATGTCGCGTTTCATGGCGATCTTGCAACAACAAGATGAGCCAATCGATAGCACCTCTGTAGTTTCTATGGTTCGCGAAATGTTGCCGCTCTTGGATGCCACTGAAGGTCGTGTGCAATTTACTTATACCCATTTCGTCAAAAAAGCAGCGCCGGTCTCAGGCGTTGAAAGTTTGATGGATTACGAAGTTACTTGGATGTCCAAGGGTAAGAAAAATGCCACTGGTTCAATCGATGTTGAATTGAACTTGCGCGCTGTAGTGCCGGTAATGAGCTTGTGCCCTTGCTCAAAAGAGATTTCAGATTTTGGTGCGCACAATCAACGCTCGCATGTGACGATGACAGTGGTACTGGATCCAAAAACCAAAATGACAGTTGAAGATTTGGTGACTGCTGCTGAGAGTGAAGCTTCAAGCGAGTTGTGGGGTTTGCTCAAGCGCCCAGATGAGAAGTGGGTTACCGAACGTTCTTACAGCAATCCAAAATTTGTTGAAGACTTGGTACGTGATGTTGCTGGTCAGCTCAAGGCTGACGAACGCATCCTGTCATTTGTGGTTGAGGCTGAGAACTTTGAGTCGATTCATAATCACAGCGCTTTTGCCAAGATCAGCCTGACAAAATAACGAGTGAAGCCCTACCTCTGAGATTTAAACGAGGTTATTGCTCTGCAAGTCCCAGCGGGGCTTGATATCAAATGCACCCGATGTTGTTGAGCCATTGTTGGGGGCAAGTAAACGCAGTGCTCCAGCAAAGGCAATCATCACCCCGTTATCGGTACACAGATCTAGTGGTGGGTAGTGCACTTCAAAACCATTTTTAGTCGCTTTCTCATTCAGCGCTGCGCGCAACTGCAAGTTCGCGCCGACACCACCAGCAAGTACTAAATGCTTACAGCCTGTTTGCTTGAGCGCTCTTTCGGATTTGCTAACTAATACTGCAACCAAGGATTCTACGAAGGCCCTTGCCAGGTCAGCATGAAATTGCGCCACTTCAGTTGCGTCGGCAATATTTTTTTCTTGAAACTTTTTCACTTGGTTCAGAACTGCTGTCTTTAATCCAGAGAATGAAAAATCGAGATCACCGGAATGCAGCATTGGCTTAGGCAGATCAAATTGACCAGGCCGTCCTTTTTCTGCCAGTTTAGAAATCGCTACACCACCTGGGTAATCCAAACCTAATAGCTTGGCTGTTTTATCAAATGCTTCTCCCGCGGCATCGTCTAGCGTTTCACCAAGGAGCTCATAACGACCAACCCCACTGACTTTCATTAACTGGGTATGGCCACCTGAAACCAGTAAGGCAATAAACGGAAATTGCGGCGCTGTTTCCCCTAAAAGCGGGGATAGTAGGTGCCCCTCAAGGTGATGGACCCCAATGGAGGGAAGGTTTAGGCCTTGGGCAAGGGATTTAGCAAAGGCACTGCCCACTAGGAGGGCCCCAGCGAGGCCAGGGCCTTGGGTATAGGCCACCGCATCAATATCCTTGAGTGTCAGTCCAGACTGGGCTAAAGACTCGTCTAAAAGGGGTAAAACCCGGCGAATATGGTCTCTAGAAGCCAATTCCGGTACAACGCCCCCATATTCACGGTGCATAGCAATCTGCGAGTGCAGGGCCTGCCCCAGAATGCCTAGGGAAGCGGGTTGTGCACTCTCCCAGGGCATGGTGTTGTATAAAGCCACCCCGGTCTCGTCACAAGAAGTTTCTATACCTAAAACAATCATTTTTCGCTTAGCCGTGATAGAATCCGTGATTCAGTAATTTTCCAGCATAAACGAGTTAAACAAGTATGACTACAGTACGCCTCCGTGAGAACGAACCTTTTGAAGTGGCATTACGCCGTTTCAAGCGCACCATTGAAAAAAATGGCCTTTTGACCGACTTGCGTGCTCGCGAGTTCTATGAAAAGCCAACTGCTGAGCGCAAGCGCAAAAAAGCAGCAGCTGCAAAACGCCATTACAAGCGTATTCGCAGCCAGATGTTGCCTAAAAAGCTTTACTAATCGCATTTAAAAGCTCTCTTCACCGAGAAGCTTTGAAACCCGCTGACGGTGAAACGCAGCGGGTTTTTGCTTTTTCAGCGTCCGAGTAATAATCGTTAGAAAATCAATGTAAGAATCCATTCAGGGTATTCAGTACAACAGGAAACATGACATGAGTCTCAAAGACCAAATTACCGAAGATATGAAAAACGCTATGCGTGCAAAAGACGTTGCACGTTTAGGGGCCATCCGTCTTTTATTGGCTGCCATTAAGCAACGTGAAGTAGATGAGCGCATCGTGGTCGATGATGCTGGCGTCATAGCGACTGTAGAAAAAATGATGAAGCAGCGCAAAGATTCAATCTCTCAGTTTGAAAAAGCTGGGCGCGATGATTTGGTTGCAATAGAAGCTGGCGAAATGGCCATCTTGCAAGCGTATTTGCCTGCGCAATTGTCAGATACTGAGGTTGAAGCTGCAGTAGCTGCGGCGGTGAGCGCTACTGGTGCGGCTGGTCCTCAAGATATGGGAAAAGTCATTGGTGCCCTCAAGGCGCAATTGGCTGGTAAGGCAGACATGGGAAAGGTTTCTGCCTTGGTGAAAGCCGCTCTGGCGAAGTGAGCCACTCAGTTCAGCGCTAATGGCACTCATCCCTCAATCCTTCATTGCCGATCTTTTAAATCGGATTGACATCGTTGATGTGGTTGGGGAGCACGTAAAGCTAAAAAAAGCGGGTGCAAACTATCAAGGTCTGTGCCCGTTTCATTCTGAAAAATCCCCTTCATTTTCTGTTTCACCCACCAAGCAGTTTTATCACTGCTTTGGTTGCGGAGCGCATGGCTCAGCCATTAGTTTTGCGATGGAGTATTCGGGGTTGGGTTATGTAGATGCGATTGAAGATTTAGCGCGTTCAGCTGGACTTACTGTGCCACGTGAGGAGCGTACCGCTCAAGACGTAGCAAGACAGCAACAAGCGATGGCTCTGAGCGAAGTCATGAGTGCGGCATCTGATTGGTATCGCGCACAACTCAAAGTGGCGCCACGTGCCGTGGAATATTTAAAAGGTCGTGGCCTTACCGGAGAAATTGCGAAGCGTTATTCATTAGGTTATGCACCAGATGGTTGGCAAGGACTCGAAGCAGTATTTGGTACTTACGCTAATGATGAAGTGGCTAAAACATTATTAGAGGGTGGCTTACTCATTCAGAGTGAGCAGAGCGAAGGCAATCAAACCGCAAGACGTTACGATCGCTTTCGTGATCGGATTATGTTTCCGATTCGTAATCCCAAAGGTCAGGTGATTGGTTTTGGTGGGCGCATCTTGGATCAAGGCGAGCCGAAGTATTTAAATTCCCCTGAGACGCCACTCTTCTCTAAGGGCAATACGCTCTATGGATTATTTGAGGCAAGACAGGCCATTCGTGCACAAGAATATGTCTTGGTGTGCGAAGGTTATATGGATGTAGTGGCGCTTGCTCAATTGGGTTTCCCGAATGCCGTAGCTACTTTAGGTACTGCATGTACCGCTAATCATGTGCGTATGCTCTTGCGCCAAACCGATCGCGTGGTCTTTTCGTTTGATGGTGATTCTGCAGGGCAACGTGCAGCGCAGAGAGCGCTAGAAGCTTGCTTGCCCTTGATGTCTGATGATAAAGAAATTCGTTTCTTATTCTTACCGACTGAACATGACCCGGATAGTTATGTTCGTGCCTATGGTGCCCCTGCTTTTGAAAAAGTCATTAAAGAGGCGATGTCAATCTCGAGCTTCTTCTTCAAGATTGCTAGCGAAGGGCATGAACTCACCACGCCAGAGGGTAGGGCGCAAACGCATCATGCGGCTAAACCTTTGTTGCTCTCCATGGCGCCGATCGCTTTGCGTACACAAATATTGCGCGAGCTGGCGATCAGAACAAACTCAACACCTGCAGAGTTAGAGGCTTTTTGTGGTTTAACAGTAGCACCTGCTCCTGTACAAACTGGATCGTATTCTGCAAGCCCAACGCGTGCTCCTGGCTTTACGAATACCAACACTGGCAATAGAGCGCAAGGCGCACCATGGCAAGCTTCAAAGGGATCTTCCAAAAGAGTCGTTGCACAAAACATTGCTCCCCCTCAAGCGCCCACGGATTTGGCTGTACAAATTTTGCGGGTATTAATTCAGTTTCCGCATTTGGGTAAGGCTTTAGGCCCCAATAAACGCGACTTAGCTTTGCAGGCATCTGAACAACGCTCTACTAAGACGCTCACATTGATGCAAGATTTATTGGCGCAATGCGATCAAGTCGAGCTAGTACCTGGTGAAGGTGAAAAGCCCGCTATGGTCGGGGCGGGTGCTTTTGCCATGTTCCAAGAGCAACTGTCTCGTAGCGAATTGGCGCCGATGTACGAAGCGCTCAGAAAGCGGGTCATGGGGTCTGATTTAGATCTAGAGGGTGCTGAGGCTGATTTAGATGGCGCCTTTAAAAAGCTCGAGTTAACCCATCTCAAGCTAGAGATGACTCAGATTGCCCAAAAGCTTGCCGCAAACACGGCAACCGACCAAGATCGGGCTAGATATCGTGAGTTAGGCGAGAGGCTGAAGTTCTCGTAAGAAATAACGGATTTCGCCCTAGAAATCAGAGAAATTAACCCCATATTTTTACAATAAGTAGGGGTAAAAAAGTCACAATCGACTATAATCCTCTGTTCCCAAGAAAAAAACGATTTAATTCAGTCACTTGCGCTTTATTTTGATGAAATTTTGGGCAAGTGGACAACGTGGCTGTACTTAATCAGTCGATATCAATCAACAGTAATGTGAGTAAGTGCTAATAAATGCCTAATATCAAGAAAAAACCAGCCGCTAAAACAACTCCAAAAGCAAAAGCCCCAGCAAAACCTGCAGCCAAAGCAAAGACGCCTGCTAAGCCAGTCGCCAAAGCAAAGGCCCCAGCAAAACCAGTAGCCAAGGCAAAGACTCCAGCGAAGCCGGTTAAAGCCCCAGCAAAACCTGCAGCCAAAGCAAAGACGCCTGCTAAGCCAGTCGCCAAAGCAAAGGCCCCAGCAAAACCTGCAGCTAAGCCAGTCGCTAAGGCAAAGGCTCCAGCAAAACCTGCAGCTAAGCCAGCCGCTAAAGCAAAGACTCCAGCCAAACCAGTAAAGGCTGTTGCAAAGCCGGTAGCAAAGACTCCGGCCAAAGCTTCTAAACCAGTCGCAAAAGTTGAGCCTGCTAAAAAAGGAAAAGCAGTTGTTGTTAAGGCTGTACCAGCAAAAGCTGTGAAGGCCGAGCCAAAAGCAGAAGCTAAGGGGAAAAAAGTAAAAGCACCAGAAGTTGAGGGCGCTGCTGAAGTTGTTGGTGAAGAGAAAAAAGTTCGCGGTCGTAAAGCCAAGGCTGACGCCCCGGTTGAGGGCGCAGAGCCAGTCTTAACCGACCGTCAAAAGGCGCGTGAGCGTAAGGCAAAAGAAAAAGCGCTTTTAAAAGAATTCGCAGCACAACAGTTGGGCTCTGAAGCACAGCAAGAGTTGCGTCGTACACGTCTGAAGACCCTGATTAAGATGGGTAAGTCCAAGGGTTACTTAACCCATGGTGAGATGAATGACGTGATGTCTGATGAGTTGTCTGATGCCGACGCATTGGAAACTTTGATTAGCCTTTTAAACGACATCAACATTACTGTTTATGAGCAAGCCCCTGATGCTGAAACCCTCTTATTGAATGAGAATGGTTCTGCAGCAACTACAGAAGAAGAAGCTGAAGAAGAAGCGGAAGCTGCTTTATCAACGGTTGATTCAGAGTTTGGTCGTACAACCGATCCAGTCCGCATGTATATGCGTGAGATGGGTACGGTTGATTTGCTGACTCGCGAAGGCGAGATCGTGATTGCCAAGAAGATTGAGGCTGGCCTCAAAGACATGGTGATGGCGCTAGCTGCTTGCCCAGTCACCATTGGCGAAATTTTGATCAACGTCGATAAGATCATTAGCGGTGAAATCGAGATCGATCAATTTGTAGATGGATTAGTAGATCCAAATGCTGAAGATATTAAGCTTGGACCAGAAGAGCCAGAAGTTGATCCGGATGCCGAAGAGGGCGAAGATGTTGGTGAAGACGAAGGCGGCGGTGGCGGCGGTGCGGCTACAGCGAATGCAAAACAGCTTGAAGAGTTAAAGCAGATTTCCCTAGAGAAATTTGCAATTGTTCGTACTCAGGCCGATAAGATGCGTCGCGCATTTGATAAAGAGGGTTATAACTGCCCAGCGTATATCAAGGCGCAAGATCTCATCCGCGGTGAGTTGCTTGGTTTCCGTTTGACTGCGAAGAGTGTTGAGAAGTTGTGTGACACCATGCGATCACAAGTGGATCAAGTTTGGAAGTTAGAGCGCGGCATTGTTAGCTTATTAGTAGACAAGGTTGGCGTAAATCGTGGGGATGTCTTGAAAGACTTCCCTAAGATGTCCATGAATCTGACTTGGACTGATAAGTTGCTAAAAGAGAACAAGCCATATACCGCACTCTTGCAACGTAACGTGCCTGCTGTTCAAGAACTTCAACAGAAGTTAATTGATATTCAAACCCGTGTTGTTATTCCACTTCCAGAATTAAAAGAAGTGAACAAACGCATGACTGCCGGTGAGAAGCGTGCACGTGAAGCAAAGCGCGAGATGACTGTAGCCAACTTACGTTTGGTGATCTCGATTGCTAAGAAATACACCAACCGTGGTTTGCAGTTCTTAGATTTGATTCAAGAAGGAAACATCGGTTTGATGAAGGCGGTAGATAAGTTTGAATACCGTCGTGGTTATAAGTTCTCCACCTATGCAACTTGGTGGATTCGTCAGGCGATTACACGTTCTATCGCTGACCAAGCCCGTACGATCCGTATCCCAGTTCACATGATTGAAACGATCAATAAGATGAACCGTATCAGCCGTCAAATCTTGCAAGAAACTGGTCATGAGCCAGATGCTGCAACTTTGGCGCTGAAGATGGAGATTCCTGAAGACAAGATTCGTAAGATTATGAAGATTGCTAAAGAACCTATCTCCATGGAAACACCAATCGGCGACGATGAAGATTCTCATTTAGGTGACTTCATTGAGGATGGCAATACCTTGGCTCCAGCTGAAGCCGCATTGCATGAATCTATGCGCGATGTGGTGAAGGATGTTCTGGATTCATTAACACCACGCGAAGCAAAAGTATTACGTATGCGTTTCGGTGTTGAGATGAGTACAGATCACACGCTCGAAGAAGTTGGTAAGCAGTTTGACGTGACGCGTGAGCGTATTCGTCAGATAGAAGCTAAGGCCCTGAGAAAAATGCGTCATCCAAGCCGCAGCGACAAACTCAAGACTTTCCTCGAAGAGGATTGAACCAAAGACTAACGGGCCTATAGCTCAGTTGGTTAGAGCAGAGGACTCATAA
>Ga0194037_1002938_pt1 | contig 10832 bp, 9 predicted proteins | sample JunL306m_MetaG_FD_148653 | JGI IMG/M metagenome (GOLD analysis project Ga0194037, IMG submission 148653) | Anoxic zone freshwater microbial communities from boreal shield lake in IISD Experimental Lakes Area, Ontario, Canada - Jun2016-L304-6m | ecosystem: Environmental > Aquatic > Freshwater >...
GCCGCTAGTAGCAGTAGCAGTAGGAGTAGGAGTGGTAGGTAGCTGGTATCAGCAGCAGCAGCAGCAGCAGCAGTGGGTGCGCAGAGCGCGTCGTAGTGCTGCGGCTTGAGGCGCGCAAACGCCGGGTTCAGGCACTGCGCTTGCAGCCAGGCTTCGTCGTCCGCGCGCTGCGCGCGCTCGGCGAGGGTGGCCCACGCCCAGCCAACGGCCCACCAGCACCAAAGCGGCGAAAGAAGAAGGCAACCCCAGCAGCAGCAAGAGCAATAGTGGAACCGCCTCCTGTGGCGGAAGGTGGAGGCGGATGAGGACGCGAGCATGATGCTGATGAGCCTGACAGGAGTGACGCTTTAGGGTGCGAAGGGGGGCGACCACTGCGCGGTGTTGAAGGTATCGACGTCGGCGGTCAGCAACATATAAGCCAACGCTTTGCTCAATTTGGCGTGATCTGTCCAGCCGTCGGTGTTCAGCAGGTGCGTCTTCTTGTCGGCCTTGTTGGCCGCATATGGCTTGGAGAACCAGAAGCCGGCGCTGTACGCCGCTTTGAGTTCGGGGTCCATCTCGGCCGCGGTCGCCGTCAGCTGCGCGAGCGTGGCACCCACCTCGGCCGCGGGGATTCGCGTCTGAGCGCCGATCAGCCGTCGGAGCGCGGGCTCCAGCAGCCCGCTGTACGGCGCGGGGCGCACCCACAGGGCCTGGATGAAGATATCGGCGAGTTCGGCGTGGCGGCCTGGGTCGCTGTGGAACAAATTCACAAGGTAGACCCCCCAATCGGAGGGCGGCAGCCCACGGCACAGGTTCAGCTGTCCGAGGACGCTCTGGGGGGTAAAGACGGGCATGGTGGTCATGCTCTGAGCAAACAGCGGCGCGATGCGACCGACGGGTAAGCACTTGTTTTTGAATTGGCGTATACCGCGCGCGCCGATCTTTGCGGTGGCTGCGTTCTTGAAACTATCCGTAAGCCCTTCGAGCAAGGAGCACAGGACGCGGAAGAGGACGGAGACCACCCATGTGCCGTTGGTCGCGGCCTGCACCGCACTGAGACCACCCTCCTCTTCGTCTTCTGCGGCAGTAGTGCAGCCGCGGTAGTAGTAGCTATCGCGCGGGCTTCCAGCAGCAAGAAGAGCAGAAGAGTGCGCGGCGGCGAACAGGTCGATAAACGTGTTGCCGAGCAGGACCATCGACTCCGGCGCGTAGAGGTCGCCCTGGTGCATCCGCCAAAGCGCCGTGCTTGACGTGGACTGCAGCAAGGGAGGAGGATGCAGCGCGCCGAGCAGGATCTGCAAGCCGGCGTTCGCCTGGATGAGCGCCCACAGCTGCGGGTTGCTGCCGACGATGCGCAGCTGCTCGCGCGTGAAGGGATGGTCCACGCTGTTCAAGTAGAGGCCGCCACCCGCTATCTTAAAGGGCCGTTTTTGGTCTCGTGTGGCCTCCCCGAGAATCCACGCATCAAAATCGACGGTGTACCCATGCTTGATACTTGCGTGGATTTGGGCTGCGCGTGCGCGCAGCTGGCTGCGCGCGAGGGCGGCGATCGGCACGGTCAGCGACGCCACCCCCGCCTCCTCCTCCTCGCTCGGTGATAGCCCGCGCAGCCTAAAGTGCGGCTGGATCGCGTCCAGCGTCGCGTGCAGGTTCACCGCGCCGGTGAGCGTCCAGCCACCGAGCGTCCGGATCTGAAAGAGGTATGCCAGCGGGTGCGGCTGGATGATGTCGTACAGGATGCGCTCGCCGGCCGCCATGGCCGGCAGGAGAAACCGCGCGTACTGCAGGGCAAGCGGGAGCACGTGCTGGCCAGCGATCTGCTCTGTCTGCGGAGATGCAAAGCCGGCCCACACCACCCTGGGTGTTGTGCGCTGCCCCCCGCCCGTGCGGTCGCCGTGCAGCACAATCGAGAGGCTAAGGGCTGCTTCGTCCGGGGCGGCAGCAGCAGCAGCAGCAGGTTGGTGTTGGGCGTGTGTGCAGTCGTGAAACGAATAGCCAAGTAGACCGAGTGCGAAAAGGCCGTTGTGCACGGCGACGGTGCGCGCCTCATCAGACGATGATGGCGGCTGCTGCTGCTCGTCGCCGGTCTGGGCTAGCGGTGGGCTCTGAAGGTACAGCACCACGCGGTCTGTTGTGGCGGTGGCTCGATGCGGAGGCACGATGGGCGCAAACGTCACAAAGATGTGAAACAGCTTTGGGCCAACGATGATGCGCGTTGTGGTCCACGCGTCGGTGCGCGTCGGCGCGACCAGATCGGGGAACGTGTACTTGGTCTGGCGAAAGTTGACCTCTGCAAAGATGGGGGTCTCCATGAAATGCAGCTGCCAGTGCTGTAGCGTGCTGACCGCGTCCGGGTGCGCCTGCGCGCGGTCGCGAAACACGTCGTGCACGGTGATGAAATAGGCGTGCTCGCTTCCTGCCGTGACAAGGACGCCCGCCTTGTTGTCGGCGTCCGTGCTCCCTTTGCCCAGGGGGTTCAAGAGCGCGTCGGCGCTCGTGGCGGCGTCGCTCGACATGAGGTGCACCACCTTGGCCGCGGGCAGCTCCGCGGTAAACGTGTGCGTGGTCTGAAGCGGATGGAAAAAATCCCTGGCCAGCGTGGTCACGCGGCTCTGCATTCCCGAAATTATATTAAAAATCCAAATCCATTTAAATATGGCAAGGTATGCAGTTCGCGTCATCGAACGCGACCTCCTCCAATGAGGAGGCGGTGCGGCAACTGATGGCAATGATCCAGAACGAGCCCGTCCTGCGGCAGGTGCTGCGCCTGGCGCAGAACCACTGCCTCTCCGGTGGACTGCATCTGCGGTTCGGGCACCACAGCGACGTGCCCCCGACCCCGCTCTTCGCGCGCCACGTGGAGCACTACTACGTCCAGTTTTGCCGCAACGCCATCGTCTCGTTCCTGGCCGTCGGCTTCGCGCCCTACCGCATCCGCCGCCTGCGTGGCGGCATCCAGATCCCCGAGGTGCTGCCGCTCGGCACCTACACGTGGTACGTCGCGCGCAACACCGCGCCGCTGCAGCCCACCCCCTGGCGTGGTTGTCTGCAGCCAGCAACACCCACCACGACCAAAACCGCACCAGAAGAAGAAGAGGAAGACCGGCCGCTCCTGCGAATCGAGGTGATGAGCGCCCACACCAGCACTAATAAGGTGCACGTCTACGAGTTCGAGCCCCTCAACTCGCTCTTCATGTGCCCGTCCCTGCTGATGTCGCTCCTGCCGGGCTACCTCCGCCTGCTGCACAAGCGCGAGTGCGTGCGTCGCGCGGACCACTTCAACAGCCACTGCTCGCTCGTGCTGGAGCAGGTCGAACGCCGCGACATGCACGCGACCCAAAACTCCAACGAGATCGTGCTCAACATGGGCAACGAGGCCCGCGACCTGCTCAAGAGCGCGCACGCCCAGGGCGAGGGCCGCCAGGCCATCATGCACAAGCTGCTCGAGAACCAGCTGCCGGACGAGGGCGTCGCGCTCGTCGCGCCCGTCAACCAGGCCGTGCACGGCCTCGACCGCGTCCTCTCGCCCCAGGAGATGGTCCGCGAGGAGCTGCTGTTCATGCGCAGCGTCGCGTGCGCCGTGGGCGTGCCGCCCACCCTCGTCCTGCAGGGCAGCGGCGCGGTCGGCTCCAACTCCGCCTCCACCTCCAGCAACGCCCAGGGCTGGGCCGAATCGTCCGAGAACAACAACCGCGAGCTGCTGGATCTGTGCCGCAACATGAACGCCCACCTCGAGCTGCTGCTCCTCGAGGCCTACCAGCACATCTACGGCCCCCACGGCGGCCCTCGCTTCCGCATCGTCGCCCTGCCCATCTTCAACCTCGAGCAGCTCCAGGCCGTGTTTCGTAACGAGCTCATCGACGACGGCGCCTTCTCGGCCATACTTGAGGCCTCGTGGGGCACGCCGCTGGGGAACCACGCGGTCGGCGCGCGCGCCGAGCAGCGCAAGGCCGATTACGTGCTGCCGTTCCGCGACCGAAAGCCGACCCCCGCTAAAAAATGATTTTTTTTTGCGGGTGTGCATTTAGGCTGGGGGCTCAGCCGCCGCTTCCTCCTCCTCCAACAAAATGGCATCGTTTGCGCGCTGCATAGCGGTCGTCTACCGTGGCGCGCACCCCGAGCGCGCGTTCGCGGCGCTTCAGCCGCGCGGGCTGCGCTTCGCCATGACCAACCACAAAAAGAAGGAGTGGACGGCGGTGGTCAGCCTCCCGGGCCGTATGACCAAGGACGAGCTGGTCGAGCGCCTCAGGGGCGTCGAGAGGGAGGGGCTGCGCGTGCTCATGGGCGTCCGGGGCGTTGACCCCGACGAGCGCCGCTCCTTTCGCACGCTGGATCGCAACCTACGGCGCCACCAAACCAACGACCCCCGCCGGATCGGCTTCGTCATGCTCGTCGCCGAGGTCGCGGCGTCGCCGTGGCTCTCGCGCGAAAACGCGTATGCGTATCGGATCGACGCGGAGGACGACCTCGTGCTGGTCGTGCTCAAAACGACCAAAAAACAGCAGCTGGAGCTGCAGACCACCACCACCACGCTGCGCGGAGGCGAGCTGCGCATGGTGCTCCTGGAGGCGCGCGCCTGGGGGAGTCGTTTCGAGCTGCGCGCGAAATAAAAATACACCTTCACCTAAACCCCAAAATGCTGAGCCGAAAGAGGTCCGCGAGCCCCACGCCCCTCCTCAGTGACGGCGGCCAGGCGTTCTCGTGGGAGCGGCTGGAGCAGACCCTCGCGAGCGCCTACCGCGATCGGTTCGATGCCCTTCCCATCACAAACGGCCTGCCGTCATCAGCAGTAGCATCACGAAAACCCGGAGTCGAAGAGGAACCGGGCCCCCCCGATCATGCCCGCTGCTGAATCCGTCAACTGCGTCCTCCCGCACTCGTGCAGCAGAAGCATCACGCGCAGCATCTCGGGCAGCCGATCGAGCACATTGGGCTCCTCCACCGCGTTGGGCGGCCCCTCGAAGCCGTCAAGGCGCGGGATCTGCGCCCAGATACGGTCCAGGATCGCATGCGTCGGTTCGGATAGCATGTTCAGCTCCTGAATGAGCTGCCCGAGGCGCGCGTGATCGCTGCTGCTCTTGTTGTTTAGCTCCTCCTGCTCATCGCAGCAGCAGCGGGGTTGTAGCTCCTCTTCTTGGTGGGTGGCCTCCTCTATTGTTGTTGTTGTTGTGGCTGGCGGTGACATCAGCAGGAGCGAAGGCGCCAGCGGCTCTTGGGCTTTCTCGTTGTGGTTGTTGTTGTCGTCGTCGTCGCTGTTATCGACAGAGCCTGAGTGAAATTGGGTGCCTGTGGCAATGGCACCGAACCTATCCACCGGCCTTCGAGTTCTGCTTGAAAAGCTTGATGGTGGTGGGGGTGGTGGGAGCTTGGCTGGCGCTGGTGACTTGGACCGGCTCGCCGCCTTCTTCTTGGGTGCTGCTGCTTTAGTAGGCTTGCGCTTGGCTACTGCTGGTGCTGGCGACTTGGACCTGCGTCTCTGATGCTGCGGTGGTGGTGGTGGTGGTGGTGGTGGCGGTCGAGCGTGAAGCGCATCCATGCGCTCCTGCAGACTCTGAAACTGCAAATAGCTGTGGTACTCGGAGTATTCCCACAGCTTTCTTTGCTTTGCAATCATATTTACGAGATATGCCAACTTTTTCGTTTCTGGTTTTTGCGCCAAATCGGTCTGCACGGCAAACATAAAGTCTCTGAATGGTTGGAGATCGGCGTTAAGATACGAGCTCGTTTTTTCAATATTTTGATAGATTTCCGAGTTTTTGGTTTCTAGGATGTCCTTGAATATGGCTGCGTTGGAACCAGGCGCATGGGCCGGTAGTGGTGCTTGTTGGTCTTCGTCTTCGTCGCTCCGTTCCTCATCATGACTATTGCCGTCTTCTTCTTCTTCTTCTTCTTCTTCTTCTACATCAGCAGCAGCAGCAGCAGCAGCAGCAGCAGCCTTAGTTGGACGAGGAGGAACTGCTTTATGCCTTAGCTGGTCTACGTCTTCGTCTTCTTCTTCTTCTTCTTCTTCTTCTTCTTCTTCTACATCATCATCAGCAGCAGCCGCAGCAGCCGCAGCAGCAGCTGCTTTTTTATTAGGCCTAACCTTAGCTGGAGCAGCAGCAGCAGCTGCTTTTTTTTTATGCTTAACGGAGCCTTTCGTTTTAGTTAGAGCAGCAGCAGCAGCGGGCTCATCTGTGCTGGCTTCATCGTCGCTATCATTTGTTTGATCGGCGTCGACTTCTTTTTCTCTGTACACGCCCCAATCGACTCTAAGCGGCGTTTTATGGCTTATCATTCCTGGGTAATGCCTTATCATCGTGGTTGCTGGTACTTGGGATTTCAAAGACGGTTTAAATACTAGTACTGCAGGAAATGGTGTTCCGTTTTTGCAAAGTCCGGCCGCCCGTGGCCGCTAGGATGAAAGCCACGAGCGGGCGGCCAGCACCAAAAGCACGAGGGCATAGGCGCTATAGATGGGCGCCAGGGTAGCCACCGCCTGATCGTTGTGCACCAGCGACACGAGATACACCGTCAGCGCGAGACCAACCACAAAGAGCTCCTCCCTCATGCGTCGTCACGAGTCGGTGTTGGGTTTCCTGCGCTTTTGTAGAGGCGCCTGCGGTTGATGGTGGTGGTGCGTGATGCGGCAGTCCGGTCGCGCGCCCGTCTTCACCACGGAGAGCTCGATGATGCGCTTGTTGCCGGCCTCCAGCCGCCCCGTGCTCTGATTCCGCTGCAGCTGCGAGGTGTACCCCAGGCTGAAATCGCGGAAGGCGCCCTTTTCGATGGCGGCGGCCGCCAGCGCACCCGGCACGTGCGAGATGTCCACCTCGGCCAGCGCATACAGCGCGCCGCTCTGCGGGTCCGACCACCCCTGCAGCACACGCCCCACCTGCGCGTTACCGTTGTGCTCGATGCGCAGCGGCGCGCCGCGGAGCGCGTGCATCAGCTCGGGTATGTTGTCCTTACCCGAGAGGTACACCCCCGCGTAGGCGGCGTCGGTGATGGGCGGCGGGTTCACGCGCCCCGCAATCAGCATATTTCACACACGCACAAGCGCGTTGTTTTTATCTCGCGCGCGTGAGTATGAGCCCTTGCCGCGCATAGGATGCTTCTTCAGTAGGAATAATAATAGGAGGAGGAGGAGGTGGTGGTGCAGGGGTTGCGGTTATCAGGTGCATGTACGGCCGCACGCTGTCGTAGGACGGGATCAGATCGCCGAGCGGGATCTCCATCTTCAGGGTGGCTCGGTTGAGGTCGACCGCGTGCATCAGCAGCACCGCCGCGCTCATGAGAAAGATAACAGGCATGCCCGGGATGCAGTTGAGGGTCAGCAGCGAGAGCGCCGCGATGGCCCACACGCACGTCAGGCAGCGGTTGTACGCCAGGGCGAGCCCGCCGCCCAGCAGCACCAGCCCCGCGATCTGGCACATGAGTCGCGTGGAGATCAGCGGCTGCGCTACAACGACGCTGCTGTTGTTGGTCGGCACGGGCGCGTACATCACGCATGTTGCAACATGCGATAATTTTATAGGCCAACGACTTCAAACCACAGCGACCGGTCCTCGCGGTCGGTGCAGCAGCCCGTGCAGAACGCAAACGCGCGGTACGAGGTGCCCGCGCAGCGCGGGCTGCTCTGCGCCACCACCAGGACGCGCTGATGATGCGCCTGATGATGATGCTGGTGCAGCGCAAACGCGTATGGCGCGTGGTGGAGCACGCGTACGTGCCCGATCGCCAGCGCGTCCTGCAGGCATGGCGGCACGTCGACAATAAGGCGGTCGTCGTCGTCGTGCTCCTTCCGCGCCATCATTAGCAGTGGCGTCGGCAGCAGCCAAACCACCCCCAGCTGCCGCTGCACGCGATCGATGAGCCACGAAGGCACACCCCTCACAGCCACACCAGCAGGCGCGGCACGAGGAGGAAGCAGCCCGAGCAGCGCCTGCGCGCGCACAAGGTCCTCGGGAAGCACCTCCACCCACCGCCGCGACACGTAGCGGTGGCGGCACCCCCCGAGCCCCAGCTGGTTGCACTTGGCCGAGAAGCACATCATCAGCAGCCGCTGCCGACCCGAGGCGCCGTCCTGCAGCCCAAACACGACGCACGTGTTTTTGTGCGGGTGCACCTCGTTCTTCGCCAGCAGAAACCGCGGGCACGCGCCCGCCATGGTCACATGCGCATGCAGCCACACGCGGTTTCCAGGCTCGTTGGCGGGCTCGGGCCAGTACTCGCGATGGTCCATCGACGGGATGCGCGTCAGCCGGTTCGCGCCGCGCCCGAGCTGCAAAAACTCGCGCATCCACGGCGCCTCCCAGGCGCTTGGGACGCCCGTTGTGGTTGTGGTTGTGGTCGTCGTCGTCGTTTTTTTATGGCTGAGGCTCTTGTTGACCTGCATCATCAGCGCGACCGTCGGCTCCCGCCGCAGAAGAAACACCGACCACGGGTCGTGCAGGACCAGGCTCGTCGCAACATGTTGCAGCGCGTACGCCACCCGTTTCGTCGCGTCGTCGCGCGGTAGGGCGATCGGCGTCGAGGCGTTGGCCCACAGCCCCTCAAACACAAACACCGCTTGCCCGAGCTTGCTCGAGCCGCATACCTGCATGAACTGGCCCTTGCTGTTGCGCAGCACCGCCGGATCAATGCACACCGCCATCCGCCAGCGCGCGTCCGTTGCGGCGGTTGGCATCAGCCGCATGATCTCGCGCCACTGGGCGAGCGAGCCCAGCGCGCACAGCGTCACGTGCCAGCTGCACTTTTGCCCCAACGTGTGCCGCGATGTGATTGCAAAGGGCGGCGGCTTCGCGCAGCAACGCAGCGTCGCGTGCATGTGCTCGGCCATCGCCTCGGCGAGCCCCAGGACCAGCGGAAACAGCTCCGCTGGCGTCCGCGGCAGCTGGTGCTCCCGCAGCAGCGCGTCCCCAGCGTCCAGGTCCAGGACCCACTTGCGCAGCGTGCCATCGTGCGTCCCGCACTCGCACAGGTACGACGATGACAACGACGCAGACGACAGCAGCTGAAGCTCCCGCCAGCGCACCAAAAACGCCAAATACGTCTCCGCATCCGGTAGCGACACGAAGCGCCGCCGTTTCTGCATGACGTACTGGCACGTGAACGGCCCCCGATCGTCCGCCGCCAGCTGGAGCCCCGCCGCCGCGTTCACCTTGACGTACGTCGCCCCATTCGGAACCCTTTCAAACAGCGAATGCAGCGTGCGGCAGCCCTCCAGCCACGGCGGGACTGCCGTCGACACAACGCCGGTTTTGAAACCAGGCTGGAGCGCCGCCCATAGCACGTCGCGCCGGTCCACCGTTACGGTGAAGGCCGACAGCACCTTCAGCGTCGACGCCGACCCCAACTTCATGCCCCGGAGGAGGCGCGGCAGCCAAACGTCGCGCGCCATCGTCCGCAAAACACGCAGCGCTCGCGCCGCCCGCCAGGCCTCGTAGAGGCAAAGATCGTCCTGCACGCTCGCGAGGCAGCGCAGCAGCTGCTGCATTAGGTTGTCCGTCGTAGGCTGCCCCTCCCTCTGCTTTTAATCACCCACCTCCAAAAAAATAATTTTTTTTTAGGCAAAAAAAGGCGTGCAGTGCGCGGCCGTGGAACGGCGCAGATCCGCGCCCACAACGACCCGCTGCACCGTGTGGTTGGCCGGGCATCGGCTGCGCGGTGCGAGAACGAGCGGCTTCGGCAGGCACACGCCGCGATGGTCGTGCCGCCGGAAACCCGGGAGGCATACGCACGCGCTCGATCGCGGCGGCGCCCGCTCCAGCGCCGGGCAGATCCGCGCCTGGTCGCCGTCCGCGCAAAAGTGGTTGCGCGGGCACGGGAGGCAGCGGCGATACGCCTCGCGCTCCAGGTAGGCGCCCACCGGGCACCCCGTTATTGTTATTGTTGTTGTCTGCATCATCAGCCGCCTGCCGGGGCGGCGCATCACCACGTCGTCGTTGTTCGGGTTGTCGAATGGCACGCCGTCAAACGGCATCAGCAGTAGCGGCTGCGGCATGATGAGGATGGGCCAGCACAGCCCCGCGCGCCGCTCCGGCGCGTGCGCAGGCGGCCTCGGCGGCAGGTGCGGCGGGTCAAACGGGGCCGCCCACCACCGTACCCCGGGCGTCGCGTTCCACGACGCCTCGTAGCCGCGGTACGGCGCCCTCCGAGGTATCGGCAGCTGCGCGCACGCCATGCAGAAGTCGGGGCCTACGATGGCCATGCTGTCCTTCGCGCACGTCACGGCACACTCCAAGAACGACGGCTCGTCGTCGTGCGGTTGTGGTAGTAGAAGGTACGCCCGCAGCGCGGGCGGCTGGATCAGCGCAACAGTCACAAACACCCGGCTGGACGGGAGGAGAAGGAGGTTGGAGCACGTGAGGCAGCCCGGCGTCGCCTGGCCCACACCTCCGCCCGGGCACGTGGCTGGGTAGGCCCCCGCGGCGCACTCGGTGGAGGCCGCGCACGGCGCACAGGTCGGGGCCGCGGTCCCCGGCGCACAGGTCGGGCACGTGGCCTGCGGGCGGCGCTCGCACGGCTCGCAGCGGGCGAGGGACGGGTCGACGCCCTCCTCGGCCAGCGGCAGAAGCAGAAGCGCATCGTCCGGCGCAAGGAGGGTGTGGTACCCCCCGCGGCAGTGGACGCGGCACACGCCGTCGCGCGTCGGCGCCAGCACCGCCGTCCCGCCGAGCGTGTTGTACGGCGTCGGGCAGTCGACGCAGCCCAGCCCAAGAAGCGGCGGGCACGACGGCGCCAGGCGCCGCTCGCCCACGCGCTTGCCCGGTGGGCAGCTGCCGCGCTCGAGCTCCGATTGCCACCCGTCCGGCACGCATGGCAGGCATTCGCCCCCCTTCATCGATGATGATGATGCGCGATAGCTG
>Ga0194037_1002940_pt1 | contig 10829 bp, 2 predicted proteins | sample JunL306m_MetaG_FD_148653 | JGI IMG/M metagenome (GOLD analysis project Ga0194037, IMG submission 148653) | Anoxic zone freshwater microbial communities from boreal shield lake in IISD Experimental Lakes Area, Ontario, Canada - Jun2016-L304-6m | ecosystem: Environmental > Aquatic > Freshwater >...
CCAAACTGTGCGTGGGTAATTGTAGTGAAGCCTATTACCAGAACAAGCACTAAAACCAGTTTTAAAATTTTGTTTACTTTCATTGTATTTAATTTTTCAATTTTTATAATTATCAACTACTTAACGATCATTTCGGTAGTATAAGCACCTGATTTTCCTGTAACCTGTAAAGTATATACTCCAGTAGTTAACCCCTTAGCAGTAATTGTTTTGTTAGTATTACCAGACTCGTTGCTGATAGTACTGTTCATTACTTCCTGTCCAAGATTATTAATTACTCTTACAGTATAGGTTCCTTTCTCCAGATTGCTCATCTGAAGATTAATCTTGTTATTGCTAACAGGATTTGGATAAATAGCAACAGAACCCTTTACGATAACCGGAGATACAGTGACTTTTTTAAATACAACGCTGAATCTATCCTGATAAGAAGCAGCATCTTTGGTTGCTATGAAGCTAACACCTTCAGAAGCTACTACATAAGTATTCAATAGTTTATCCTTGATAAATACATCCATACCATTAGTAGAGAACTGACTAGCATCTACATTAATCTGATAGGTAGTTCCAGCAACTAGTTGACTAAGATTTAATGCAATCTCATCGTTAACGGTAGGAATAGGTAAACCAGCAATACTTAAATCAGTATTAGATTGAGTAATATATAAATTCTCTCCACCATTGTTTAGTTTCTTAGAATCTTTATCACCAATCACTTTGGTAAACTCGGTATTAAATACTGCAACAGTTCCATCGATATTGGTATTTTCTCCATTTACATTCTTCCAAAGAGAAACCTGTAAATAGTTTGGTGCTACCGTTCTGTAAACTGCTGTCTTGGTACTACCAGCTGCTTTATTTGCTTCGGTAATAGCCAGTACAGGAGATGCTCCGGTATTTTGAACAAAGAAGCCCATACCAGGTTGGATGTACTTGTTTACTTTAGAAGTTGCATTGCTCGTTACATGCGATACGGCATTGTAAGACACATAAGTAGCGAATCCACCTGACATGAAAGTAGGATCGAAGTACCAATATGTACTAGAGATATTTTGATTAGCTCCATTAGCATAAACAGCTTCCCAATCGATAGGACAAGCATAAGGATTTGCAATTAAAGAGTAATTACCATTACCTGCAACTAATTTTGTAGCAGCGCTAGCATAATTAGTATTAGCAACACCTGCAGTACTGAAAGTAACATTACCTGTAACTAAGTTACCAGTAGTTCTTATAGCAGTTGAACTGTACATATTACTAGGATCGGCAGCAAAACCAAAATTTGCAAAGTTTCTATCACCTCTTACAAATACTCTATAAGCCTGATAAGGATCGATAGTAGTAGTTTTAGTATTGGTAACAGCTGGCCAGTTGCCTGCTCCATAAGCATAAAGAGAAGCTTGACCTGATCTGCTAATATCAAAACCAGTAGTAGCATCTACACCAGCAGATGCACCATACTTACCAGTAATATAAATACCTTTTCCAGCAGTTGTAGCACCGCCTTCTTGCCAGTTATTAAAGAAAGAGCCAGCATTTGCTACACCACCAGTACCAAGATCTCTGTATGTACGTAATGCTTGCGGAATAAATCTTTCTACAGTAGCAGTTCCCGTAATAGTACCAGTAACTGGTCCTAAAACAGCAGTATTAGCTATTGAAGTAGATTTAAGGGTTAAGAAACCACCCGTATTTAAAGTACCACCATTAGAAGATACTAAACCAACAACGTTCAATGCATTTCCTAAAGTTACAGAACCGCTGGAAATGGTTAAATTTTGAACGGTATTTGTAGCAGCATTAAAGTTAATTGTACCAACTGTACCTCCAATAGTTAAAGATGAAGTAGCAGAACCTTTAAGACTACCAGTACCTGTAACAGCACCGTTAAGAGTTACAGTATGACCATTTAAATCGAGGCTGCCATTCAATACTATATTGTTTAAAGCAACATTACTGCCTAAAACAGGTTGATTAGCTGGAGCAGCAGGTATAGAAAGATCACTAGCCGATGCAGGTGCAATTCCATAAGCCCAGTTTGAAGCAACACCATAATCGGTAGATGTTGTACCCACCCATGTAGCAACAGGAGTAGCATTATCAAAATAGATATTCTGGAAGTAAATAACCCCACCTGTGTTTGGTGTAAATACTTCAATAGTAAATTTGAACTGACCTATTGAATTTAATCCAGAAGAATATGCAGATAAAGGAATGTTGATACTATTCCAACCATTGTGGGTTAAACTAACTGTGTAATCAAGATTTGTACCAATTAGAACAATATTCATTTTATTGATATTTGGTGTCCAGATATCCATGTGCAACGTTTTCATTGTTGAAGCATTTATAGGACTTGCAAATTGTACACCTTGATAATTAAGATTTGAATACTGTAAAGTAGTCTTTCCACCAACAGTTATTGTATTAGTTGTTGTAGGCTGACCCCAGTTTGGATACCAGTCTGTTCCACTAACGTTGGTATAGGTATCACCCCAAAGAGAAATAACATTACCTGGAGCAGATGTAGGAACAGGTGCTGCAGTAGCAGGACCTGCAAAAGCAACAGAAAGAGTTGCAGTAATACTACCAGCAATATAACCATTAATAGGATCGGCTGCCTGTGTAGCAGTAATTACTGCTGTACCACCACCTACGATAGTTACGGTGTTACCACTAATAGTTGCCACTGATGTATTGCCACTGGTATAAGTAAATGCACCAGCACTATTACTGGTTGGAGCTGTAATAGTAAACGGAGCAGAAGAGGTTGTTAATGAACCTGGCATACTGAACGCAGAAAGAGTTGGTTTACCTGGCAACTTAAAGAAATAAACATTCTGGATATATAAAACCGATCCAGAAGAAGGTGTATTAGCTTCAATCTTAAACTGATTTACATGATTAGCTACCAATGCGAAACTAGTCATTGGGATATTAAAACTATTCCAACCACTAGTAGTAGGTGTAAGTGTAACATGTTGGTTTGCACCATTAGCAGTATTAATAATAAACAAATTAAAACTAGTACAATTTGGTGTCCAAACATCTAAGTGTATGGTATCCATTAAAGATGCATCAATAGTGCCGCCATCAAACTGCACACCACTATAACCCATTGATGAATATTTAAGAGTGCTCTTACCTGCAATCGTAACAGCATTGTACTGTCCTTGAGTAGGACCTCCCCAGATTGGACCCCAGTTTGTACCTGCAACATTGGTATAAGTATCTCCAAATAAAGAAATTACTTCATTCGAATTATTGGTAGGCACAGCTGCAGCAGAAGATGGGCTTGGTAAATCCACCGTTAAGACTGTGGTAACAGAACCTGCAGTATAACTAGCATCAGCTGCCTGATTGCAAGTAATTGTAGATGTACCTACAGATTTGATAGTGATTACATTTCCACTTACAGTAGCTACAGCAGTATTGCTACTGGTATAAGTAAACGCCCCTGTACCATTGCTGGTTGGATCGGTAATGGTATACGTAAAGTTACTACCAGTATATGTTTGTGTAGGAATAGTAAAACCAGTAATAGTTGGTTTACCTACCACATTCATAAAGTAGATATTCTGTAAATAAATAATGGCACCAGAACTAGGGGTAACAGTAGTAAAGGACATTTGCTGAACTTTAGCTAAATTAACTGGACTGAAAGAAGAAAGTGGAATGCTAATAGTATTCCATGTATTCGCAGTTAAAGAAACAGTTACAAATTGTTGAACAACTCCACCAGTAGTATTTATTAAAGCAACTTTAAGAGAAGTACAATTAGGCGTCCAAACATTAAAACGTAAAGAATCCATTGTAGATATGTTCTGATCGCTAGGCAAATTAACCCCTTCATAGTTTAAAGCAGCATATTTGATAGTGCTAGCACCACCGATAGTAGTAGCAGTGTAAGTTGTTGACTGCCCCCAGTTTGGACGCCAGTCAATTCCAGCAAGATTGGTATAAGTATCTCCATAAAGAGAAACTACATTTTGAGAAAGGTCTGTTGGAGCATCAGCAGCCGTAGATGGAGTAGCATAATCTACTGTTAATGTAGCTGTTGTAGAACCAGCTAAAAAAGCTCCAGCAGCAGCCTGATTGCATGTAATAATAGAAGTTCCTGCTCCTAATATAGTAACAGTATTACCAGAAACAGTAGCAACAGAGGTGTTTCCACTGCTATAAGTGAAAGCTCCACCACTATTACTGGTAGGATCGGTAATGGTATAGGTAAAATTACTACCACTATATGTTTGTGTAGGAATGTTAAAACCAGTTATAACTGGTCCACCAGCTTTTTTATAGAAATAGATATTCTGATAATAAATAACCCCACCATCTTTAATATCCGTAGTTCCATTATTAGGTGTAATATCTAACTTGAACTGCAGTAAAGAACTTAAATTAACAGTAGGAGTATAGGTAGATAAAAGTATATCTATTGGATTCCAACCTGCTTTAACAGGTATTGTATAAGCAAGATCTTTTTCAGCACCACCAATTAAATCAATATACAACTTTGTAATATTTGGAGACCAGATATCTAAATGAAGAGAATCATAAGAAGATACATTTAATGCAGAAGAAAACTGTACGCCTTGATAATTATAGTTATTACCTACCATAGTAGTATCACCACCAATATTGGTATAAGACACACTTGTAGCATCACCCCAACCTTGATGCCAAACAGCAGTACCAGCAGCAGCGGAATTTTGTGTATAATGCTTACCAAACACGGAAAGTACGTTTGCAGCATCTCTTGTAGGAGTAGGAGCTGCTGTAGTAGGAACAGGAAAAGCAACTACTAATGTTGCGGTTGCAGTACCAGCTTGATAACTACCAGAAGCAGCTTGATTTGCAGTGATTGTACAAGTACCACCAGCTACATATGTTACTGTGTTTCCACTTACTGTAGCTATCGCAGTATTTGAACTTGTATAAGTAAAAGCACCTGGACTGGTGCTAGTAGGATCTGTAATAGTATAAGTAGTACCCGCAGTTTGTGATGGAAGTGAAAATCCAGTAATAACTGGTTTACCAGCAGCTTGTCTAAAATAAACATTTTCTAAATAAATTGTAGAACCGCTAGTTGGGGTAACACCAGTAAACTTAAATTGAACAATATTAGCAAAATTCGCACCAGGAAATACAGTTGTGTTTAGTGGAAGTGTAACACTTGTCCAGCTCCCTGAATTCAGAGTGATATCAGGACCATTTTCCCCTCCCCATATTAAATGAAAGTTTACCTTAGTACAAGTAGAACTCCAGATGTCAAAATGGATAGAATCCATTCCACTAACATTAAGGGCACCATTGAACTGAACACCTTGGTAATTCAGATTAGAATACCTGATAGTAGTATCAGAACCCCCAATGTTTGAATAAGCAACCTGAGTCTGTTGACCCCAGTTAGGATACCATGTTCCAGTACCTGCTGCATTGGCAACAGCCGTGTAATGATTTCCGAGTAGCGAAAGTACCGTCGAGGCATTTGCAGTAGGAGGAGGAGCAGCCGAAGATGGCCCCGGAGGAGACGCAAAGACTCTGATCATAAACAGAGCGAGAAAGGCAAGAAGCAAAGTTTTTTTCATACTTTTTACTTTTTAGTTTGTTTTTAATAACAAATGCATTTGTATTACCAAAAATCTGTAGGCATTTGCTGAATCGTTAGAAAACACAGATCAGTTTCCAAAAAGCAAAAATATATTCCACTACTACATATTACAAGTAACTGCCTACTACAATACTACATCCACTATTACAATATACATATATATAACTTAAAAACACTACTACACGAATACTTCAAATAATTTATTACCTTTGCCTTCTAAAGTACATTAATATGTTCTACCGATTACTTGCTTGTATACTACTGCCTACATACATTTATTGTCAGAATACTATTGGATTGCCAGAAGTTATAAATTATTACAAGAAAAATTACAATGCTGGCCTTCAAAACTGGGATATTAAGCAGGATAAAAATGGAATAATTTATTCTGCCAACAATGAAGGGCTCCTTTCTTTTGATGGTAAATACTGGAAATTACACCCCCTACCCAACAAAACAATCGTTCGATCGATTGAAATAAGTAAAGATGGCAAAATATATGCCGGAGGACAGGATGAAATAGGTTATTTCTCCCCAACTTCAAACGGAAAACTACAATTTACCTCTCTTATTAACTTAATACCCCAAAAAGACAGATCATTTGGAGATATATGGGATATTGTAGTGTACGAAAACAGTGTATTTTTTAGAACAAACACCAAAATATTTAAAATAAACGATAATAAGACCGCTATTACCTACGATGCAAGTTCGGAATGGTTTTTTTTAGGCACCGCAAACGGTAAATTGTTTGCACAAGACAGTAAAAACGGACTTTTTTCTTTTGAAAATGGAAACTGGCAATCAGTAAGTTCCATTAATATTCTTCCCAATAATGATCCAGTTACTTCCATTTTGCCGCTAAAAAATGATTCTTTATGGATTACTACGCTTAAACATGGTATTTATTTGCTCAGTAATAAAATTCAATCAAGGCCAGCACTGCCTACCCTTAATCAGATAAGTACGGAAAGAATATATGCAGCTACAAGTATTAATTCGGAAACCTTTGCCCTTGCTACCAACAACGGTGGGGTATATATAATTGACATTCATGGGCAACTTGTACAGCATTTTTCCAAAAAAGAAGGCCTTCAAAACAATAATATTCTCAGTATTTTAGTAGATAGGAACAGTAATATCTGGCTTGGACTTGATAATGGTATTGATCTGGTAGAATACAACAGCTCCATTAAACATATTGCCCCAATAGATCAGGAAGGATCGGGATATACCAATATGATTTTTAACAAGACTCTTTATGCCGGCACTTCATCCGGGCTATATGCTGCTCCTATTCAGAACATAAAAGATTTAAGTTTTAGTAAAGGATCGTTTTCACTGGTTACCAATACTACCGGTCAAAACTGGAAATTAGCTATTGCCAATAATAAGTTGCTTTTAGCGCATCATGATGGAACATTTTTAATAAATGCTACTACTGCAACTCAGATTCCTTCTGATGATCTTGGTTTCTGGAATTATATTCCTTTATCCAATAATTCGCTAAATACACGTTTTGTTGCAGGAAACTATAAAGGGATAGCGTTATTAGATATAAAAGATAATTCAATTACAATTGATAAAAACATACCAGGATTTAATGAGTCTTCCAGATATATTGCCGTAGATAATAATCAAAACATCTGGGTGTCTCACCCATACCATGGTGTGTACAAACTTACCAAAACAGAAAACGGAGAGTATAAAACACAAACATACAGCAGTAACAATGGTCTACCTTCTTCCTTAAATAATCAGATCTTTAAAATCAAAAACCAGATACTGGCTGCAACAGAAAATGGTATTTATATTTATAATGAACCAAAAAACATTTTTGAACCATCTGAACAGTTTAAAAAAATATTAGGACAACAAAGTGTTCGGTATTTACAGGATGATGCAGATGGCAATATCTGGTTTTTTCATGAAAAGAATTTGGGTGTTATAGACTATTCAAACAATAAAACTACCCTGATATATTTTCCTGAACTTAATAATAAACTTTTAAGTGGATTTGAATTTATCTATCCATTTAATAATAATAATATATTTATAGGTGGAGAAAATGGTTTCTATCATATTAATTATGAAAATTATAAAAGCAACGCACCTAAAGCAGATATTCAGATAAGAAGCGTAAGAATTACCGGTACTAATGACAGCCTTTTATTTGGAGGTTATTATAAAAATTTAAATGATTTACCTGTTCAGAGTAAAAATAATATTCCTGCAATTACCAGCAACTGGAATACTATACATTTTGAATTCTCTTCTTCCATTTTTGGTATTCAAAGTAATATAGAGTACAAATACAGATTAAAAGGAATATATAATGAATGGTCTGAGTGGTCGGGTAAAACAGAAAAAGAATTCAATAATTTACCCGCAGGCACTTACTCTTTTGAAGTAATTGCCCGAAATAATTTAGGCATAGAGTCAACACCAGTAACGTATAGTTTCGAAATTCTTCCTCCTTGGTATAAGTCATTAATTGCGTTGATAATTTACTTTTTGGTTTTTTGTTGCTCCATCATTTTCCTCTATCGTTATCAAACTTTGAAATTTAAAGAACAAGAACAGAAACATGATGAAGAACAAAAGAAAATGCAATATTATTATCAGCTGGAAATAGATAAAACAGAGAATGAACTGGTTGCATTGAAGAATGAAAAGTTGATATCTGATATCAATTTCAAAAATGCAGAATTAGCTACTTCCGCCATGCACTTAGTTCAAAAAGGAGAACTATTAACAAAGATAAAAGCAGATTTAAATACGATTATGAAGGGAACAGATAATCCCAAAACTGCTGCTGAGTTAAAGAAAATGATAAAATTACTTAGCGATGATGATAGAATAGATAAAGACTGGGAACAATTCTCTCAACATTTTGATAATGTTCATAGCGATTTCAGTATTGCTCTTAAAGAAAAACATCCTACTATTTCTCCAAGTGAGCTTAAACTAAGTGCTTATCTTAGAATGAACCTTAGTACTAAAGAAATAGCTCAATTGTTGAATATATCTGTGAGAGGTGTAGAAGTAAGTAGATATAGACTACGTAAGAAGTTAGAAATACCTACTGAAATTACTTTCTATGATTATTTGATTAAGATTGGAAAATAAGTCTATCTTAACACTAACAACCATCCTGAAATAACAGGTTGGTTTACATGTAAATCTATCAGATAATAATAAGTACCCATTGGTACCGGGTTACCATTTATTGTACCATCCCATTTAGTAAAGTCTTTGGAGGAATGATAAATAAGATTACCATTACGGTTAAATATTTTTACTTCTACATTTGAATAAGATGCGATATTTCCTATTACCCAATAATCATGATTTCCGTCACCATTAGGACTAAAGGAATTAGGAATCAATAAAGTTTGCATTGGTTGTTCAACCTGTAATAAAACACTATCTGTTGCAATTCCACAATCATGAATACTTTTTACGGTTAAATAAAATGTAGTACTTGCATCTACAGAAACAATTGGCGACAGTGTATTTTGATTAGTTAAATACTGAATCGGACTCCAGCTATAACTAATATCAGAACCTGACACCTGACCAGATAAGGTAGTAGTCTGCCCACTAAAAATAGACGCAACAGGAGCGATATAAGCAGTAGGATTTTGCCACACATCTACACGAACGCTTTTTGAATCTGAACACATCCCATTCATTGCTGTCAAAATATACGTTACCGCTGATGTAGGAAATGCTTTGGTAATGGAATCATTTGGAGTAAGCAAACTGGCAGATGGTTTCCAGGAATAGGTAACTCCTCCTCCTCCTTTTAACTGAACTGTATCTCCCTGACAAATACCGGTATCTTTAATAGCCCAGGCAACTGGCTTTTTGGTTACTTGCAGATAAAAAGAATCTGCAGTAAAACAACCTACTGCATTTGCAATTTTAGCTACATAACTCCCAGCTTCATTTAAAGTAATATTCGGGATTGTAATGGTAGATAAAGTACTGCTAAACGCTGAAGGACCAGTCCATTGATAAAACAATGCAGGGTCTCCTTTTTCAACTATCGTATCTCCTGTACAAACATTAAAATTCTTAGTTAGACTGGAGGTAGGTTTTGTCAAAACATTAATACGAACAGCCTGAGTATCTGAACAAATACCATTTTTAGCTAACAAAATAAAAGTAGTCGAATCTTTAGGAAAGGCTTTTGTTGCTGAATCATTTGGCGTAAGTAAATAGGTAGCAGGAGTCCAGGTATAAGAGCCACCTCCTCCTCCTTTTAGTAGAATTGTATCTCCGTAACAAATACTGGTTTCAGGAATAGTCCATGCAACAGGCTTCTTAGTTACATTAAGATAAAATGAGTCCGTGATAGAACAACCTATTGCATTAGAAATTTTAGCAACATACTTTCCATCTTCTGTAACCGTAATATTTTGTAAAGTAATGGTAGACTGATTACTTGAAAAAGAAGCAGGACCAGTCCACTGATAAGTATATAAGCTATTTCCATTCTGAGTTATAGTATCACCAGAGCAAACATTAAAGCTTTTAATCATATTAGAAACAGGTGATACATTTCTAGTATAAAAAATGGTATCAGAAACTACTCTGCAGTCACTAATATTTATAGATGTACCATTAGCCACAGTTAATCTATAAAGATAATTTCCTGTCAAATTAGTTGAAATTGTATAAGTATTATTTGTAGCACCTGCAATATCTTTCCAGGTTTTTCCGGTATCGCTACTCATTTGCCATTGATATTGAATATTGCTGAATCCCGAAGAAACAGCACCAGTAAATGTAAAATGAGTAGTATCATTATCACAGGTATTAATGTGATTGGTACCTAAAGAAGTAGATGTTTTAACTAATGGACCACAAGGACGTAATGTAATATCATCGATTGCTAAATCATTACCACAACCACCAGGAGCATTATTTCGCATACGTATTACAACAGTTCCACTACTTGCAGGGGCAGTAAAAAAGAAACCATATTGCTTCCATACTGCAGAATTTGCTAAAGGAATGCTTCCAGTAATATATTGTTGAATTACTGTTCCTCCTGTAGTTTCAATAGTAAAAGTTATATCAGCCTTCACAGGATTCCCTCCACATGCAGACGGCACATTTAAATTCAAAATCCAAGCTGCAAACTCATAGGTTGTTCCACTACATAGTCCACTTACAGTGTCAATAAAAAAGTCGGACGGTGCATTTG
>Ga0194037_1002943_pt1 | contig 10818 bp, 8 predicted proteins | sample JunL306m_MetaG_FD_148653 | JGI IMG/M metagenome (GOLD analysis project Ga0194037, IMG submission 148653) | Anoxic zone freshwater microbial communities from boreal shield lake in IISD Experimental Lakes Area, Ontario, Canada - Jun2016-L304-6m | ecosystem: Environmental > Aquatic > Freshwater >...
AACCAGCACGCTTGGAGATTTTGACCTCCTCTCCGTTTCGCATAACAGTCACCATCTTATGTAGTACATATTCTGGATAGGTTTTGGGAATATCCCAACCACGCTTTTGTGCAACACCCTGCAAGCCAGAGCGTACGCGAGCAATCGTGCCATGGTGATCGCTACCTTGTACATTAATAACCTTTGCAAACCCACGCTGCCACTTGCTAGCGTGATAAGCCACGTCTGGAACAAAGTAGGTATAAGTACCATCGGATTTGCGCATGACGCGATCCTTATCATCGCCATCGTCGGTCGACTTCAACCACAAAGCACCATCGGCTTCATACGTTTTACCAATGCTTTGTAAGTCTTGCACAATTTGCGCAACACCACCATCGGTATACAAGGAAGATTCCAAGTAATAGCAGTCAAACTTGACCCCAAAGGTTTTTAAATCGATATCTTGCTCGTTGCGCAAATAGGCAACTGCGAACTGACGAATCGCTTCGATCGTTTCTGCAGAAGACAAATCAACGCTATAAGTTGGGGAGCCCTTATAAGCTGTAGCAATCTCAGCAATATATTCACCGTTATAAGCCTGTTCAGGCCACGTTGGATCACCTGGCTTCAAACCATTCAAGCGCGCTTGCACAGATAGTGCCAAGTTAGCAATCTGTACGCCAGCATCGTTGTAATAAAACTCACGATGCACTTTAATACCTTGCGTTGCCAACAAATTTGCTAAGGCATCGCCAAGAGCTGCTTGACGACCATGGCCAACATGCAATGGGCCAGTAGGATTTGCAGAAACAAACTCAATCATGGCGCTTACTGTTGGATTAAGGCCAGGAGTCAGCTCGCCAAATTTTGATCCAGCGGTCAACACCTCCTGAACCACAGTAGTTTTAGCTGTATTGCTGAGGCGGAAATTAATAAAGCCAGGACCTGCAATGTCACAAGAAGCAATCAACCGACTAAATCCAGGTTGCTTTTGCAAATGACTTACCAACGCTTGTGCCAGCTCCCGAGGATTTAACTTCCAGCCCTTCGAAAGTTGCAGCGCGATATTGCAAGCCGCATCACCATGATCAACAGCCTTAGGGCGCTCCAAGCGGGGCTGCGGGGCCTCAGCTAATCCGCGCTCTTGAGCCAAAGCCTGCAAGGCTCCGCTCAGCATCTCAATTAATCGGTTTTTATTGGTCAACAACATAGAAGAGTGAGTTTATCAGGTGGTAAGCTATAGAAATGATCTATCAATTTCGTTCAAAAGCAGGCCCGGATGTCATCATGCTGGCTGATTTGACCAAGCGGATATTCGATGTTTTGGGTCGACCCTTGGAGCCTCGGGGAATTCTGACGATTGAGCAACTCCCGGCACTGATCACAGCCCTCGAAACAGCCATCCTCAAAGATCTGGAAGAGCGTTCAAAAACCGGTGATGAGGGAGGTTCTGAAGCCCCCAAACTTGCCGATAGACTTGGCCAACGTGCTTACCCCTTCTTGGAGCTCATGAAACAAGCTAAAGATAAGGGCGAGCCCGTCTTGTGGGGCGTTTAATCTATAGAGCTAGATATCTGTCGACGAATATCGTCAACAGGTGCGCCACGACGTTTCGCCAAGTCCTCAACCTGGTCTGCCGATACCTTACCCACATTGAAGTAACGTGCATCGGGATGTGCCAAGTAGAATCCACTAACACTTGAAGCGGGATTCATAGCCATAGACTCGGTCAAAGTCATCCCAATATCTTCTGAACCCAATACGCGCAGTAAATCTTCTTTTACTTCATGTGCTGGACATGCTGGGTAGCCGGGGGCTGGACGAATACCACGGTATTGCTCATTAATTATTTGATCATTCGTCAAAATCTCATCAGTCGCATAAGCCCATAGATCAGTTCTAACGCGATGATGCATTAACTCTGCAAACGCTTCGGCCAAACGATCCGCCAAGGCCTTCAACATAATCGCACTGTAGTCATCATGCTTAGCTTGGAACTCGGCAACTTTTTTCTCAACGCCATGACCAGTAGTTACCGCAAAGCAACCAAGATAATCAGCCACACCAGAATCTTTTGGCGCAACATAGTCTGCTAAGCAACGGTTAGGCCTACGAACTCCATCGACAACAGGACGCTCTGCCTGTTGACGCAAGTTATGCCAAACAAATAATGGATGCTCACGTGCTTCATCGCTGTACAAAATAATGTCATCACCAATCGCATTGGCTGGATAAAAAGCAACAACTGCATCGGCCTGCAACCATTGGCCTTTAATCAGCTTATCCAGCAAAGCCTTGGCGTCTTCGAATACCTTGCGGGCTTCAATACCCACCACCTCATCGTCCAAAATTGCTGGAAACTTGCCCGCCAAATCCCAAGTTTGAAAGAATGGCGTCCAATCAATATATTTAGCAATGTCACTTAATGCAAAATTCTTAAAGACCCGACGTCCAATGAACTTAGGCTTCTCAGGCACATAAGTAGCCCAATCAATCAGCTCGCGATTCTTGCGTGCTGCTGTTAATGAAATCGTTGGCGCTGCTTTTTTATTGGCGTGCTGTTCACGAATGCGCACGTAGTCATCGCGCAGATCTTGAATAAATTTATTGGCACCCTCATCTGACAATAGGCTCGATGCTACTGATACGGAACGAGATGCATCAGGCACGTAAACAACCGGACCATCGTAATGAGGCGCAATCTTTACTGCTGTGTGAACACGTGAGGTTGTAGCGCCACCAATCATCAAGGGAATTTGGCGCTCACGGAAATAATCATCACGCTGCATCTCTTGCGCCACATAAGTCATCTCTTCCAAGGACGGCGTGATCAAGCCTGAGAGCCCAACGATATCAGCCCTCTCTTCTTTGGCTTTTTGCAAGATCTGTGCGCAAGGAACCATCACACCCATGTTGACGACTTCAAAGTTATTACATTGCAGCACGACGGTCACAATATTTTTACCAATATCGTGGACGTCCCCTTTCACAGTAGCCATCACGATCTTACCCTTGGCTTTAGCTTCGCCACCTCCGGCTACGTATAAACGTTTCTCTTCCTCAATATACGGAATCAGTAGCGCTACTGCCTGCTTCATCACTCGCGCACTCTTTACTACTTGAGGTAAAAACATTTTGCCGGCACCAAATAAATCGCCAACAACGTTCATGCCGTCCATGAGTGGACCTTCAATCACTTCGATTGGCCTGCCGCCATCACCCATAATTTGTGCGCGCAACTCTTCAGTATCTTCTTCAATAAATGTAGTCATGCCATGCACCAGTGCGTGGGTTAAACGCTCACGAACTGAAGCTTCGCGCCATGCCAGGTTTTCAACTTGCTTAGCGCCACCACCTTTAAATTGATCGGCAATATCGAGTAAACGCTCAGTAGGCGTTTTGCCTTCTTTCTCTTTAAAGCGATTGAGCACCACATCCTCAACCCGCTCGCGTAACTCTGGGTCTAAGTCAGCATAGACGCCCAACTGTCCAGCATTAACAATGCCCATGTCCATGCCAGCCTGAACAGCGTGATACAGGAAGACGGTATGGATCGCTTCACGGACGCGATCGTTACCGCGAAATGAGAAGCTGACGTTTGATACGCCACCACTAACTTTTGCGCCAGGAAGATTTTCTTTAATCCAGCGCGTCGCGTTAATAAAGTCTACTGCGTAGTTGTCGTGCTCTTCAATACCGGTAGCTATCGCGAAGATATTAGGATCAAAAATGACATCTTCGGCAGGAAAACCAATTTCATTTACAAGGATTTCATAGCAACGCTGACAAATTTCTGTTTTGCGTTTAAAGGTATCGGCCTGACCAGCCTCATCAAAAGCCATGACAACACTAGCAGCGCCATAGCGACGAATTAAACGTGCCTGCTTTCTAAATGAGTCTTCTCCCTCTTTCAGGGAGATTGAGTTCACGATCGGCTTACCTTGAATACATTTCAATCCCGCCTCTATAACACTCCACTTGGAGGAGTCAATCATGATCGGCACGCGTGCAATATCTGGTTCCGAAGCAATCAAATTCAAGAAGCGTGTCATTGCCGCCTCAGAATCCAACATGGCCTCATCCATATTGATGTCAATGACTTGTGCACCATTCTCAACTTGCTGTCTTGCTACTACCAGCGCTTCATCAAACTGATTATTCAAAATCATGCGCGAGAATGCTTTAGAGCCCGTGACGTTGGTACGCTCGCCGATATTCACAAAGCCGAGGTCAACTGTGACGTTAAATGGTTCTAAGCCTGACAACTTCATCGCAGGCATGGTTTTTTGATTCTTGAGATTAGTCATGCAACACCTCCGCGCCTTCACGATAGAAGACTCTTGGCTTACGCTTGGCTACTGCATTGGCAATTGCGCGAATGTGATCTGGCGTAGTGCCGCAACAACCACCCACTAAGTTGACCAAACCATCTTTTGCAAAACCATCGACTAAGCTAGAAGTAATTTCTGGAGTCTCGTCAAAGCCGGTGTCACTCATTGGATTTGGCAGGCCGGCATTTGGATAGCAAGAAATAGCGGCGTCACAAATGCGTGCAAGCTCAGCAATATAGGGACGCATCAAGGCCGCGCCTAAAGCGCAATTTAAACCAAAGGTAAGGGGCTTGATGTGACGTAGGCTATTCCAAAAAGCCTCAACAGTTTGCCCAGAAAGAATGCGGCCTGAAGCATCGGTCACTGTTCCTGAAATCATCACCGGCAAACGATTGCCAGTCTCTTCAAAGAATTCATCTAAAGCAAATAGAGCTGCTTTGGCATTGAGGGTATCGAAAATAGTCTCCACCAAAAACAAATCGACACCGCCCTCAAAGAGTCCTTCAATCTGCTCACGATAAGAAGTACGTAAAGCATCAAAGGTGACATTGCGTGCACCTGGATCATTTACATCTGGCGAAATGCTTGCTGTCTTTGGTGTTGGGCCAATAGCGCCAGCTGCAAATCGAGGTTTATCAGGAGTGCTGTATTTAGTACAGGCTGCGCGGGCCAGCTGTGCTGAGATGACATTCATCTCACGTGCAAGGCCTGCCATTTTGTAATCCTCTTGCGCTACGGAAGTAGCACCAAAAGTATTCGTTTCGATAATGTCAGCGCCAGCATCCAAATATTGCTCATGAATTTTGCTAATAATCTCTGGTTGAGTCAGCACCAACAATTCATTATTACCTTTGATATCACTCGGGTGATCAGCAAAGCGGGTATGGCTGGGTAGACCGCGATAGTCCGCTTCAGTCAGCTTATGCTGCTGAATCATGGTGCCCATAGCGCCATCCAAAATGAGAATACGCTGCTTTAAAAGCTCTGGGAGCGCGTGACCACGTGTATACGGATGGGATAAACCATTAGATTGCATTGCTTAACCGGGAATAATCTCTAGAATCCCTTATTCTATTGGTAAAGCTACCTTTTTATCTAACCTGGGGTCTATATGTTCGGAGCAATGCCAGAATTCAACCAAAGCCTTGAGATGCTTAAAACCATGTGGGGGCAGAGTGCTACCGGCCAAGCAGGCCAATTTCCCTTCACCAGCGATAGCTCTAAGGGTGCCGGCAGCTTTGGCACCTTCCCGGGCTTAGATGTGGATGAGCTTGAAAAGCGTATTAAAGACCTTAAGAGCGTTGAGAATTGGCTAAACCTCAATCTCAACATTCTTAAATCAACCATCCAGGGGCTTGAAGTTCAACATGCCACAATGATGGCACTTAAATCCTTTGGTGATGCGGTCTCTGCTGCAGGAGCCCCAGCAACGAGTTCTGGAGAATCGCCTGGAAAGAAGGCTAGTAGCACTAAACCACGCAAAACCGGAACACGCCGTCCTCGCAAAGCTGGCGACTCAACTTACCTCGACGAAGTAGGTAATTCAGATGGGCAATAGCCTCGCCCATGGCGAAAGTCATTTGGTGAATATCTAATTCCCGCTTAAACAGGACCGGCACAATCTCTCTAGCGTGTGCCGGTTTTTTACATGCACCAAGAGTGTCTGCCAAGCGATCATCGTGATGCGCCTTTAATTGCGCAATCCGCGGCTTCATTCCCATAAATGGCTTGCCATGTGATGGCAATACCAAGGTGTCATCCGGCAATGGCAAATATTTATCCAATGAAGCTAAATACAGCCCCAAAGGATCGGCCTCTGGATCGGCGTCATAGACGCTGACATTGGTTGAGATACGCGGCAACAACATATCTCCCGAAATTAATACACCAAGGTCTTTACAAAATAAGGATGCATGCTCAGGCGCATGACCGTAGCCCATGATGACTTGCCATTGATGGCCACCAATAGTAATTTTCTCGCCATCAATAATGCGACGATATTGACGCGGAACTCCAGGGACCATATTGCTGTAGTAACTAGAGCGCGCCCGAATTTTCTCTAAATCTTCGGGAGCACTCAAACCGTGTTTTTGAAAATGGTCCGCAGAGCCACCGCCTCCAGCTAGCGCTCCCACAGCCGCGCCACCCTCCTTGTGACTTAACCACTGTGCCGTTAAATAATCCGTCATGGAGATCCACATAGGCACATTCCAGTATTTGCATAACCATTGGGAGAGGCCGACATGATCAGGGTGCATATGAGTCACTAGCACACGTAATACGGGGAGGCCCTTGAGCTGCGTAGCAAAAATCTGCTCCCACGATGCACGCGTTTCATCATTAGCAATACCGCAATCAATGATCGTCCAACCCTCAACACCATCAAACTGATCGCGCAAAAGCCATAAATTAATATGGTCTAAGGCAAAGGGCAAGCGCATTCTGAGCCAATAGATGCCTGGGGCGACCTCAATTGTGCTGCCCGGTTCTGGCAGAGCATCTCCTAAGGGATAATGTACGGCATCATTTGTGATTACTTGATTTTTAGTATTCATTTTTAATATCTATTCTTCTATTTCTAGGTTTACTTTGACAACAGTTCCATCGCCTTGCGTTAATTGGTGCGACATGAATCCGGAGAACGGATTTTGCCGCGGCTGTTATCGCACTCTTGCTGAAATTGCAGATTGGTCAGAGCTCTCAGACCTAGAGAAGCTTCAAGTTTGCGCACAACTTGCTGCACGTAAACCAGAACAAACCCAATAAATCATTTACATTCATCGTTGGTGTTATTTATTCACATTTACGATAAGACGTCCGCGTACATTTCCAGCCATTAACTCTGCTGCATATTTGATCGACTCTTCTAAACCAATCTCATGAGAGATTTCATCTAATGTTTTGAGATCCACTAATTTGCTTAATTGCTCATAGGCGGCAATCCTTTTTGCACGAGGCACAGTCACGCTATTGACGCCATACAAAGTCACGCCACGCAAAATAAAGGGTGCAACGCTAGATGGAAAATCCATGCCTTGTGCCAGACCACATGCTGCCACTGCGCCATCGCTCTTTGTTTGCGCACACGCATTCGCTAAAGTATGACTTCCAACACTATCGACCACCGCAGCCCAACGCTCTTTTGCCAAAGGCTTGCCTGGTGCCGATAAAGCGGCACGATCAATTACTTCTGTAGCGCCTAATTTCTTTAAATAATCCGCTTCAGCCATGCGGCCTGTGCTCGCCACCACAGTAAAGCCTAGTTTGCCCAACAAGGCAATGGCAAAGCTGCCCACCCCACCAGCCGCACCAGTTACCAAGACCTCGCCATCGCTAGGCTTAAGGCCGTGCTTCTGCAAAGCCATGACGCATAACATGGCTGTATATCCAGCAGTGCCAATTGCCAAAGCCTGCTTAGCCGTAAATCCCTTTGGCAGAGGGATCAGCCAGTCGCCCTTGACCCGAGCCAGCTGGCCCAATCCGCCCCAATGCGCCTCTCCAACACCCCAGCCATTGAGGAGAACCATATCTCCAGATTTGAAGTCAGCATTGCTGCTTTCAAGGACTTCGCCAGCAAAATCAATTCCAGGCACCATTGGAAAGCTCCGAACAACGGGGCCTTTGCCCGTAATGGCTAAACCGTCCTTGTAATTGAGCGTGGAATAGAGAACCTTAACCTTTACGTCCCCTATCGGCAAGCTTGCCTCATCAACCTGAGCTAACTCAGCTCGGTAGCCCTGATCATCTTTATTCACCAAAATCGCTTTAAACATAGTGCTTCCTTTTCAAGCAGAGTAATTCTCCACAACAAATCCCCAAAGGGTTTATCCTAACGAGCATTATTGATTATGGAGGTTTCCATGAAAAAAATTCTACTATTAACCACACTTTCTGGCTCACTGCTCTCTGGCTGCTATTCCACCCAGATCAATATGTCCATGGGTAATATGCGCCTCATTACCTCTAGCGCCAACCCTCAAAGTGTTATGGACTTTGCTACCAAAACTTGTAAAGGCGACTTCTATGAAGGGGCTAGCTTCCTGTCTAAGGCGGGTACTGAATATCGCTTTAAGTGTGTAAAAGCTGAAGAGAATGAAGTATTGGCTCCGATTCCAGGCACAAGCATAGAGCCCGAAATAAAAGCGAGCGCCAAATAAGAACGCGTTCATACACCAGAATACTACAAGAAAATCTTGAAGCGTAGCTTGCTAAATCACCCTAAGTCTTGCGTGTTCATTTTTCTGAAATGAGCACAATGTAATACGTCTTAAAACGAAGGAAATAACATGATGCGTTTATGGGGTAGAAAAAGCTCTATCAATGTGCAAAAAGTTTTATGGTGTCTTGCTGAGTTAGGGCTCGAGGAAGGCAAAGATTTTGAGCGTATTGATGCAGGTCTTCACTTTGGCCTTAATCGCACTCCTGAGTTTTTAAAACTCAATCCTAATGGTCTTGTACCAACACTACAAGATGGTGACCTCGTCCTTTGGGAGTCGAATACCATCATGCGTTACCTAGCACGCAAGCACGATAAACAGCGGCGCTTTCCTGACGATGTAGCAAGCCAGTATGGCTCTGAAAAATGGCTAGATTGGCAAGTAGGCACAATGTGGCCAGCATTACGCGTTGCGTTTTTAAGTCTAACGCGAGTTCCAGAGGCTGAACGCAATTACTCAAGTATTCAGAAAAGCTACCAAGAGGCAAATGATTTACTTAGCCTGCTTGATCAAACTTTAGCCAATCATCAATATTGCTCTGGCAATCAATTTCACATTGGTGACATTGCGCTGGCTCTTTGCGTGCATCGCTGGATATTGCTAAATGAGGCATTCCCAGATAAAACTGGTGGGAGAGCTAATCTCAAAAATATCGATGTTTGGATCAAGCGCTTAGAAAATAATACTAAATACAGTGAGATGGCTGAAAAGGAGCTCAACATCATTAAGTAGGCTTGAACACGTTGAATAACAGCGCTTACTAAATAAGTGAACATCAGTTCACCTTTTTACTTATTGCTGGATAAATTTCTTCGCATGATGATCCGCACCTATAAAGAGATACATGGCGGGTACGACAAATAATGTAAAGAGTGTGCCGATAGATAGGCCTGTAAAAATAACAATGCCCATAGATTGACGCCCTGCAGCGCCAGCGCCTGATGCAATCACAAGGGGCACCACACCTAACACCATGGCAGCTGTCGTCATCAGAATTGGCCTTAGGCGAACGCTGCTTGCCTCAATAATGGCATCGATTTTGCTACGTCCAGCGGCCTGCAACTCATTGGCAAATTCCACAATCAAAATGCCGTGCTTACTAATAAGCCCCATGAGTGTTACCAAGCCTACCTGCGTATAAACGTTGAGTGTTGTAAAACCGAGATTAATAAATATCAATGCGCCAAATAAAGCTAGCGGTACTGAAACTAGAATCACAATCGGATCTCGGAAGCTTTCAAACTGAGCCGCTAGCACTAAGAACACGATCAAAATCGCAAAGAACATTGTTACCAAGAAGCCGCCCGACTCTGCCATAAATTGACGTGAAGGGCCTGCGTAATCCATGCTGTATCCACTAGGTGCAACCTCTTTCAAGGCCTGACGCATGTACTCCAGTAAATCAGCTTGCGAAATAAAAGGTGTACTCACCCCAGAGATCGTGGCTGAATTCAGTTGCTGAAAGTGATTAATCGATTGGGGAACGACCTTTTGCTTGATCGATGCAATGGTACGAGCCTGAATCATCGCACCACTTGGCGTGCGAATGTAGTAATCCAAGATCTGCTCAGGATTGAGTCGATCTATTTGCTTCACTTGCGGGATGACTTTATAGGAGCGGCCCGATACTGAGAAGTAATTGACATAACCACCACCAAGAGCTGCCGATAAGGCGGCACCAACTTGCTGCTGCGTCATCCCCAAAGCAGCGACTTTTTCTCTATCAATCACCAATACGTCCTGAGGCTTATCGATCTTAAGATCAGAATCAACAAAGAAGAAATTGCCGCTACGTCGTGCTTTGTCCAGCACCGCTTGAGAAACTTCATTGAGCTGGTCATAGGACTCAGTAGTTGTGATCACCACCTGAACTGGCAGGCCCTGCGCACCAGGCAAAGCCGGGAACTGGAAAGCTGCGACCCGAGCGCCGGCAATCGTATTCCACTTGTTCTGCATATCTTCTTGGAATTTAGTGGCATTACGACTACGCTGATTCCAATCTTTTAAGAGAACGCCACCGAAACTACTCGTTGGACTGGTGATCTGGAACATTTGTTCATATTCAGGCTCTGCGCTAGAGATTTGATAAATCTGATCCGCATAAGTCTGCATCTGATTAACCGTACTATTAGGCGGTCCAGAAGCTTGCATCAAGACAATGCCTTGGTCTTCAGTGGGTGCCAATTCAGCGCGGGCCGTTGCGTATAAATAGGCAACACCACCCAAAAGAATAGCGCCCATCACAATGATGACCTGCCATGTACTGAGAAGATTGCGCAAGGTACTCT
>Ga0194037_1002944_pt1 | contig 10817 bp, 7 predicted proteins | sample JunL306m_MetaG_FD_148653 | JGI IMG/M metagenome (GOLD analysis project Ga0194037, IMG submission 148653) | Anoxic zone freshwater microbial communities from boreal shield lake in IISD Experimental Lakes Area, Ontario, Canada - Jun2016-L304-6m | ecosystem: Environmental > Aquatic > Freshwater >...
GCCCGCAACGCTGATGAACTCGACCATGTTAGCGGGTGTTGCATTAATCAGTACGCGTTTAAATTCGTCGTGCGCATCCCCCTCGTGGGTTACAGCAAACGCCGTGCCGAGTTGAACGGCACTAGCTCCCGCGCCTAACCAATGCTGTACTTTTTTGTGCGTGTCAATACCGCCGGCCAAAATGAGTGGAGGGGCGTCTTTGCCTAGCCCAAGTTCAGTAAATAGGGATTGGCAGTCTTTAAGTATCAAGTCAAATTCAAAGCGCGGTGCATGAAGGTCTTCAACCTTGTTAGCCCCCAAGTGACCGCCTGCATGGCCCGGGTGTTCAATCACAATTGCGTCTGGGCAGCGACCCTTCTTGAGCCATTTCTTCATCACGATTGCCACACCTCGGCTCTCAGATAGAATGGGTACCAAGCCCATTTTTGGGAAATCGCTCACCATCTCTGGTAGGTCTAACGGGAGTCCAGCTCCCATGACTAAAAGGTCGGCCCCGCTTTCGCAGGCTTGCTGCACTAATGCGGGGTGCTGACGTACAGCCTTCATGACATTGACGGCAATAGCGCCTTGACCTGCAGCGATCTGTTTCGCAGCTTTGATTTCTCGATCTAAGGCTATCAGATTAGCCTGGTCGATTTGATCTCGATCACGGCAGTGCTCAGTTTGCTCTTCGAGATCGGGATGATGATGACGCAGATCGATGCTTGCGATTGTGCCGATGCCATTTTCATGGGCGACAGCGCCGGCAAGTCGGTGAGCGGATACTCCGACCCCCATGCCGCCTTGCACGATCGGTATGAGTTTTTTACCAAGAATATCTAATGTCCTGAACCACATAAGCCCGTTCCTAAGTCAATTTGTTTTAACTTAGTCGGGAATGGCCTTTGGAGGTACACGCTAAACACGGCGAACTTGATTTAAAACAAACAACGTGAAAAAAATCAAGATCGTAAGGCGAGAAGACTGCTTGAGACGAACAGCATAGATCAGATTACAAGCAGATCATTAGCAATGTTTTGGAGTACCTTGTGCCAATCTCGTTGCTCGTCTTGTCGATATAGGCGCACTGATTGATACCAGGGGCTGTCTTGTCGGTTTACGAGCCAACGCCAATCGGGCGCATAAGGTAGCAGCACCCAAGTTGCTTTACCCAAGGCGCTGGCTAGGTGCGCGACACTGGTGTCGACACTGATGACGACATCCATTAATTCGCATAGTGCAGCGGTGTCAGAGAAGTCGTTCAGCTCATGGCAAAACGTTTTGATGGCAACCTGATTGTTTAAGAGCTCTTGGTCTGAAGCTCGAACCTCTTTTTGCAAACAGATATAGTCAATGCCTTCAGGCAAAATAGTCAGTAATTGCTCAAGCTTCAGGCTTCGATTTTCATCGTTTTTGTGTGCTGGATTACCACTCCATACCAGCCCGACGCGCGGTTTTGTTTTTGGGCCAAGTTTATGGGCCCAGTCGGTGAGTTTTGTTTGCGATGCTTGTAAATAACGCGCGGTACTTGGAATCGTTGTTAATGTTGTCTTAAAAGCCAAGGGCAAAGACATAAGGGGGCAGTGATAGTCAAAGTCTGGCAAGGGTTGTTGCATATCCCTTAGCTCCGCGACATCGTCAAGGCCCACTAAGAGTGGCACTAGCGATTTTGGTACTTGTAAGATGACACGCGCCCCAAGCGCACACACCAGTTTGGCATAGCGGCAAAACTGTATTGTGTCTCCGAAACCTTGTTCGGCATGTAGCACAATGGTTTTGCCATCAAGGGGTTCGACCCCTAGCCAAAGGGGCTGAGGCACGGTCCATTTTTTTAAATCGAGATTTTTATTTTCCCATCGTTGTTCATAGAGCGGCCAGCCTTGCTCAAAATCACCAGTTAGCAGCAAAGCAATGGCTTTATTCCAAAGCGCTTCCGCGTAATCCGGCTTAAGTGCAATGGCTTGATCATAACTTGCAAGGGCTTCATCCAAACGGTTGAGTTCTTGGAATACAAAGCCTCGATTACTGTAAGCGTCAGGATTGTCAGGGCTGACCACAATCGCTTGGTTATAACTTGCAAGGGCTTCATCCAAACGCCGAAGCTCTTTTAGGATGTTGCCCTGATTGTTGTGCGCCTCAACGAATTCAGGTTTTAGAGCAATGGCTCGCGCATAACTTGCAAGCGCCTCAGTCGACTGCTTAAGTTCATTCAGTGCAATGCCTCGATTGTAGTAAGCCTCGGGATAGTCGGGATTTAAGGTGATGGCTTGATTAAAACTGGCGATGGCTTCGTCTAAACGCTTAAGAACTTGTAGCACAACACCTCGATTGTTATAGCCTACTGTGTAGTCAGGTTTAAGTGTAATGGCTTGGTCGTAGCTAGCAAGAGCCTCGTCCAGACGTTTAAGTTCTTTTAAGATATTGCCTCGATTGTTGTAGGCCTCAACGTAGTCCGACTGCTTTGAAATCGCTTCGTTAAAGCTAGAGAGTGCTTCGTCGAAGCGCTTAAGTTTTGCAAAGGTATCTCCGCGATTGTTGTAGGCTTGAACGTAATCAGGCTTAAGGGAAATCGCTTGGTCGTAACTGCTAAGTGCATCATCTAAGCGGTTGAGTTCTTGTAAGGTGACACCTAAATTGTAGTAGGTCAATGGGTCGCTCGGCTTAAATAAAAGTGCTTGCTTAAAATTCTCTAATGCCTGTTCTGGTTGTTCAAGTTGCTGTAAAACAATACCTCGATTGTTATAGGCATCAGCGTAATCAGGCCTTAGGGAAATTGCTTGGTCATAACTTGCGAGTGCCTCATCTAAGCGTCGAAGTTCTTTTAAAGTGATGCCGCGGTTGTAATAAGCGTCTGTATGTTGAGGTTTGAGGGCAATGGCTTGATTAAAACTGACGAGTGCTTCATCTAGACGTTTGAGCTCTTTTAAAGTATTGCCGCGGTTGTAGTGGGCATCAATATCATCAGGTTTGATAGAAATCGTTTGATCAAAACTGGCTAGTGCTTCGTCCAAGCGGTTAAGTTCTTTTAACGCAACACCTCGGTTGTTGTAGCAGGGTGCATAGCGAGGATTGATTTTGATTGCTTTAGATAAAATCTCAACAGCCTGTTCAAATTTCCTAGTCTGCGCAAATAAAATCCCGAGTAGTTGAAGAGCATCAAAATTGTCGTCTTGTATTTTTAAAGCGCGCTCATAAAGCGTTTGTGCCTCTTCAAGCTTTGATTGTTGATGCGCAGCCAATCCTTGCTGCACTAAAGCGATCGCCTGTGCATTGGGTGCGGCAGCTCGGGTTTGCATGCCCGGTGGTACATTACGTTTTGGAATACTGAGTGGACGAGGCATCGTAATTTTGATCTAGTGCGTTGACGAGGTTGAAGCGAAATTAAATGAGGTAAGGAGACGATTCAAATCTGCTGCGATGTTGTTGAGTACGTTGTTCCATTCTCTGCGTTCATCTTGCCGATATAAGCGCGCCGATTGATACCAATGGCTATTTTGTTGGTCTAAGAACCAACGCCAATCGGGTGCATAAGGTAGCAGTATCCAAGTTTCTTTGCCTAAGGCGCTGGCTAAATGTGCAACGCTGGTGTCAACGCTGATCACGACGTCCATCAATTCGCATAGCGCGGCTGTGTCAGAAAAATCGTGAAGCTCATTGCAGAACGTTCTAATGCCAATCTGATTATTTGAGACCTCTTGATCTGAAGGTCTGATCTCTTTATGTAAAGAAATGTAGTCATAACCATCAGGCAAAAAAGAATGTAAGTGCTGTAATGTGATGCTTCGGTTGCTGTCATTTTTATGCTTAGTGTTGCCGCTCCAAGCTAAACCAACTCGTGGTCGGATTTTTTTCCCAAGTTTTTGAGTCCAGGTCGAAATTTTTTCTGGCTCTGCTTGTAGATAAGATCCGGAACTTGGAATCGTTTGTACTGTCGTCTTCAGTGCCAAAGGTAAAGAAAGTAACGGGCAGTGATAGTCAAAGTCAGGCAAAGGTTGGTGCTCTTGTATCAGAGAATCGACGCCCTCAAGCTTCTTTAATAAGGGTATGAGTGCCACCGGTGCCTCTAAAATGACACGTGCACCAAGCGCAGAAACTAGTTTGGCATAGCGGCAAAACTGTATCGTGTCACCTAGACCCTGTTCAGCGTGTAGCAGAATAGTTTTTCCGTTCAAAGATTCCGCTCCTAGCCAAAGAGGCTGAGGTACGATTCGTTTTTTGAGCCCAAGCGTTTTGTTGTCCCAGCGGTGTTCATAGAGCGGCCAGCCTTGTTCAAAATCACCGATGAGTAAGAGGGCTAGTGATTTATTCCAGAGGGCCTCTGCACTGTCGGGCTTTAAGGCAATCGCCTGGTCATAACTGGCAAGAGCCTCAGCCAAGCGCCTGAGATCTTTTAAGGTGAAGCCTCGATTGTTATAAGCATCGGCATAGTCTGGTTTGAGGGCAATGGCTTGGTTATACGCGGCCAAACCCTCCTCCAGAAGATTGAGTTCTTTTAACGCATTACCCTTGTTGTTATACGCTTCGGCATAGTCGGGCTGAAGAGCAATGGCTCGATCGTAACTGGCGAGCGCTTCTGTAACGCGTTTAAGCTCTTTTAATGCAACACCCCGATTGTTGTAGGCAGCAGCATACTCAGGCTTGAGAGCAATAGTCAGGTCGTAGCTCGCCAGTGCGTCGCTCGAGCGATGAAGCGCTTGTAAAGCTAGACCTCGGTTGTAGTGAACCTCTGCATCTTCAGGTGCAAACGCCAGGGCTTGGTCATAACTAACCACTGCTTCGTGCAAGCGTTCGAGCTCTTGCAGAGCGATGCCCCGATTGTTATAGGCGTGAACATACTGTGGTCTGAGTGCAATCGCTTGATTGAAGCTGGCGATGGCCTCAGCGTAGCGTTTACGTTTATTGAATGCAATGCCCCTATTATAGTAAGCATCGACGTAGTCAGGCTTGAGGGTGATTGCCTGATTAAAACTCGCGAGCGCCTCATCAATGCGTCCCAGCTCTTGCAAGACAACGCCTCGATTGCTGAGTGCCGTAACGTAATCGGGTCTCAGTGCAAGGGCTTGTTCATAGCTCGCGAGCGCATTGTCGAGGCGTGTAAGCGCTTTAAGGGCATTGCCTAGATTGTTATAGCCCTCAGCGTAATCAGGCTTCAGGTGAATCGCTTGGTGAAAGCTGGCAAGCGCTTCGTTTGAGCGCTTGAGCTCGTGCAAAGTTAAACCGCGATTATTATGCGCCTCAGCGTAATCAGGTTTGAGGGCAATGGCTTGGTTGTAATTGGTGAGCGCTTCATCTAAGCGCTTAAGTTCTTGTAAGGTAAAGCCTCGATTGTAGTAAATCGCTGGTTCAATCGGTTTTAAGATAACGGCTTGATTAAAACTTGCAAGTGCCTCATCGAGGCGTTTGAGCTCTTGTAAGGCAATACCACGATTGATGTAAGCGTCAGCATAGTCGGGCTTGATGGCAAGCGCTTGATCATAACTAGTGAGTGCGTCATCGAGTTGGTTAAGCTGTTTTAAGGCAATGCCCCGATTGTAGAAAGCGTTCGCGTGTTGAGGGTTAAGGGCAAGGGTTTGATTAAAACTAATAATCGCTTCCTCGAGGCGCTTCAATTCTTGTAAGGTACAACCTCGGTTGTAGTGAGCATCAATATCATCAGGTTTGACAGAGATCGCTTGCTCGAAGCTAGCAAGTGCTTCGTCTAGGCGGTTAAGTTCTTTTAGGGAAACACCGCGGTTGTTATAGCAAGGTGCGTGACGAGGATTAATTTTGATCGCTTTAGATAAAGTATCAACGGCCTGTTCGTACCGCCTAGTTTGTGCGAATAAAACTCCCAAGAGCTGCAGGGAGTCAAAATTATCACTTTGTACTTTCAAGGCCCGTTCATAAAACGATTGTGCCTCTTCAAATTTTGCTTGTTGATGCGCGGCCAATCCTTGTTGCACCAAAGCGAGCACCTGTGCGTGCGGTGAAGCAGCCCGATTTTGTGTGCCAGCAGGCAAGTTGCGTTTTGGAATGTTGGGTGAACGAGGCATCTGGACAGTGATCTATGTTTTTTGTGAGGTTGAATCGAAACTCAACAATGCAAGGCGCTTGGTCAAGTCTGTTGCGATACTGCCCAGTACGTTGTCCCACGTCCTTTGTTCATCTTGTCGATACAAGCGCACCGATGGGTACCAAGGGCTGTCTTGCCGGTCTAAGAGCCAACGCCAATCGGGCGCGTGCGGTAGCAGCACCCAGGTGTCTTTGCCGAGGGCGCTGGCAAGGTGGGCAACACTGGTATCAACGCTAATGATGACGTCCATCAATTCGCATAGCGCAGCGGTATCCGAAAAGTCGTTTAACTCAGTGCAGAACGTTCTAATGCCAACCTGATGATTTAAGATCTCCTGATCTGAAGGTCTGATTTCTTTGTGTAAAGAAATGTAATCAAGACCTTGAGGCAAGCTGGTCAGTAACTGGTTAAGTGCTAGGCTCCGATTGCTGTCGTTTTTGTGTGCGGCATTTCCACTCCACACTAAACCGACCCGTAGCTTTGTTTTTGGACCAAGTTTATTGATCCAAGCGCTTAGTTTTGTTTGCGTTGCGTGCAGATAACGCGACCTAGTCGGAATCGTTGTTAATGTTGTCTTCAATGCCAAGGGCAAAGACATCAGGGGACAGTGATAGTCAAAGTCAGGCAAGGGTTGTTGCATGTCCCTAAGCTCATTGATTCCGTCAAGGTCCTCTAGCAGTGGTACAAGTGCTGTCGGTACTTGCAGGATGACACGTGCGCCAAGCTCCGAAATCATTTTAGCGTAGCGGCAGAACTGTATCGTGTCACCTAAACCTTGCTCTGCATGCAGCAGAATTGTTTTTCCGTTCAGAGGTTCGACGCCTAGCCAAAGGGGTTGTGAAACGATTCGCTTTTTAAGCCCAAGCGTTTTATTGTCCCAGCGCCGTTCATAGAGTGGCCAGCCTTGCTCAAAATTACCCTTCAGTAGCAAGGCTAGCGATTTGTTCCAGAGGGCTTCTGTATTTTCAGGATTGATTGCTAGAGCTTGTTCATAACTGGCGAGCGCCTCATCTAGGCGCTTAAGATCCTGTAAAACAATCCCTCGATTGCTATAGCAATCGGCGTAGTCGGGCTTAAGTTTAAGCGCTTGATCAAAACTCGCAAGTGCTTCATCTAGGCGTTTAAGTTGCTTTAAGGTGTTGCCTCGATTGTTATAAGTCTCGGCGAAGTCAGGTTTGATGGTCAGGGCTTGCTCATAGGTTGCAAGCGACTCATCCAGGCGATTAAGTTCTTTTAAAGCAACGCCCCGATTATTGTAGGCTTCGATCCAGTCGGGCTTGAGTGCAATCGCTGAGGCATAGCTCGCAGCAGCCTCATCTAAATGCTTGATTTTTTCTAAGGCAACGCCTCGATTGTAGTAAGCCTGTGCATAGTTAGGATTGAGAGTAATTGTTTGTTCATAGCTGATAAGCGCTTCATCCCAGCGCTTAAGTTCTTGAAGCGCGTTACCCAAGTTGTAGTGGGCATCGGTATAAGAGGGTCTTAAGAGGATTGCTTTTTGATAACTGGCAACGGCACTAGCCAAGCGATGAAGTGCCTGTAAGGTAATCCCTCGATTATTGTAGGCCTCAGCGAGGTCGGGTTTGAGAAAGATCGCTTGATCATAACTGGCGAGCGCTTCTTCTAAGCGATGTAGTTCTTTCAAAGCAGCGCCGCGGTTACAGTAGGCCTCAACGTAGTCGGGTTTGAGCGCAATGGCCTGATTAAAACTGGCGAGCGCTTCAATCGAACGCTTCAGTTCGTGTAAAACAATACCTAGATTGTTATAGGTCTCTACACGGTTAGGAGCCAGAGCAATTGCTTGGCTATAGCTCGAGACGGCCTCGTCTAAGCGGTTAAGTGCATGCAAGGCATGACCGCGGTTGTTGTATGCCTCATCGTATTGAGCGTTCAAAGTGATCGCTTGGTCAAAGCAAGCCAGTGCTTCATGCAGACGGTTTAATTCCTTTAAAGAAGTACCTCGATTATTGTAGGCCTCAGCATATTCAGGCGTGAGTGCGATCGCACGGTCAAAGCTAGCTAGAGCTTCATCCAGACGGTTGAGTTCTTTTAAGGAAACGCCAAGGTTGTTGTAACAAGGCGAGTGATGAGGATTGATTTTTATTGCTTTAGATAAAATCTCAACAGCCTGTACGAACTGTCTCGTCTGCGCGAACAAGACCCCTAATAGCTGAAGTGCGTCAAAATTGTCGTCCTGTATCTTCAAGGCGCGCTCATAAAACGAGCGCGCCTCTTCGAACTTTGCTTGTTGATGCGCGGCCAATCCTTGCTGCACTAAAGCGAGCGACTGGGCTTGCGGCACGGCTGGTCGGGTTTGTGCGCCAGCCGGTAAGTTGCGTTTGGGAATATTGGGTGGGCGAGGCATCGTAATTGCGACCTGAAGACCTTGGGCTGGACGCAGGCATACCGTTTGTTGGACTGATCATGAATGAAAGGTTGTTAGCAAGACGAATGCTATCGCTCATTGGGACGCGAGTAGGACGAGAATAAAACAGGATTAGTACCGCATAACGTTGGATTGGCTCAACGTGCGATTGCGGACCTGTTTTGAGTGAGCATGGCGGACCACTGGTCATCGGATACTAGGTAAAAGTTAGTGACGACTACCCCGCCACCCAACTACCCGACTTGCCCCCATGCTTCTCAAGCAGTTTGACGGCGTCAATCACCATGCCACGATCAACGGCTTTGAGCATGTCATAAATGGTGAGTAGGCTAATGGTTGCCGCAGTCAGGGCTTCCATTTCGACACCTGTGCGCCCGACGGTTTCGGCGGTTGCGGTACAAGTGACAGACGAGCTCGCTGCATCGTTGGCAAACTCGATTGTTACGCGGGTGAGAGGAATTGGATGGCACAGGGGAATCAAAGACCCTGTTTGCTTGGCGGCGAGGATGCCCGCTAGGCGGGCCACACCCAAGACATCACCCTTTGCGGCGCGCCCTTCAGCCAATTTGGCAAAGGTTGCCGGCTGCATGCTGATTCGACCTTGCGCAATGGCTCGTCGATGCGTCTCGTTTTTTTCTGACACATCAACCATGTGCGCTTGCCCGGCTGCATCGAAGTGGGTGAGATCTGCTGTCATCATGCGCCTTTGTTCGCTAGAGACTGAAACATCTCCATGCTGTTGAAGTTACTGAATGAAGTTGAATCGTCAAAGTGAACGGCTTTGGCGTTGATTTTTTCTAGCCATTTGATGACTGCTGCTTTTTGCTCGTCAAGGTATTTGGCCAATGCGCCTGCAACAGAGGGTTTGAGCAAACAACATAATGGTTGAGGGCCATCATTTGTGACGGCATAGGCGGCTAGTGCAGTAGGCTCTTCTGCTAGCGCCTGCTCAAGGCTTTCATATAAGTGGGTGGGCAATAGCGGAGTATCGCAGGGTATAACTAAAAGGTTATTTTTTTTACAGCGCATCAAGCCTGCTTCAACGCCAGCAAGTGGGCCTGCAAAATGAAGCCGTTCGTCGGTCACCACAACGTGTCCGGTTTGTTTGTAGGCGTCGATATTGCGGTTGGCGCTAATCAGAATTCTAGAAGGTGCGGGTGTTTGCGCGGCCAGACGAGCAAGCGCGTGTTCGATTAAAGGAAGACCATTGTGCATGATCCATCCTTTGTCGCGTCCGTCTAGGCGACTGCCTTTGCCACCAGCAAGAATCAACGCGTCATAGCTCATGAGGAGGGCTTCTCGGTCCAGCGTGCAACAGCGCTGTCGTCACTCTCGCGCGCCTCAATCCAGCGAGGTCCTTCTGGCGTCCATTCTTTTTTCCAGAACGGCGCTTCTGTCTTTAAGTAATCCATCATAAAAGTATTGGCTTCGTACGCATCGCCCCGATGCGCACTTGCCGTTAAGACCAACACAATTTGATCGCCGGGATACATCTTACCAACACGGTGCACGATACGGGCGGCTTGCAGCGACCACCGCTTTTCAGCTTGTTGCGCGATATTGATCAGCGATTTTTCGGTCATGCCGGGGTAGTGTTCAAGTTCGAGTGCGACCACATCATCCGCGAGGTTCAAATCGCGCACCATGCCAATAAAGGCAACGACTGCACCGATACCATGATCGTTTTGAATCAGTTGTTGATGTTCAAGGCGCAGATCAAAGTCTTCGGTCTGCACTGCGACTGAAATCCGGGCTGCCAAGGCTTAACCCCCAGTAACTGGTCTAAAAATAGCTACTTCGGCGCCGTCAAGCAGGGCGGTTTGTTGAGATACCATTTCTTGATTCATGGCAACCCGAAACGCAAGGTGGCCGCCTAAGGTTTCTTGCCAGACGCCACCGCGTGCGCCCAGATGTTGCATCAAGTCAGCCACCGTGCGCACGCTGTCTGGTGCTTGCACGGATTCTTCAGCGAGGCCGAATTTTTCGCGCAGCTGAGCAAAGTACAAAACCTTTAGACGCATGATGATGGATTAATTTAAAAGTTCGGATAACGAAAGATACCGTACTTTATCGCCTTTGGTGATGACGGTTTCGGGCGCGAGGTCAACCAGGCCATCGGCCCAGGCCAAACTGCTCATGACACCAGAACCCTGATTGGGCCACAGTTGCAAAGCGGGTTGCCCGTTGGCATCGCTCTCGAGTTTGACGCGCAAGAATTCGCGACGCTTATCAGGACGTGGCCAGTTAAAGTCGGCAGTTGCGGCTAAGTAACGTAGCGGTGCCTCTTGTGCGCCCATGCGTTTGAGTAAAAAAGGTCTGGCCATCAGCAAAAATGTGACAAACGCGCTGACTGGATTTCCAGGGAGCCCAATAAAATCCGTTTCGCTGACCTTGCCGTAC
>Ga0194037_1002947_pt1 | contig 10814 bp, 7 predicted proteins | sample JunL306m_MetaG_FD_148653 | JGI IMG/M metagenome (GOLD analysis project Ga0194037, IMG submission 148653) | Anoxic zone freshwater microbial communities from boreal shield lake in IISD Experimental Lakes Area, Ontario, Canada - Jun2016-L304-6m | ecosystem: Environmental > Aquatic > Freshwater >...
ATTTGCAGCACGAAAAACATCACATACTTCAAAAATCTTTGGTGCAAGTCCACCTAAACTTCCGCGTGTTGCCATGCTTCTGATAAAAACATTTGGATGTAAAAAATGTTCGCTCATGCGCAACCTGTCGCCCATAATTGCACCATGATTAAATGGCGAACTTGGGTCTACGGCAATGATGGCTATTTGTTTTTGTTGATCAGTTAAATGTTTTACCAATGCATTGATAAGGGTGCTTTTCCCGGCTCCTGGAGGACCGGTAATTCCTATGATAGGAATATGTTTATCGAAAGTTAATTGCTCCAAAAATGATTCATATCCGGTGGTTTCATTTTCAACCATCGAAATACAACGTGCCAAAACGCGCTTATCTCCTTGTTGTAATTGTTGGATTGTTTCGTTCATAATTTATTTCGTAGATACTTTGCATGCAACGTCTCTACAAATGTTGTTTGTTAACACGAAATTTTATCTACACGATTTTGATGTCTTCCTCCTTCAAATTCCATCGACAAAAAATTATTTACGATTTTTTTTGCAAGATCAATGTCGATGAAACGTGCGGGTAAACATAAAATATTTGCATCGTTATGTTGGCGAGCAAGTAAACCCAAATCTTCTGTCCAGCAAAGTGCGGCACGAATTCCCTGATGTTTATTAGCTGTGATGGCAACACCATTTCCGCTACCGCAAATTAAAATTCCAAATTGTGTTTCTCCTTTTTCAACTGATAAAGCAACAGGATGTGCAAGATCCGGATAATCGACAGAGGCCTCAGAAAAAGGACCAAAATCTTTTACTTCATGTCCTTGAGAAGAAAGCATTTTAATAATTTCCTCTTTAAAAATAAATCCGGCATGGTCGCCACCAATTGCAATTTTCATATTTATATTTCTATTAATTTAGCCACAGATTACACAGATTTTTTATTGATTACTTTGCCCATCATTATTTGAAATCTGAAGCAACTTATTTCTTAACAAGTTTAAATTTTATTTTTTTCGACACTCTTTGCAACAAAAATACTTATTTCAAATAAACCATAAAGAGGGATAAACATCATAATTTGACTTGCCATATCTGGCGAAGGAGTAAGTATTCCGGCAAGAAGCAGAATAATGATAACTGCATATTTTCTGTTTTTTTTCATCCACTTGCTACCAATTATTCCAAGTTTAGTAAGGAAATAAACCAACATTGGTAATTCAAAAACCAAACCTGTTGCAAGTGTTAATGTTGAAATGAATGAGATATAAGATTCGATATTTACTTCATTGCTCACAGCATCGCTCACACGATACGAGCCTAAAAAGTTTATTGATAATGGAGAGAGAAGAAAGTAACCAAACAACACTCCGATAAAAAAAAGTAGCGATACAAAAAAAACGATTCCTTTAGCATACCCTTTTTCGTTTGCGTTTAATGCAGGTTTGATGAAACGCCAAACTTCCCAAATAATATAAGGAAACGCTAGAACAATTCCGGAGATGAAAGCAACAAAAATATGCTGCGTAAATTGCCCCGACATGGTGATGTTCTTTAATGTGAATCCCATTTCTTTGATGCAATACTCATCATTACCTGCAAGCAAAAGCGATAGTTTGCAAAACATGCGATAGGTCCAAAAATCAACATGCGTTGGACCAAAAATAATCACGTCAAACAAAATATGTTTGTTCACAAAAGCAGTAACTCCAAAAATTAATATTGCTAAAGCCGAGCGAAAAAGATGACCTCTCAGTGCATCAATATGGTCGAAGAAACTCATTTCTTTTTCTTCATGTATTTCTGAATTTTCTTGATCTATTGCCATCCTTTTTTGTTTTCGTATTTACGTAAATGCACCATTGCGTAATTACGATTTTAATAAATTTTCAAGTGAGTTTTCGTGCAAAGTTTTGTATTCACTTACACTTCCAAAATCAACATGATTCACTTTGATATTTCCATTAGTAACAATACCAAGTTTTTCAAATTTCACATTCATGGTGGTTAATAGTTCTTCTACAGCTTTGCATTCTGATCCATTAATTGAAACAACAACTCTGCTTTGAGACTCACCAAATAAAAACGCATCTGTACGCACTGTCTTGTCCTGCTTGTCATTTCGAGCGGAGTCGAGAAACGAGATATCAAAACTTAGGTTTCTAACCATAGCACTTTCGAGCAAAGTAATAAACAATCCTCCTTCACTCACATCGTGTGCAGATAAGATTAAGTTATTTGCGATTAATTTTTTTACTGCTTGTTGCATGGTGTATTCCTCATCCAAATTAAAATGCGGAGCTGGAGAAAGTTGCACACCATGTTGAGATACCAAATATTGTGAAGATGAAATATCATTTCTGCTTTCACCTATCATATAAATAACATCACCATCATTTTTAAAATCGAGGGTCATGTGTTTTTTATTGCCGGTAATTAAACCAACCATTCCAATTGTTGGGGTAGGGAATACCGCATTATCATCATTACTCTGATTATAAAAACTTACGTTACCACCAGTTACAGGAGTGTCAAATTTTTTACAAGCTTCGCTCATTCCTTTTACTGCATAAACAAATTGATAATACATTTCGGGATTATAAGGATTTCCAAAATTTAAGCAATTGGTAACAGCTGCCGGATCACCACCACTGCAAACAATATTTCTTGCTGCTTCACTTACAGCTATCATGGCACCAACAAATGGGTCGGCCTGAACGTAACGTGAATTACAATCAGTTGTCATGGCAATAGATTTATCGGTTCCTTTAACTTTTACAACAGCTGCATCGCTTGGAGCATTAGTGCTTTGGTTGATAGTTCCCACCATCGAATCGTATTGATTGTAAACCCATTTACGTGAACAAATATTTGGATGTGCTGCTAAACTTTTAGCCACAGATTGCACAGATTTCGCAGATGAATTTTTTTCATCAAAAGATAAATCTGGAATAGAATTAATGTTAAACTTTTTTATTTCTTCAAAATATTTAGGCTCTTTGTATTCGCGAACATAAACAGGAGCACCTCCGCCAAGTACCAAACTTTCGCCTGGAATATCAGCAACAAGTTCGTTGTTCATATAATATTGAACGCGTTCGGTATCGGTTACTTCTCCGATGATCGCATAAGTAAGATCCCATTTCTCAAAAATTTTCTCTACTTCTTTTTCTCGTCCTTTATTTACAATTACCAACATCCTTTCCTGAGATTCACTTAACAAAATCTCCCAATCCTTCATATCCTTTTGGCGCATTGGAACTTTATCCAACCACACTTTCATTCCGGTTTTGCTTTTGGCGCTCATCTCACTTGTTGAGCAGGTGATACCCGCTGCGCCCATATCTTGCATGCCAACAACAGCACCTGTTTTAAGTAATTCGAGACTTGCTTCCAAAATTAATTTTTCCCAAAATGGGTCACCAACCTGAACACTTGGAAGATCTTTTGCTGAATCTTCGGTAATATCTTTTGATGCGAATGCCGCACCATGAATTCCATCTTTACCGGTTGCTGAACCAAAAATATAAACAGGATTTCCAAGTCCCTCGGAGATTGCTGAAACTGTTTTTCCAACTTCCGCAATACCAACACTCATGGCATTAACAAGGGGATTGATCTGATAGCAATCATCAAAATAAACTTCACCACCAACAGTTGGAATGCCAAAAGCATTTCCATAATTACCGATTCCTTTTACAATTCCTCGCACGAGCCATTTAGTTCGTTCGTCATTGATGTTTCCAAAACGAAGAGAATTTAATTGAGCAATAGGGCGAGCTCCCATCGAAAAAATATCGCGGTTAATTCCGCCAACACCAGTTGCAGCACCTTGGTATGGCTCAAGTGCACTCGGGTGGTTATGACTTTCAATTTTAAAACAACAAGCTAATCCATCACCAATATCTATCAAACCAGCATTTTCTTCTCCGGCTTTTGCAAGCATTTTTTCACCCTCTTTGGGTAAAGTTTTTAACCATATAATGGAGTTTTTATACGAACAGTGCTCGCTCCACATTACCGAATAAATACTCAATTCAGTAAAATTCGGAGTTCTGCCGAGTATCTCTTTTATCTTTTCAAATTCTTCGGGCAGCAGGCCGAGTTGCTTTGCCTGTTCAACGGTTGCCAATTGTTTATTGCTAAATTGTTCGCTCACTTTTATGGTGTTTTTGGAAGAGGCAAATTTGTTTAATAAATCTCATTAAACATAGTTTTAAGTTTATAAATAATTAACATATAAAATAAAATTTTCAATTATTCTTGCACCCAGTATCTTACCCCTCTGAAATAACTCATTTACTAAGCCTTAAAACTCTCTCATTTTTGTATTAGATTTTCTGATACGCTTTACTCAAAAAAGTTTTACTAACCTTAAAAAATTAAAATGAACAAAATTATTACGCTTTTTGTTGCGGTTGCTTTTGCTACAATGGTATCGGCACAAACTACTCTCCCAACTTCATGGGATTTTACCACTCCAGGAATTAGCACACCTCCAAATGGCTGGACATTAAATTTGGGAACTAACGGAAACCTAACTTATGCTTCGGGTATAGGCGATATTTTATCTTGCAGATTAGATGCAGCAGGCGAAAATGTGGTGATTTGGTTTGCTGATAAGCCCGGTGCAGTTAGTTATTATTTAAAAGGCACAGGAATTTCTCCGGCTCCGGCTTTTAGTGGAACATTCACAATTCAGGAAGGCCCTGACACGAGCCATTGGAGCGATATGCAAGCTGTTACAACTATGACAGGTTCATTTGTAAAGTATGTGAATACTCCTCTTGCAACGTCTCGTTACATTCGCTTTTTTTACACTACAAAAGTTTCAGGAAGTAATGTTTCTCTCGACAGTATTTTAATTTTATCAGCACCGGCAAGTCCTAATGCTGCTATTAATGTAAAGCAAGGTTCCACGAGTTTAGTAAATGGAAATACTTTTTCGATAGGGAAAAGTGCGTCAACATTATTTACAATTGAAAACAAAGGAACTTCTCAGGCATTAACTTTAAGCAACAAAAGCATTACAGGTGTAAATGCATCTGATTATACAATTGGTTATTTTCCATCATCTATTGCAGCAAACAGCAGTGATACTTTTAGAGTTGTTTTTAATCCGGCATCAAATGGTTCACGAAAAGCAACTTTAAGTTTCAATTCAAATGATTCTTTAAAAAATCCTTTCGGAATTGACCTTTACGGAATAGGAGGAAATTTTGCATCTGAACCAACTCAACAAGCTACAAATATTTCTTTCACAAATTTAAAAGCATACACGTTGAATGTGAGTTTTAAAAATCCTTCAAGTACCCCAGAAAAATATATTGTACTACGTAAAAAAAGTGCAGCAATTACAGAAGTACCTGTTGATGGACAAATATATGTAAGAGGCGATTATATTGGTGGTGCGCAAGTTGTTTCCATTGGAACTGATACAAGTTTTACACCAACAAATATTATCGCAAATACCACGTATTATTTTTCAGTATTTTCATGCAACGGACCTTCTGGTTTTGAAAATTATTTGACTACTTCACCATTGAATGGAAATATAACTACAGGAGGAAAAAATATCGGAACTTATTATGCCGGAATAAGCTCATCAGCATCTACATTTATTACCGATCTACATAATAAAATTAACGTACACGATACAATTTATTACAGCAATTATGCTCCAACAATTGTAAATAATTTTATTGCTCGTGATACCACAGGCAGCAAAAAAGTAGTGAATTGTGTGTATACCACTTTGCCATATATTTATGATGATCCTTTTAAATGGTGGTCGTCAAATGCTCTTCCTCCAACTCTTACACGCGAACATACTTATTGCCAAAGCTGGATGCCAAGCAATGTAGGAAATCCTAATTGGCCAAATGGCTCTAACGGAAAGGAACTTCCCGAATACAGTGATATCCACCATTTGTTTCCGGCTGATCAGTCAAATGCAAACGGAAAGCGTTCAAACTATCCTTTCGGAGAAGTTGTTACTCCAACATTTGTTTCACCAACAGGAATGGGAAAACTTGGTTTAGATTCAGCAGGTCATACTGTTTGGGAACCACGTGATTCACACAAAGGAGATGCGGCTCGTGCGATGTTTTATATGAGTGTTGCTTACAATGGAGTGAATGGAAATAATTGGTCAATTCCTTCGCAACAAAATCAGGCAGTATTAAAAAAATGGCATTTTCAAGATCCACCTGATGCTTGGGAAATTGCACGACATGAATATGTAAATTCTATTCAGCATAATCGCAATCCATTTATCGATAGCATTTATTGGGTGAATAAAATTGACTTTTCAAACATGTCAATCATTTCATCAGCTACTCCGGGAATCACTTTAACTTCACCAATAGGTGGCGAAAATTGGAAATCAAATAACGCCTACAATATTACTTGGGCAAGTGCAAATGTTGATTCAGTGAAAATTGATCTGTTGGTAAATGATACATTTTATGCAGTTGTTTCTCCTTCAACATTGTCATTGGCAGGAAGTTTTAATTGGTTGATTTCTCCAATTACGCTTGCAACAACAAAAGCTAAAATTCGCATCACCGATAAAAAAACAACAACTAATGCAATCAGTGCAAACTATTTTAATATCACCTCAACAACCGGTATTGATGCATTGAGTATGGCAAAAAATATTTCAATTTATCCAAATCCATCACAAGGAAATATCACTATTAATTTCGATATGCATTTGAAAGGAAATGTTGAAATTTTTGTATTTGATATCACAGGCAGATTAGTGAAATCATTCGAATCATCAGATAACGCAACAAAATTATCTATAGAAAATAAAGGTGTTTATATTGTTCAATTAAAGATAAACGGAACTGCTGTTTATAAAAAGATAGTAGTTGAATAATTAAAAAAAATATTTTAAGAAAATGAGAAGCTCCATTTTGGGGCTTTTCTTTTTTAATAAATTATCACTTCAAAAAAATACTTGAATAAGTTAAGATGTAACCTTAAAGATTTTTCGCAAAGGTTCGCTGAAAACTATTTGCGTAACTCAGCGTTTTTTATTCAGCGCTAATCAGCGAGAAAAAAAGAAGCTTTCCATTAATCGACAACACGATATTTTTTAATTATATTTGGCAGTATAAATTGAAATGAAATGCTAATTGAGCGCACAACAAATAATCAAATCGTAATAACCGTTTCATCATCAGTTGACAGTTTTGGGCTACAACGTTTAATCGACTATGTGAAATATTTGGAAGCAACATCTAAATCAAAAGCCAAACAATCGGATGTTGACAAACTTGCTGATGAAGTAAATGCTTCGTGGTGGGCAAAAAACCGTAAACGATTTGTTAAGTGAAAATAATAGTTGATGCAAATATTGTTTTTAGCGGGATACTCAATACCAATGGTAAAATTGGAGATTTATTAATCAACTCTAAAAAGCGATTCGATTTTATTGCTCCTGATTTTTTAAGAACTGAAATTAAAAAACATTATTCAAAGCTGGCAAAAATTTCAAAGTTAACACTTGAACAAATCCAAGAATCTGAATTTCAAATTTGCCAAGACATTACATTTATTTCTGAAGAACAAATCAAACTTTCATCATGGCGAATTGCTGAAAAACTAGTTGCTGATGTTGATCCAAATGATGCTCACTATATTGCATATGCTAAACATTTTAAATGTAAAGTTTGGAGTGGCGACAAAGCGTTGATTAAAGGCCTTGCAAAAAAAGATTTCACAAATTTTATCTCTACGGATGAGTTGTTTAAAAGGAGAGGGTTATAAGATTTTTTTTTTTCATACTCTTTATTTTATGAAATGGAATATGTAATCTGCCACAGATTACACAGATTTTTTCTTTTTTGATTTGGAGAATGGAAACCTTAAAGAAGTTCTCATAAAGGTTCGCTGAAAAGTATTTGCGTAACTCAGCGTTTTAATCTGCGATAATCCGCGAGAAAAAAGAAGCTTTCCATACTCTTTATTTTATAGAAATGGAATATATAATCTGCCACAGATTACACAGATTTTTTCTTTTTTGATTTGGAGAATGGAAACCTTAAAGAAGTTCTCATAAAGGTTCGCTGAAAACTATTTGCGTAACTCAGCGTTTTTATCCGCGTTAATCTGCGAGAAAAAAATTGCCACAGTTTGCGTAAATTTTTACTTTTACAGAAAATACTCAAACAATGAAAACCAAAGATATTCATCATACAGAAATTTTTCATACCGATCCGGAGGATCTTTATAAATGCATCATGGATTCACGTATTCACAGTTCATTTACCGGTGGTGAAGCTGTTATTGAAGACAAGGAAGGTTCGGAGTTTACAGCTTTTGATGGCTATATAACTGGTAAGAATATCATTCTTGAACGAGGCAAAAAAATTGTTCAAACATGGAGAGCGGAAGAAGAAGGGTGGCCCGAAGATCATTTTTCGGAAGCAACTTTTATTTTTGAGAAAGTGAAGGAAGGAACAAAATTAGAATTCTTTCATACCGGAATTCCCGAGCATAAAGCAGAAGATATTTCAAAAGGATGGAATGATTTTTATTGGGAACCTCTGAAAGATTTTTTGAACAGATAAATTTCTTTTTCATTCGCAAAAACATTCGGCTTACTTTTGCAGTTATAATTAATTGCTTTGCGCTCTCTGCGCCTCTGCGTTAAATTTCAAAATGACAAAAATAAAAGAAGAAGATATAATAATTGATTCACTGTCAGAAGACGAATTCATTGAAGTTCTTGGTGCACGCGAACACAATCTTAAAAATATTGATGTAAAAATCCCTAGAAATAAATTGGTTACCATTACCGGATTAAGTGGAAGTGGGAAATCATCATTAGCATTCGATACCATTTTTGCAGAAGGGCAACGAAGGTATATGGAAAGTTTTTCTGCTTATGCCCGTCAGTTTATAGGCAACATGGAAAGACCTGATGTAGACAAGATCAACGGACTTTCTCCTGTTATTGCCATCGAGCAAAAAACGGTCAATAAAAATCCCCGATCAACCGTTGGAACCATCACCGAGATATACGATTTTATGCGTTTGCTTTTTGCACGTGCTGCTGATGCATTTAGTTATGTGAACGGAGAAAAAATGGTGAAGATGACTGAAGAGCAAATCATCACTACCATTATTACCCAATTTGAAAATAAAAAGATTTCTATTCTTGCACCGATTGTTAAAGGTCGCAAAGGACATTACCGTGAGCTGTTTGAACAAATAAGAAAGCAAGGTTATACGAAAGTTCGACTTGATGGAATTGTGCAGGATATCGTTCCAAAAATGCAAGCCGATAGATATAAAATTCATGATATTGAAGTATTGATCGATCGCATTGAACCAAAACAAGATGCTCGTTTCCGTATTTCAGAAAGTGTGAAGAGTGCAATGAAAATGGGCAAAGGAACATTGGTGCTTATTGAAAATGATTCTGATAAAGCATACCATTTTAGCAAATTTTTGATGGATCCAAAATCAGGAATTAGCTATGATGAACCTCAGCCAAATACTTTTTCGTTTAACTCTCCATATGGTGCATGTACAGTTTGCGATGGACTTGGTGTTAAAAGTATCATCGATGAAAATGCAATTATTCCTGATAGAAAATTAAGTATCAACAAAGGTGCATTTGCACCATTAGGAGAAATTAGAGAGAACTGGACTTTTACTCAATTACGTGAACTTTCAAAAAAGCATAAATTCAGTTTTGCTGATCCTGTTGAAAAAATTTCTTCGGATGCATTAAGTGTAATTTTATATGGAAGTGATGAACAACTTGTAATACCTCAGCAATATAATTCAGGCTATGTTCAAAATTTTACCACACGTTGGGAAGGGTTGATTCCAATGATTACTCGTCATTATCACGAAAGAAGTTATGATGCAATTTATCGTTGGGCAGAAGAGTTTATGCAAGTTCAACCTTGTCCGGAATGTAACGGTGCACGATTAAAAAAAGAATCATTAAATTATAAAATTGGAGGCAAAAATATTTCTGATATAGCTGCTTTAGAAATTACTGCACTCGGAAAATGGTTTGACGAAATTGAAAATCATTTAGATGATAAACAACTTATCATCGCTACCGAAATTTTGAAAGAAATTCGCAGCCGCATTAAATTTTTACTCGGTGTAGGAATTGATTATCTCACTTTAAATTCTCCTTCAAAAACATTAAGTGGCGGTGAAGCACAACGCATTCGTTTGGCAACGCAAATTGGTTCGCAGCTTGTTGGTGTATTATATATTTTAGATGAACCAAGTATCGGCTTGCATCAGCGTGATAACAATCGATTGATTGATTCATTAAAAGAATTACGTGACGTTGGAAATAGTGTAATTGTGGTTGAACACGATAAAGAAATGATGGCCGAAAGTGATTATATTTTAGATATGGGTTATGGAGCAGGTATTCATGGCGGACATATTTCGGCACAGGGAACTTTAGAGGATATTTTAAAATCAGATTCCATCACGGCACAATATTTAAATGGGAAAAAAGAAATTGAAATTCCTAAAACCAGAAGAAAAGGAAACGGGAAAAAATTAGTGTTAAAAGGTGCAACAGGAAATAATTTAAAAAATGTTTCGGTAGAATTTGCTCTCGGAAAATTTATTGCTGTTACAGGTGTAAGCGGTAGTGGAAAATCATCACTCATCAACGAAACTTTATATCCAATTTTACGTCAATATTTTTATAATTCAATTCAAAAACCTTTGCCATATAAAGAGTTTAAAGGACTCGAGCATGTAGATAAAGTTATTGAGATAGATCAATCACCAATTGGAAGAACACCTCGCAGTAATCCTGCAACTTATGTAGAAGT
>Ga0194037_1002948_pt1 | contig 10811 bp, 12 predicted proteins | sample JunL306m_MetaG_FD_148653 | JGI IMG/M metagenome (GOLD analysis project Ga0194037, IMG submission 148653) | Anoxic zone freshwater microbial communities from boreal shield lake in IISD Experimental Lakes Area, Ontario, Canada - Jun2016-L304-6m | ecosystem: Environmental > Aquatic > Freshwater >...
TTAACTCAACGAAAGGTAATGTTAACCTGAATCTTAACTTCTCTGGAACAACGAAATCAGGCGCGCATACCGGCGGAAAGTTCCAGATTACTGCTACAACGATCTAAAGACTGAGCTATCATAGCATCTTAGCAAGAGGCACGTATCGGTTACGATACGTGCCTCTTTTGTTTTATTGCTGTAATACACGGGCTTCGCATTTGTTTATTATACGGCTCTGTCTCCCCTGCTTGATTTTATAATTGCCGGCTTTTGACCCATGGATTGTTGTCTCTTTACATCCGCCGTGGTGTCCGTTTTGATATTCCGGTGAGAATGAATCGGAAACTTGCTATATTTTTACTCTTAAAGAAGTTGCTTTGTACACCATAACTATGAAATCAGGAGCTTGTATGATAAAAAGAATTATAACACTTGCTTTACTCGCAGTGGTCGCCTGTGCTTTTACAGGCCCTGCCGCTTTTGCGGATAGTGGAAATATTGCGGTCGGTGTGAAGGCCGGAACATTGGGTTTTGGAGGAGAGGTTACGGCAGGTTTAACTCCGTCTTTTAATGCGAGAGTTTCCTATAACGGGTATAATTACAATGGATCTACTACCCAAAACCAGATTATTTATGATTACAAGCTTTCGCTGGGATCATTTCCGGTGCTGCTTGACTGGTATCCTTTTGAGGGCTCTGCATTCAGGTTGTCGCCCGGTGTTGTTTTCAATAATAACAAAATAACCGCTACCGGTACTTCGGCACAAGTTTCTTCTTACGTTATTGGCGGAAAAACATATTCAACTGCTCAAATTGGTTCTTTGGTTGGAAATGCTGATTTCAATAAGACAGCGCCATACGCGGGACTTGGCTGGGGCAATGCTGTTGGTAAAGATTCAGGGCTTTCTGTTGTTTTTGATCTTGGCGTGATGTTTCAGGGGTCACCAACTATTGCTCTTTCTGCAACCAACCCTGCGATGCAAAATGACCCAACTTTCAAAGCGAGCCTTGACAAGGAAATTGCTGATGTGAAGGATAAAACGGATAAACTTAAATATTATCCTGTCGTTTCGCTTGGTTTAGCTTACAGGTTTTAAGCTCTGAGGTATACCATTCGGCATGTATATCTGAGCAGGTACTTTATAGAGGTGCCTGCTTTTTTTTGTTGGCTTTTGAACTCGTTCTTTATGCAATATTTTATGCTGTATAAAAAATACTTGATAGGCTTAGTGCTGGGGTGTGGTTGAAAAAAAAATGATTATTATCTGACTGAATAATTAACAACCCCAATTGTTTGTATGAAAGTCTTGTTTAAACTGGCATTGTATTTTTTTGGATCGGTCCTGGTTGCTGCTGCAATCTTTTTTTTAAGTCTTGGCTTTATTGTTTCGCAGCATGCTGGAAATCCTGAAAAATGCGATGTTATTATTGTGCTTGGTGGGGATAATGGGCTGCGGGTCCGTAAGGGGGCTGAATTGTTTAAGGCGGGATATGCGTCTCATATTATTTTGACGGGTATTGATGAACGTTTTTACAACCCCAATCATCCTAACTGGAGGGAACGTCGCACGATGATGCTTGGTGTCCCTAAAAAAGCTATTGAGGTTGATGCTTTGTCTTCAACCACCTGGGAGGAGGCGGAGAATACTTCGGACACTATGGAGGATCGGGGATGGAAAAGTGCTCTTGTTGTCAGCGACCCCCCGCACTTGCTCCGTTTGTATCAAACATGGAGCAAGGCGTTTGAGGGGTCGTCAAAAAAATTTATCCTTGTGCCGACAAGTCCTGCATGGTGGCATAAGGTGTTCTGGTGGGGAAATGAAAAAAGTTTCCAGTTTGTCATGAATGAAATCAAGAAAAACCTTTTCTACGCTGTAGTCTATTACTGAACTGGAAACAGTTTACGTTTACGAGTGTCCGCCTACGACTATTCGCATGATTTTAACATTCAACACAATGAAACGGATAAACTGCCAGAGCAGATTTTTCCGCCAGTAGAGTGTCCCTTTTGATGGTACGGGTGGATAGGCTTCGTCGTAATATGCTTTGACTTTATTTGTGCCCATAGAGCTTTGAATTTAAGTGGTTCAGTGAACAAAGTTGTTTATTCTGGAATCAGCCACCAGAATGGATAGCCTTTTGCCTTGTGGAAAAAGACGTAGTGAAGAATGAATTTCAACCAATGTCCTGCCAGGCCGGCTTCGCCGAGGGAGTAGTTCATGTCGCGGCCCCATTCGGGATATTTTTTCCAGTCGGGGACTACGGGGAAAAGGGTCATGGATGCTCCGAGCCCGTCGAATGATCCGAATCCTGCAGATACAACGCACGCTGCTCCCATTCTGCTCATTGAGGCTTTGTGACGATGTTCGGTGGCACCATTAATTATTTCTGAGATATTGAGTGCAACAATCTTGCCCATTACTCCTGCCGGCATTCCTGTACGTGGTGCTGTAGGGAATATCTGACGGCCGCTGGGGCTCGACATGGGTTTTGATATTGGATGCGGCGGGGCAAAGGCTATGCCTGGTGCATAAATGTTTTTGAAGAGTGGGTTCTGGTATATCGTCGGCCAGTCTTCAGACTCCCAATCTTCGAAGGACTTTGCGGTGTAGTTGGCGTCCACTTTCATAAATTTGTTTGGCGCAAACATCTTTTCGGTGATATCGGATCCGCTTTTATCGAAGGCTGTCAGTCCGACGCCTGAAAATGATGGTATGAGCATGGCAAAATCGAATTCCTGAGTCAGCTCTTCGCCGGCAAGGGTTTCGTAGTATGCTTTGCCTGGTTCGACCTTATGGACTCCGGCTCGTCTGATCCAGTTAATGCCATATTCGGCCATTATGGATTCTGTAAAGACCTTTGTGGGTGTGTAGTAGCCGCCTCTATTGATAAAGGCGCCTCCCATACCGAAATCGCCAAGTTCATATTCGTTTGACAACCAGGTAATTTGTGCCTTGTCAGTCAGTCCGCGCTTATTGATTTCGTGGGCTACATTAAGAATATATTCGAAGGCGGCACCTTGACAGGTTGCCATGGCGTGGCCGGTACCGATCAGAATCCGCTGCTTCTGGCCTGCCTGCATTTTTTTGATGTTGTCCTGGAGGTGTTCCCATGCGTGGGCTGCATGTGTGTAAGTGCAAACGGAGAATGTATTTTTGTCGGGGCCAAGACCTTCGGTTGCATCGAAGTTCAGCTTTGGGCCGGTTGCGTTGACGAGGTAGTCGTAATCGACTTTTTCGGTCTGGCCGTTCTGTATGCCATCGGTGTATTCTATTGTTACATATCCTTTATGGATTTCGTGATCGCCTTCGGGATGGATTTCCAGCGCTTTGGCCTGTTTGAGGATAATACCCCAGCGGTTATACACCTTTTTGAGTTCGAACCGAACATCGTCAATTGACATCTGCCCGACACCAACCCAGATGTTTGATGGAATCCACTGGTAGTAGCTGTTTGGGGTAACAACAACGACTTCGTGATTTTTTCCCAGCTTCTTTTTAAGAAACGAAGCACAGGTATGCCCTGATATACCTGCTCCTAAAACGACTACTTTTGCCATAGACAGCCTATGTTTTCGATTACACCTGAATAAATTAAAATACTATATTACTATTTAGTTATTTAAACATTCAGGAACAATAAAAAAGTGCATTTTCTGTAAAACTGAGATAGTGTAGTATAAGTATAATGAATCCCCCTTTTGTCGGGATGACAAAAGGGGGATGATGAAGGAAACTGGTGTGTAACACAAAAACGTTATGCGCCTATCATCATTGCTTCTATGTCGGCTTCAACGGTTCCAATAGGCATGATGCCGAATTTTTCGACCAGTACGGCGGCTACATTCGGTGTCAGGAACTCGGGCAGGGTTGGTCCGAGGCGAATGCCTTTGATGCCGAGGTAGAGGAGGGCAAGCAGTACGGTAACTGCTTTCTGCTCGTACCAGGCAATGTCGAAAGAGATCGGAAGATCGTTTATGTCTTCAAGTGCAAAGACTTCCTTGAGTTTGAGGGCAATGACGGCAAGGGAGTATGAGTCGTTGCACTGGCCTGCATCGAGTACGCGGGGAATGCCTCCGATATCGCCGAGTTCGAGCTTGTTGTAGCGATATTTAGCGCACCCTGCGGTGAGAATGATGGTGTTGTCGGGCAGTGCGGCTGCGACGTCGGTGTAGTAGTTGCGGGATGGATGGCGGCCATCGCAGCCTGCCATGACGATGAAGCGCTTGATGGCACCGGACTTGACAGCGGCGACGACTTTGTCTGCGAGAGCGAGTACCTGATGATGTGCAAACCCGCCGACGATTGTACCATTTTCGAGCTCTTTTGGCGGTGGACAGGTTTTAGCCAGTTTGATGAGCATTGAAAAATCTTTCTGCCCTTCTTCGAATCGAGCCGGGATGTGCTTGAGACCTGGATAGCCTGCCATGCCGGTAGTGAACATACGGTGACGGTAGGATTCGCGAACCGGCACAATGCAGTTTGTGGTCATGAGTATGGGGCCGTTGAAAGAGTCGAACTCTTTGTCTTGTGACCACCAGGCGCCGCCATAGTTTCCGACGAAATGGGGGTATTTTTTAAATGCCGGATAGTAGTGTGCGGGCAGCATTTCGCAATGGGTGTAGACATCGATTCCGGTTCCGGCTGTCTGTTTGAGAAGGTCTTCCATATCGCGTAGGTCGTGACCTGAAATAAGGATGCCGGGGTTGTTGCCTACGCCGGTTTTTACTGTGGTAATTTCGGGATTGCCATAGGTTTTTGTGTTTGCTGTATCGAGCAGGGCCATTGCCTTGACTGCCACTCCTCCGGTTTCGAGCACCAGTGTGGTGAGTTCGTCGACTGAAAGGTCTTTGGTGAGTGCTGAAAGGGCTTTTGTGTAAAACGCATAAATGTCGTCATCATGATAGTCGAGGACTGCGGCATGGTCGGTATAGGCGGCCAGCCCTTTTAAGCCATAGAGTACCAGGCTTTTGAGGGAGCGAAGGTCTTCGTTTTCGCTGAGGCTTTCGATGCTGACGGTTAATGCTTTTTGAAGGAAATCTTCTTTTGAACTGCCTGTCCAGTTTGCTGCGTCGTGGTGTGGAAGGTGACTCAAGGTTTCGTTGAGTTCATCACGCATGGCCAGGGTTTTGCGAATTTGCAGGACTATGGCATCTTCGTCGAAGTTGGTATTGGTGACTGTTACGAAGAGTGAATGGCTGATAAGCTGCCCGACTTTTCTTGAAACGCTTCCCTGCTGTTTTTCTGCTGAGAGTGCGAGTCCTTCGGTTGCATAAACGAGTACATCCTGTAGCTGAGCGGTCATTTCGTCTTTGCCGCATACGCCTCGTGCTGTGCAGCCTGTACCTCGGATGCTTTCCTGACATTGGTTACATGACATTCCCATTATTCTATTCTCCTTGTTTGGTTATTGTTTGCTGATATCCGGTGATAACACAAGAGCTATTTTTCTGTCGCCTCTGGCCCCTTCGCTGTCACCTTTTTGTTCTTTCACTAAAGCTCTGTTTTGATATGCCGCACTTAAAAGCCGCTTGTTGGAGGGTTTTCGAGCTATGATTTCACTGAAATCGTCGATGGCACCGTCAAGGTCGCCACTCCTCATTTTTGAGATTCCCCGGTTTCCGTAGGCTGCTATGGCTTCGCGGAACCGCAGGCCTAAATTGATGGCCATGGTGTAGTCCTTTACTGCTCCTTCATAATCATCGCAACTGCTCCGGGCGTTTCCCCGATTATAGTATGCTTCGGCATTGTCGGGATCTTCAAATATAATTCGGCTGATTTCTGTGGCGGTGCCTCTATATCCTCCCATTGCGTCTTTCAGCATGACTTGATCTGTTTAATTAGTCTGTTACTTTTTACACCCACTCTTCTGACATGATTTTACCCTGCAGACTTATGACTATCTTTTTTACGGGCACTTTGCGTGAGGCCTTGCGGAGGGCTTCGGCTACAATCGACATCAGACCTCCACAGCAAGGGACTTCCATAATTGCTACGGTGATGGTGTTTATGTGTGACATATCGATCATTATCGCAAGTTTTTCGACGTAACTATCCATTTCGGAGTCGAGCTTGGGGCAGGCTATTGCCAGACTTTTGCCTTGCATGAAGGTGGTGTGGAAGTCGCCGACGGCAAAGGCTGCACAGTCTGCAGCGAGCAACAGGTCTGAACCCTGAAAGTAGGGTGCCTGAGGTGAAACAAGGTGAAGCTGGATAGGCCACTGGCGGAGCGCACTTGCTGCGGGGGCGCCAGGTTGTGCTGATGTAGGCGGTATGGCGGCCGTACTGAAATCTATTGTTCTGCTGCCTGGACATCCGCTATGCTTAGTACTGGGTGCTGAGGGTGGAGTACTGAGGGGGTTTGGTATTCCCTGCTCTTTCAGGTATTCGAGTGCCTGCTGGACAAATTCGTTCTGGCCATGGTCTATGAGGTGATGGAGATGGGCGGCTATGACGTTTGGGCCACCTTTGGCGATGCTTTCGTGCATGACTTTTTTTTCGTCGTAGGGTTCGGCTTCGCGGGTTTCGATTTTCATTGCTCCGGTTGGACAGTGACCTATGCAGGCTCCGAGGCCGTCGCAGAAAAGGTCGCTGATGAGGCGGGCTTTGCCGTCGATGACTTGCAGGGCCCCTTCGGGGCAGCCTGGTATGCAGTCGCCGCAACCGGTACATTTTGGTTCATCTATAGTGATAATCTGTCGTTTCATTGCTGGTTACTCCCTTTTTATGTTATCTATTCGGCTGGCTCAGGTGTGCTGATGGAGGGTGCCGCTTGATGGGTTCCCTCCAGGTCGCGAAGCAGCTTGCCGATGGTTACTTTTTCAAACTCATTCTGTACGACATTCTCTATACGCATGATTTCGTGACGAAGGACACATCGTGCGCGGTTTCCGCATATCTGCTTGCGAAACATGCACTCGGAAACCTGAACCTTGCCCTGAAAAATTTCGATCAACTGGGTCACTGTGATTTCGTCAGGATCCTTTTCGATCATGAAACCTCCCTGAGCACCCTCTTTTGAAATAATGAGGTTGTGGCGGATCATTTCCTGCAGGAGACGGCGGAGAAACTGGTAGGGAATATCGTGCTCGGTTGCGATTGCTTTTGCCGAGAGGTAACTCCCCTTCGCTTTTGCGAGCGCCAGCAATGCGCGCACTGCGTAATCCGTATTTTTTGTGAGTACTTTCATTGTTGGCTGTTTAATTGATACCAATATAGTATCAGTTAAAGATAAAGCAATAATCTATTTTAATAATTCCCCGTCAGCATAATTTTTTTTATGAAAATTTAAGGATCTGTTAACGGTGCTTTAAGGGAGTGTTGGTTACAATATATATGTGGAAGATGTGGCCGTTTTGAAGAGCTCTTCCGGATGGCGCTTTCCAGGATATACAAACCACAAAAAGCGAGGTTCCTGATGAAACATACGTTACGGTTTCTAATTATTGCGGTAATGACGCTCTTGTTTGCTGGCAGTGCTGCTCTTGCCAAGGATAACGGTTTTTCTGGAAGCGGTAAGGGACTAAGCAAGGAGGCTATAGCTGAATTTACCAGGACGATTGAACACAGTCAGAGACAATCGAAAGCTGAGCTTGCGAAAGCTTACTGTCAGCGAGGGGTTGCGGAACGTGCTCTTGGTGATATAGAAGCCGCCCAAGCGGATTTCAGGAAAGCCATTGAGCTTGATCCGACTCCAAAAGATGCTGTTGCCTATACGAATAGAGGAATTGCAAAGTCGGCACTGGGTGATATTGAAGGTGCGTCTTCTGACTTTAAAATGGCGGCTTTTCTGAGCGATAATTCAGGCCAGCAGGGATAAACTGCGTAAACCGGTTACAGCATTTTTCGGAAATAGAGGCTATAGTGGGAATCAATAAAGCCATGATATTCCTCCGATAAAACCCTGGGAGTTGATACCGGCATTGTGGCGGTTGAACAGGTTGGCATTGGATATGTGCCTTAAGCGGTATCCGAAGAAAAAAGCACTGTTCTCAAAAAACTTATACTGCAGTCCTCCGCCAATCTGGTCGAGAAAATTGAACCCGGATCTGCCCTGTTCCCAGGTATCTATACCGAGAGACATGGGGGCCACACTTCCTTCTGTGAATAGATCGACTGATCGTGCTATCTTTTTCAAGTACCGTACTCCGATACTTGAACCTGCTTCAATACCTTTGTTAGTCCCCTGTATGGAGTTTATGAACGGTTCAAATGCCAGCTGCAAGGAGCTTGTGCGGCCTTCGAGACCAACGAGCGGGCTGATATCAAAACCTACCCTTATAAATACGGGATTCACTGAATAATCACAGAGTGCGAATTTAAACGAACCTTTTACATAACCGGAGCCAAGAGAGATTTCGTTGAGTGATATTCTCGGCTTTTCGGGGGTTTCTCTTGAATCGGCGCTGGCGGGTCTGGATGAGGGAAATGAGAGTACTGAAAGGAACATTACTGCGAAAACCAGCCTGATGGGAGTGTTCATCGTGTTGGGGGGGGCTATGTTACTGAACGAGTTTATGAACTTAGAGTAAAAGATAATGCTATCGGGTTGAAAGAGAAGAATAAAGAGCGTGAAATCAATAATAAAGTTGTAATCTGCAGTACACCGATAGAGGATTAGATCATACAGGTTACTACAGAGGAATTACAAAAAATGGTTGGCAGGAAAATGTTACCACTTCATCCGGGAACGGTTTTGTTTGAGGAGTACATTACTCCAATGAACCTTACGGAAACAAGAATTGCAGAGGATATTCATGTACCGGTTTGGCGCATTAACGAAATTATTTCCGGGAAACGCAGTATCACGGCTGACACTGCTTTGCGGCTGGGTCGGTATTTTGGTACTCCGGCACAATTCTGGTTTGGACTGCAGATGGATTACGATTTGAAGGTTGCTATCAGCAAAGAGGGGTCAAATATTGAGCGGGATATTAAGGCTTATGATGATTCGAGACCTTAATGGGCTCACTTGTTTGACAATTTTTTCGGCAGGTGCGTCATTAATAGACTGTGGAATACCCCGGCTGCCCTTGTTACAACCTGATCGGTTGTTTTGTGAGGATTTTTGGCTTGGTGTTATGCTTGAGGACAAACGCCATGTAAAGTACAAGAATGAGATTGACGACCACAAGCCCTATCTTGAACCAACTGAATCCTTTTGCGAGCTCGAACAGCTCGAAGGGAAGGTAAACGCATCCGCTTACCAAGGCAAACCATTCAGCCCACCGCCTTGCGAACCATAGCCCGTAAGCCTCTACGAACCTCATGAGTGAGTAGAGCAACAGGAGGAATGCGATAAAATGTATACGGCTTTCGGTTAAATAGCCTGCTGACTGCTGTAAAATTCTGGAAAAAGTACCTGTGGGATTGAGGTGCAGACGTGTGACAAGTTCAGTGCTGAAACCGGAAATATTCTGTTGCAGCATAAAAAAGATGAGTAACCCGGCCGCGAAACCTAGAACGCCTTTGCATGCTTCAAATATTGCTACGACCTTGAGGCCTCGCGTCATTTTAAGGTCTGAACCCATTCTTTTGAACTCTCTTGAAGGTATAAAAACACGTTAGATTGCGTGTTGACTATATAACCAATTTAATGATGATCTCACTAGAATGATGCATTGTGATGCTCTTGATGGCGGGAAAATAAGAGTGCATTAAGGGGGGAAAGCTTTTGTTTAAGAATATCTTTTTCTTACCTTAACATTCCCGAAACGGCGAAGTGGCCGAGTGGTTAGGCAGAGGTCTGCAAAACCTTGTACAGCGGTTCGAATCCGCTCTTCGCCTCAAGCAACATAAAAAGCCTGCATTATGCAGGCTTTTTATGTTTATACAAATCAGAGAGAATCCCCTCTTTATCCTATTTTTTCGGCTCCTGTGATTATGGCTTTCACAAGCTTGTCTATGGTTGCGTCGTCCATGAGTACCGGTATGTTGAGGCAGATACTGCTGCGAAGCATGATACCGGTTTTCGGCCAGAGGGTTTCAAGGTCGGTATTGCTGTAACGGTCGTATTCGCCTAGCAGGTGGTTCCATACTCCTGCATAGTGCCAGTCGAGCGCTTCCGGCAGAATTTTTGTGCCGAATCCGTGCTCGGTGAGGTGGGCTTCAAACTGGAGTGCGGCTTCACGGTTTTTGACCCTGAAAATGAGGGTATCGCCTTGTGAACCGGACTCGTCGGTGAAGGGACGTAGGATGATATTGTCGAGGTAACGAATGGCGTCCTTGATTTTCTTTTTATTCTCTTTTGCCTTTGTAAGGATGGTGTCGATTTTGGCAAGCTGAGCGAGACCAATTGCTGCGGTTACTTCGCTGATGCGAAGATTAAGGCCTTTGGAACGGCGGGGATCTTTGCCTCGCGGCAGTCCGGGCTGGTGCATGTGGCCGTGATCGGAGAACTCGGCTGCACGATCGTAGATGTCTTTATCGTTGGTCACTATGATTCCGCCTTCGCCGGTGTGAAGGGTTTTGCCTGCATCGAACGAGAAGGAGGCTACGCTGCCGAAGGTGCCGAGCTTCTGCCCCTTATAGGATGCTCCGAGTGCCTGTGCGGCGTCCTCTATAAGGATAAGGCCGTGTTTTTTGCATATGGCAGCAAGTTCGTCCATTTTCGGGGATGCCCACATTGGAATTGCTACGACTGCTTTGGTTAAGGGAGTAATGGCTTTTTCTACTTCAAGCGGATCGAGATGATAGGTTTCATCAAGTTCGACAGGCACGGGTACTGCGTCTAACGCGCTTATTGCTTCAATCGGGGCAATGAAGGTCCATGCTGTTGTTATGACCTCGTCACCGGGCCCTATGCCTGCTCCGGCAAGGGCGCAATGGATG
>Ga0194037_1002949_pt1 | contig 10811 bp, 12 predicted proteins | sample JunL306m_MetaG_FD_148653 | JGI IMG/M metagenome (GOLD analysis project Ga0194037, IMG submission 148653) | Anoxic zone freshwater microbial communities from boreal shield lake in IISD Experimental Lakes Area, Ontario, Canada - Jun2016-L304-6m | ecosystem: Environmental > Aquatic > Freshwater >...
AGATACAACTGCCATGAAAAAACTGTTTGGAACTGATGGAGTGCGCGGCGTTGCCAATGTTTACCCGATGACCACGGAAATGGCCATGCAGCTGGGACGAGCGGCCGCCTATATCTTCAAGGGGAGCAGCAAACGCCGCCATCGCATTGTGATCGGCAAAGACACGCGTCTTTCCGGCTACATGCTGGAGAACGCCCTGGTAGCCGGCATCTGTTCAATGGGTGTCGACGTGTTGCAGGTCGGGCCACTACCAACCCCCGGCATCGCCAACATCACCTCCTCGATGCGCGCCGACGCCGGTGTCGTCATCTCGGCCTCGCACAACGCTTTTCAGGACAATGGTATCAAGTTCTTTTCGGGTGACGGCTTCAAACTGCCCGATGAAGTTGAACTGAAGATTGAAAAACTGATTGCATCGAACAAGATCGACGCCCTGCGACCTACCGCTACCGAAGTCGGCAAGGCCTATCGCATCGAAGATGCTGCCGGACGCTACATTGTCTTTCTCAAAAACACCTTTCCGCAGGAAATGGACCTCTCCGGGCTCAAGATTGTTCTGGATTGCGCTAACGGGGCCGCCTACAAGGTCGCACCGGCTGTATTTGAAGAATTGGGGGCTGAGGTAATTACGCTGGGCAACAAGCCGAATGGTACTAATATCAACGCCGGTTGCGGCTCATTGCACCCTGAAATAATCAGCGAAGCGGTCAAGCAGCATCGCGCCGATATCGGCATCGCCCTGGATGGAGACGCCGACCGGGTCATCGTCTGTGACGAGTTCGGAAATGAGGTTGATGGTGACCATATCATGGCAATTTGTGCCACTGATATGCTGAAACGGAAACTGCTCCACAAGAAAACGCTGGTAGCCACCGTCATGAGCAACATGGGTTTGGATATTGCGCTGCGCAAGGCGGGTGGAAAGATCATCAAAACTGATGTTGGCGATCGTTACGTGGTCGAAGCAATGCGGAAAGGGGGCTACAATCTGGGGGGCGAGCAGTCCGGACATATGATTTTTCTGGATTACAGCACCACCGGCGACGGCATTCTTTCGGCGCTTAAATTGCTGGCCGTCATGCGTCGCGAAGACAAGCCGCTTTCCGACCTGGCAGAAGTCATGATTCCACTGCCACAGGTACTCTGTAATACCCGCGTCCGGGAAAAGAAGGACATCCTCTCCATTGAAGACGTAGCCGCTAAAATAAAAGATGTCGAGCAAAAACTCGGCGAAGATGGGCGTGTACTGATCCGCTACTCCGGCACTGAACCGCTCCTGCGTGTCATGATCGAGGGGCAGGATAAATATGAGATCACTACCTGGGCCAACGAAATTTGCGAGCTGGTCAAGAAGAACATCGGGGAATAATTCATGGCGAAACTGGGACTCAACGTTGATCATATCGCCACCGTACGCCAGGCGCGCGGTGGCATCGAACCGGATCCGGTGACAGCGGCAGCTCTCGGTGAACTGGCCGGAGCCGAAGGGATCACCATCCACCTGCGCGAGGATCGTCGCCATATCCAGGATCGTGATCTGGAGATTCTGCGTCAGACCGTCAAAACAAAACTGAACCTGGAGATGGCCGCCAGTCAGGAAATTATCCGCATTGCGCTCCGTATCAAGCCTGAGCAGGTAACGCTCGTGCCTGAAAAACGGCAGGAGTTGACCACCGAGGGGGGCCTGGATGTTATCCTCAACACCAAGCTGATCGCCGATACGGTCAAGCGCCTCAAAGATGGCGGCATCGTCGTCAGCCTGTTTGTCGACCCGAATCAGGAGCAGATCAAGGCAGCCACCAAGACCGGCGCAGATTATATCGAAATCCACACTGGCGCCTACGCCGAGGCGAAGCTCTGGGAACATCAAAAACGTGAACTGGAAACCATCGACACGGCCATCAAACTAGCCCGAAAAGTGGGTCTGGGGGTCAATGCCGGTCACGGCCTGAACTACGTCAACATCAAGGCGATTGCCGCCCTGGGTGGCATAGAAGAGTACAACATCGGCCATTCAATCATTGCACGCGCCATGCTGGTCGGCCTGGACCGAGCCGTCAAGGATATGGTAGAACTTATCAAATACGCATGATCTACGGCATCGGGGTCGATATAGCAGCCATATCTCGCTTTCAGAGTTTTCTGGACAAGAATAATTCTGCATTACTGAACCGGTTGTTCAGCGAGAGTGAGCTTACTACGTGCACGAAACGCAAGGATGCCTCATCCTGTCTGGCCGCCCGCTTTGCCGCCAAAGAGGCATTTATGAAAGCGCTGGGGACCGGCCTGCGGGATGGCCTTTCCTGGAAAGATATTGAAGTCCGTAACGATGAACTGGGTAAACCGGAACTGCTGCTGTCCGGCAGAGCTCAAGAGATAGTTACTGCCCGGCAGATTCAGAACACCCTGCTTTCACTGTCGCACGATGGCGGTAAGGCAATCGCCATGGTAGTATTGGAGACCACATGAGAGTTGTTACTGCGCATACCATGCAGGAGCTCGACAATAGGGCAATTACTGAATTCGGTATTCCTGGGCTTACGCTGATGGAACGTGCCGGGCAGGCCTGTGTAACTGAAATCATCTCCGGGTTCGGTCAGAGCGGCAGAGCATTCGTCCTTGCCGGCAAAGGGAACAACGGCGGCGATGGCTTCGTAATTGCCCGTCTGCTGCTTGCAGAGGGGTGGAATGTCACGGTACTGATTCTGGCAGAGCGGCAGCAGATCAGCGGAGACGCTGCTATTAACCTTGAAATGCTCCCAGAATCGGTGATCGCTTACTGTAACGACCCTGTCCATCTGCCTACTCTGTATTGTGAAGCTATCATCCAGGCAGATCTCATCATTGACGCCCTCTTTGGAACCGGGCTACGCAGTGACCTGACCGGGATCTACCATGAAGCGATAGAACTCATGAACAACTCGGAACGGCCGATTCTGGCAGTTGACATTCCATCCGGCATTCATGGCACCACCGGTCGCCCTCTGGGAAGTGCCGTCCACGCCGACATAACCGTTGCATTTGCCTTTGCAAAACTGGGACATGTCCTCTATCCGGGGGCCGAATATACCGGTCGACTGGTCGTTGCCGACATCGGTATCCCTGCCGAACTGATGGGAATTACCCCGGGCTACGATTTCATGAACCGCACAACTGTGTGTCCCCTACTGCAGCGTCGCGACCGGCAGGCACACAAGGGAACCTACGGACACAGCCTGATCATCGCAGGTTCCACCGGAAAAACAGGTGCAGCGGCCCTCAGCGCCAACAGTGCCATGCGGGCCGGCTCCGGGCTGGTCACGCTGGCTGTTGCCGAAAGCATCCATGCAATTTTGGAGATTAAGACCACCGAAGTTATGACAGTGCCGTTGGCCGACGCCGGCAGCGGTTATCTGACCAGCAGTGCCGTTCCGGTTCTGGAGAAGCTGCTGACCGGCAAGGCTGCCGTTGCCATCGGACCGGGCATTGGACGCCGCCCCGGCACGATAGCTCTGGTACAAGCCTTGATTGAAACCGTCGAATTGCCGCTGGTACTTGACGCCGATGCTCTGAATGCACTATCCGAAGACCTTGCGCTTCTGCATCGTAAAAAATCAAAAACGGTCATACTGACACCGCATCCGGGTGAAATGTCCCGCCTGGTCGGCACATCCATTCCAGACGTCGAGGCGATCCGGATTTCGGTTGCCCAGGAGTTCGCGCGGCGTTACGACGTCTATCTGGTTCTCAAAGGGGCCCGTACTATCATCGCATCCCCCGCAGGTACTGTTGCTATCAACGGCAGCGGCAACCCAGGTATGGCCAGTGGCGGCATGGGCGATGTACTGACCGGCATCCTCGTTTCACTTGTGGGTCAGGGCTACAGCGCCTGGGATGCCTGTCGACTGGGTGTCTTCATCCATGGTCATGCAGCTGATCTGGTAGCACGTGACAAGGGAGAAATCGGCATCAATGCCACAGATGTTCTTGAAATGCTGCCGTACGCCTACCATGAACTGCTGAAAACGCGCTGAAGTTGAACATGAATCGTTCGGCGAGCGCTCAACAAGGAGAATCACCATGCTGACAGTTGCAGATATTATGACCAAAGATGTCGTCACCATCACGGGCAGTACTACGGTCCGGGAAATGGCCAGAATTTTTGAAACACTGCATTTCGGCAGCCTGCCGATCGTCGATGAAGCCGGAAATCTGACCTCGATCGTCACGGCCTCAGATCTGGTTGAACAGGACCGCCCGCTTCATATTCCGACGGTGATCTCACTTTTTGACTGGGTCATACCACTGGAAGGGGAACATGCGCTGGAACAGGATCTGAAAAGAATCACCGCCCAGACAGCTGCTGAACTGGCATCCAGCGATGTTGTCACCATCAGCCCGAACGCTCCGGTCAGCAGCGCTGCCGAAATTATGAGCAGCAAAAAACTGCACGCCATTCCGGTTGTCGAGGGGAAACGCCTGGTCGGCATGGTATCGCGCATTGACATTATCCGTTCCATGAACCGCTGATGCAGCGCAGATGAATCCGTTGCAATTTATTTCGCATTCCAGCACTCAGACCGAACAGCTGGGAGCACTACTAGGAAATCTGCTGTCGCCCGGATCTTTTGTTGCGCTGCGGGGTGATCTGGGGGGCGGAAAAACCTGTTTTACGCGGGGTGTAGTCGCAGCTGCAGCTCCCCGAAGTGCCCATCTGGTGGCCAGCCCGACCTACGCGATCATGAACAGCTACCCGGGCTTACCTCCGGTCTATCATTTCGATTTTTACCGACTGAGCGGGGAAAACGAAATTGCTGAACTCGGTTTTGAAGAGTATTTTTATGGTGACGGCATCTGTATTGTAGAGTGGTCTGAACGACTGGGGGAGCTGATGCCGTCCGATTCCCTGAAGGTAGCATTTGCGTATGACTCGGAAAACGTACGTACCATCACCCTGACCGCCAGCGGGCCCGACTCCGGCATCATCCTGCAGAAGCTGACAGAGTGGCAGGCAGTACAAAATTTTCTTTGACCTGTCGGCAGCTTATCTGATATAGAGCTGAATCTTTTGATTCTGTGTTGTAAAAATTCAGCTGTAATAATTTAAAAACAAGGAGTGCAGTATGGCGCTTGTAGTCCAGAAATACGGCGGCACTTCGGTCGGCACCCCCGATCGAATCAAGAATGTCGCCAAACGTATCATTAAAACCTATGACGCCGGAAATGATGTAATTGTCGTTGTTTCCGCCATGTCAGGTGAGACCAACAAACTGGTCGCCCTGGCCAATGAAATGTGCGACATCCCGGACGGACGCGAATATGACGTTCTGGTTGCCACCGGAGAGCAGGTCACCATAGGCCTGCTGGCGATGTACCTGAAATCAGTGGGCTACAAAGCCAAGTCGTATCAGGGCTGGCAGGTACCGATCATAACCGACCGTACCGCCAGCAAAGCCCGCATCGAGAGTATCGATGACAAAAACATCCGCGCCGACCTCAAAGAGGGCACCATCGTTGTTCTGGCAGGTTTTCAGGGCATAGACGGCGACGGCAACGTCACGACACTCGGGCGCGGCGGCTCCGATACCTCGGCTGTTGCAATTGCTGCCGCTCTCAAAGCCGATGTGTGCGAGATTTACACCGATGTTGACGGTGTCTATACCACTGACCCCAATATCTGCAGAGAGGCCCGCAAGATTGAAAAGATCTCGTATGACGAGATGCTGGAACTGGCCAGTCTGGGTGCGAAAGTTCTCCAGATCCGCTCGGTTGAATTTGCCAAAAAATATGATGTGGACGTGCATGTCCGCTCAAGTCTTAATGAAAATACCGGTACCATGGTTACCAGGGAGGATACGGAAATGGAAGGGATTCTCGTTTCAGGAGTTGCGTACGATAAAAATGAGGCCAAGATAGCAGTCAAAGGTGTACCCGATAAGCCCGGTATCGCCGCTAAAATTCTGACGGCACTTTCTGATGCCGCTATCTCGGTCGATATGATCATCCAGAATGTCAGCGATGGCAGCCTGACCGACTTTACCTTCACCGTCACGAAAGCTGATCTGAAACAGGCGCTGGTTATCACCAATGAGGTTGCCCGCGAGATTCAGGCCCGAGAAGTTCAGTCTGACGAAAACGTCAGTAAGGTTTCGATTGTCGGTCTGGGCATGCGCAGCCATGCCGGCGTTGCCACTCAGATGTTCAGCGCACTCTCCAAAAATAACATTAACATTCAGATGATCTCCACCTCGGAAATCAAAATTTCCGTCGTCATTGATGAAAAGTATACCGAACTGGCCGTGCGCGTACTGCACGAGACGTTCGGCCTGGCTGGCTGACAGCTGATTAGCCGCTGAATGCAGCGCAAGGGGAGGAGAACACTCGCGGTTCTCCTCCCCTTTTTCGTCGTGAAAAGTTGATATTTTCCGGCTGGTCGTAGGAGCGCCTTGCAGGCGCGAAGACTGCAATAGCCAGCAGAATAGCCACGTGCAGCAATCGCGGCATCATGCCGCTCCTACAGCGTATGGTTCAAGTGTCTCCGTGGTCAACAGCTTTTTTCTTTTTTTTCGCAGCGCTGAAAAAAATTCCGTCAACAACGTGGAACACTCATCCTCACGCACACATGGAACCAGTTCGACGCGGTGATTGAGGCGCGGATCGTTAGAGAAATCGAATAGCGAGCCGGCTGCGCCACCCTTGGGGTCAAAACAGCCGAAAACAACCGTCGGAATCCGGGCCAGAATAGCGGCGCCCATACACATACTGCACGGTTCCAGCGTAACATACAGTGTCGTACCGAGCAGCCGCCAGGAGTCAAGCTTGCGGGCAGCTTTCCGTATGGCGATCATCTCGGCGTGGGCTGAAGGATCCCGGGATGTTTCGCGCAGATTGTGGCCTCGGGCGATGATGCGGTCACCCTTGACAATTACGCAGCCGATCGGCACTTCACCCTTGACCTCAGCTTTGCGTGCCTCGGCAATGGCTCGTGCCATCCAGTATTCATGAGTTTTCTCAATCATGGCTGGAATCTAGCATAGATAGTATTTTCACGAAACCACAATTGGAAAAAAGTGAGCCCTTATGACAACAACTGCGTTTTCCTCCCTGCACCTGAAACAAGCTATGCTCAAAAACCTGGCCTCACTCGGCTACAGTGCGATGACCCCCATCCAGGCCCACACGCTGCCGTTGATTCTGGCCGGCAAAGACCTGATCGCCAAAGCCAAGACCGGCAGTGGTAAAACGGCTGCATTTGGCATCGGCCTGCTGAACTCACTTGAGGTGAACTCGCTGCAGATTCAGGCACTGGTGCTCTGCCCCACCCGCGAACTGGCCGACCAGGTCGGCAAAGAGCTGCGCCGACTGGCCCGCGCTACCGATAACGTAAAAATCCTGACTCTCTGCGGTGGCGTACCATTCGGCCCACAGAGCACATCGTTGCAGCATGGTACCCATGTCATCGTCGGCACACCCGGTCGCCTGCTTGACCATCTGCGGCGCGGCAATCTTGATCTGTCCGGACTGCAGATACTGGTTTTGGATGAAGCTGATCGTATGCTCGACATGGGTTTTCAGGACGACATCACAGCGCTGGTTGCTGCAACTCCACTAAAGAAGCAGACGCTGCTCTTTTCAGCTACCTACCCTGATGAAATAACTGCTTTAAGCAGCGCACTCCAACACGAACCGATTGAGATCAGCGTCGACGAGACTCATGCGGAAGGAGCAATCGAACAGATAGTGTATCTGGTTGATACCGAGGAACGGACCGCCGCAGTCGCACGCCTGCTGCGGCACTACCGCCCGGAATCAACGCTGGTCTTTTGCAATACCAAGATCGATTGCCAGGAACTGGCCACTGCCCTGCTCAAAGAGGGTTTCTCGGCGCTGGCCATTCATGGTGACCTTGAACAACGCGAGCGCGATCAGGTACTACTGCGCTTCGCCAACCGGAGCGTTTCGGTGCTGGTAGCAACCGACGTGGCCGCGCGCGGCCTCGACATCAAGGATCTGGCGGCGGTCATCAACTATGAACTCTCGCGTAACCCGGAGATTCACACCCACCGTATCGGCCGAACCGGGCGTGCCGGAGAGCAGGGACTGGCGCTCAGTCTGGTAACGTCGCAAGAAACAAGGCGACTGCAGGCGATTGAAAGCGATCTCGGCTGCAGTATGGCACGAGCTGAACTGGCATCACTGGCAGTAGCTCACGGCGGCCAGTTGTCGCCCCCGATGGTGACGCTCTGCATCAACGGGGGTCGCAAAAACAAGCTGCGGCCGGGTGATATTCTGGGTGCTTTGACCGGTGAAGGGGGTATAGCGGGAAGTGAAATCGGCAAGATCGACGTGCTTGAGAATAGTGCTTACGTGGCGATTGTGCGACCAAGCATCGGACAGGCTCTGGAATGTCTGGGGAAAAACAAGATCAAGGGGCGTTTTTATAAAGTTGGTGTCATACGATAGGTCTTTGAAAACATCAAAACACCATACATTTTGTAGGGACCCACAGGGCCTAAAGGCGTATGGCATACGCCCTGCTGGAAATATCAACATTTTCGGCTATTGCAACGAGGGCGCAAGCATTGCGCCCCTACTAATATATATCGGTAATCGATATCTCTTAGAAGAGCCTCCGGTCATCACTAAAAAGCCCCTGCTCACTAACCATCCTGTTGTAATCATTAAAAGCTTTCCTGTTGCTCTCAATCCACTCATTTTCCAATTTCTGCTTTCGATACCGTTGAAGCGATTCTTCACGCAGTTTCGATAGATTGAGATTACCTTCTTTGATCATCATAATCACTCCGACATCTTCCGCCTGAAAATAACCACCGCCGCAATAAAGGTGATCAGCGCAGACAAAACCACCTGCAGCAGATATGCCGGCTGAATTTCTCCGGCCACCAACGCCCGGCGTGCCCCTTCAAACAGGGCCGTGGTCGGCAGCAGCTTCACCCAGGGAATTACGTCAACCGGGTAGGATGAGAGCGGGAAGAAAAGACCGGACATGAAGATCAGCGGCATGACCAACACCGCCTCGACCTTACCGATTGTCTCCGGTTTGTCCATGACTGTTCCGCTGATGATGCCGGCGCAAGAAAAGAAAGCTGAGGCAGGAATCAAAAACAGCAGATAGTAGAAGAGATGCTCCAAAGGGAAACGAAAGGGGGTTATCGCAAAAATCACCAATCCGACCGCAACCCCCTTGATGATGCCATGCGTAAAACCGGTAAAAATCTTGGCAATCACAATTTCGGAAACCGAGATGGGGGTCACGCGGTACGATTCAATCGTAAACTGTACCCGGCGATGGAACCAGAGACTCCAGACGCTCTCATTGTAGGCGGCATTGACCGCCGTCATCGTAATCAACCCCGGTGCGATAAACAGGCCGTACGGGTTCCCATCCACCAATCCGATGTACGACTGCATACCGATGCCAAAAGCCAGATACATGGTCAACGGATAGGCCACTACCGCCACCAGCTCAGAGAAGATGCTGCGTCGCAGAATCAGCATATCGCGCAGCCAGATCGCCAGAGTTCCGCGCAGCATCATTCCCGCACCATCTCGCCGGTCAGTGAGATAAAGACCTCTTCCAGCGTACGCTCCTTGAGTGCAATGCGTCGGATCGACGCGCCGTTCAGGGCGGTCACAATTTCTGCCAGACATTCCCAACACTCCAGTGTTACGGTCACGCTACGCTCTGCGCGACTGATCTCGACGACACACGACATCGTTCCCAGTAACCCGGCGTACTGATCAGCATCATTTCCGGCGAACTCGATTTCGTAGACAGTAGTACCACTCAGACGATCTTTAAGCTCCTGCGTGCTCCCCAGAGCGATCAGGCGGCCATGGTCCATAATAGCGATCCGGTTGCAGAGCTGTTCGGCCTCGTCCAGATAGTGTGTCGTCAAAAAAATGGTCATGCTGCCGGCCAGCGATCGGACATATTCCCAGACCGCCCGCCGCGACTGCGGGTCGAGACCGGTAGTCGGCTCATCCAGAAATAGCACCTGCGGCTGATGCACCAACGCCCGTGCAATCACCAGACGACGCTGCATGCCACCCGAAAAAGTGTCGGGGAAATCATTTTGACGTCCGCTCAAGCCCATCAGTTCCAACAGAGCATCAATGCGCTCCTGATAGAGTCGCCGGCCGAGGCCGTGCAACCGGGCGTGCAGCTCCAGGTTTTCGCGCGCTGTCAGATAGCGGTCCAGGCTGTTTTCCTGCGAAACCACGCCGATCAGTCGGCGAATTTCGAGCCCGGAGCGAAGAGTGTCCAACCCTTCGATGGCAGCGGTACCGCTGCTCTGACGCATGAGCGTCGTCAGAATGCGGATCAAGGTGGTTTTTCCAGCCCCATTCGGTCCCAAAAGCCCGAATATCGACCCCTGGGCCACCTCAAGATCGAAGTGATCGAGAGCCGTCAGGCCACCGTATGCTTTGGTCAGGGAACGAATGACAATCGCAGCGGCCGGCATAGTATCAGTAGATTCCATGCAAGGGACCGCCAAGGGCGGCCAGCGCATCAATTTTGCGCTCTACGGCCGGATCATCGATCAGCGGCGGGGCATGGAAGGGCTTGCTGCGGGCATCTATCACCAGCGATCCACAGCAGCCCCAGTGGCGACCGTGGGTTTCGGGGCGGATGCCGTAGATGTCAGTGGCCGGGTTGGAGCGTGTAAAGGTAGTCCAGAGGAAGTTGTTCAAGGTGGCAGCCACAAAACGACTGTCATCGCAGATAATAAGCAACGGGAATGCATCCAGAACAGAGCGCTGCCGGTAAAAGCTGCAGAATTCTTCGATCTGAGTATCACCTTCCCCCC
>Ga0194037_1002950_pt1 | contig 10807 bp, 7 predicted proteins | sample JunL306m_MetaG_FD_148653 | JGI IMG/M metagenome (GOLD analysis project Ga0194037, IMG submission 148653) | Anoxic zone freshwater microbial communities from boreal shield lake in IISD Experimental Lakes Area, Ontario, Canada - Jun2016-L304-6m | ecosystem: Environmental > Aquatic > Freshwater >...
GTCGGGTGAGGACGTGCGCTCGCCAGCGGGAACGATTCGGATCGGCGAAGTCGATGCCTCGGGTTTGCGTCCGAAAGCACGGCGCCAGCTTGGCCTGCATTTTGTTCCCGAGGAGCGGCTCGGACGCGGCGCCGTGCCGACGCTGGCGCTCTCGCACAACCTGTTGTTGACACGCAGCGAGGCGATTTCGCATCCGCGATTTGCCGGGGGCTGGATCGGTGTCAAGCAACTGGAAAGTCATGCCAGGCGAATCATCGGTCGCTTCAATGTGAAGGCCGCCGGTCCGGCCGCCGTCGCGCGCTCGCTCTCCGGCGGCAATCTGCAGAAGTACATCGTTGGGCGCGAGATTGACGCCAGTCCCAAACTGTTCGTCGTGTCGCAGCCGACCTGGGGTGTGGATGTAGGCGCGGCGGCGCAAATTCGGGGTGAAATTCTCGCCCTGCGCGACGCCGGCTGTGCCGTACTGCTGGTCAGCGAAGAACTCGACGAGTTGTTTGAACTCAGCGACAGACTGCACGTGATGGCGCGTGGTCGCCTCTCGCCGGCCCTGCCGATCGCTCAGGCGACAGTTGAGAAAGTCGGCGAGTGGATGAGTGGATTGTGGAACCAGTCGGAACTTGCCGATGTTTAAGAAAGAAGAGCATTCCCACATGACGGGGTCGTCATTGCGAGCGAAGCGGGGCAATCCATGTCTTCTGGCGTCATGGATCGCCACGGCCTGCGGCCCCGCGATGACGAAGGGCGGCACTTGATGAACTTCGATTTTCCTCGACTCGAGGCACGGCCTGCGCCGTCCAGTGTCTGGAGTTATGCCTCGCCACTGTTGGCACTGTTGCTCACGGTGGTCATCGGTGTGGCGCTGTTTGCGGCCCTGGGCAAGGACCCGGTTAGTGGCTTGCGCGTCTTCTTCTGGGAGCCGATCCGCAGCGCCTACGCGCTGGGCGAATTGACCGTCAAAGCGACGCCTTTGCTGCTGATTGCGCTGGGTCTGGCGGTCTGCTTTCGCTCCAACGTCTGGAACATTGGCGCCGAGGGGCAGTATGTGCTGGGCGCCATCGCCGCCAGTGGTGTGGCTTTGTTGGCAGACAAGAACAGCAGCGGCTGGATTGTGCTGCCCATCCTGCTCGCAGGCGTTGTTGGCGGCATGGTCTGGTCTGGCATCACGGCCTGGCTGCGCGACCGCTTCAACGCCAACGAGATTCTGGTCAGTCTGATGTTGGTCTATGTGGCCGTGCAATTGCTCAGCTACCTGGTGTCGGGGCCCTGGAAAGACCCGCAGGGTTATAACTTTCCGCAGACGCAAACCTTTGCGCTGGTGACGCGCATCCCGCGGCTGTTCGACGGCTCACGCATCAGCATTGGCGTTTTTCTTGCACTGCTGGGTGTGCTGGCGTCCTGGATCTTCCTGTTTCGCACGCGTGCCGGTTTTTCGCTGCAGGTGGGTGGTCTGGCACCGGCCGCGGCGCGCTATGCCGGGTTTTCTTCGCGCAGCGCCTTGTGGGTGGCCTTGATGATTTCGGGCGCCAGCGCCGGCCTGGCTGGCGCATTGGAGGTAGCGGGCCCCATCGGACAACTGACGCCTTATGTGCCGGCCGGTTACGGTTTTGCCGCCATCATCGTCGCCTTTGTCGGTCGCCTGCATCCGGTGGGCATGGTTCTTTCAGCCTTGTTGATGAGCATGTTCTACATCGGTGGTGAACTGGCGCAGTCGCGCCTGGGGCTGCCCAAGTCGCTGACCGGCGTTTTTCAGGGGCTCCTGCTGTTCAGCCTGCTGGCCTGCGACACGCTGGTCAATTACCGCCTGAAGTGGGGCAAGTGATGGAATCCTACGCACTGCTGATTGCAGCCACCCTGAACGCTGGCACCGTGCTGGCGCTGGCTTCTCTGGGTCTGCTGATCAACGAGAAGGCCGGCATCGTCAATCTGGGCGCCGAGGGCATGATGCTGTGCGCCGCGATTGCCGGTTTTGCCGCGGTGGTGCATTCCGGCAGTGACACTTGGGGTTTTATTGCCGGCATTGGCGCCGGTGCCCTGCTGGCGCTGGTGTTTGGCGGGCTGGTGATCTGGCTCAATACCAATCAGTACGCGACCGGTCTGGCCGTCAGCCTCTTTGGCGCTGGTTTCTCGGCTTTTGCCGGCATCAGCTACGTGCAGGAAAGAATTCCGCCACGGCCCAGCTTTGCCGTGCCCTGGCTGTCGGACATTCCCCTGCTCGGGTCGGCGCTGTTTCAGCATCATCCGCTGGTTTACCTGACCGTGCTGCTGGCCCTGGGCATGGTCTGGTTCCTGTATCGCACACGGGCCGGGCTGGTGTTGCGCTGCGTTGGCGAGAGCCCGGAAGCGGCGCACGCGCTCGGCTACCCGGTGCGCCGCATCCGTCTGCTGGCGGTGCTCTGCGGCGGCGCCTTGTGCGGCCTGGCGGGGGCTTATGTTTCCATTGTCTACACGCCCTTGTGGGTCGAGGGCATGGTCGCGGGCAAAGGCTGGATTGCCCTGGCGCTGACGACGTTCGCCACCTGGCGCCCGGCTCGTGTGCTGCTGGGTGCCTATCTGTTTGGCGGTGTGACCATGCTGCAGTTTCATTTGCAGGGGACGGGGGTGGAGATTCCAAGTCAGTTTCTGACCATGCTGCCTTACCTTGCGACCATCGTGGTGCTGGCACTGATCTCGCGCAACCCGCAGTGGATCCGCATCAATATGCCGGCCTCCATGGGCAAACCGTTTCATCCCGGAAACTGATTTTTCCGGGTCATAATCCTGCTTTTCTCGACCCCCTCTCGCAAACCGTCCAACAATAAAGGAAATCCTATGACCGACCTGCAAAAACGTTCCCTACTGCGAATCGCTGCACTGACGGCAGTCGCTTCGGCCGCCCTGGTGGGCTGCGGCAAGAAAGAGGCGGCGGCACCCGCTGCGCCGGCCGCATCGGCTCCCGCTGCTGCTGCGTCGGCACCGAAGGCAGAGCCATTGAAAATTGCTTTTGCCTATGTTGGCCCAGTCGGTGACGGCGGTTGGACCTTTGCGCATGACAATGGTCGCAAGGCGCTGGAAAAGGAGTTTGGCGACAAGATCAAGACTTCGTTTGTCGAGAGCGTGCCGGAGTCGGCCGATGCCGAACGCGTTATCCGCGACATGGTCGGTCAAGGCAACAAGCTGATCTTTGGCACCACCTTCGGCTACATGGAGACCATGCTCAAGGTCGCCGCCGACAGCAAGGACGTCAAGTTGGAGCACGCGACCGGCTACAAACAAGCCGAGAACATGCGCACCTACGACAGCCGCACCTATGAGGGTGCCTACATGGCCGGCGTGATTGCCGGGAAGATGACCAAGACCAACACGCTGGGCGTGGTGGCCTCGGTGCCAATTCCGGAAGTGGTGCGCAACATCAACAGCTTCACGCTGGGCGCGCAGTCAAGCAACCCCAAGATCAAGACCAAGGTGGTGTGGGTTAATGAATGGTTCAACCCACCGAAGGAAACCGAAGCGGCGACCTCGCTGATCAACGGTGGCGCCGACGTGCTGTTCCAGAACACCGATTCACCCGCTGTGCTGAAGACCGCCGAGGCCAAGGGCAAGCGCGCTTTCGGCTGGGATTCGGACATGACCGCCTACGGCCCGAAAGCCCATCTGGCCTCTGCCGTGATCAACTGGGGTCCGTACTACATCAAGGCCACCAAGGAAGCACTCGACGGCACCTGGAAGGGTGGCACAGGCGCGTGGTGGGGTGTGAAGGAAGGCGCGATCGACATCGTCTCGATTGCTGAAGACGTGCCCGCCGAGACCAAGGCCAAAGTGGCCGAAGTCAAGAAGGGTCTGGCTGACGGCAGCTTCGTGATCTGGAAAGGTCCGATCACCGACAACGCCGGCAAGGTGCAGGTGGCCAAGGATGCCGTCGCTGACGACAAGTTCCTGGGCGGCCTCAACTTCTTCGTCAAGGGCGTGGAAGGCAAGGTGCCGGGCGCGAAGTAATCTTCGGCCGCTCGAAAAAAAGAAAGGCCCTGCAGGGCCTTTCTTTTTGCCGCGGCATTGCCGCAAGTTTCAGTCGCGCTCGCCGCCGAAGATGCCAAGCAGGGCCAGCAGGCTCTGGAACACATTGATGATGTCCAGATAGAGCGCCAGCGTGGCGCTGATGTAGTTGGTTTCACCGCCATCCACGATTTGCTTCAGGTCATAAAGCATGTAGGCGCTGAAGATGCCGATCGCCAGCACCGAGATCACCATCATGCCGGCGCTGGATCCGACAAAGATGTTGATGATGCCGCCAATCATCAGCGCGATGGCGCCAACGAACAGCCACTTGCCCATGCCGCTGAGGTCGCGCTTGATGACGCTCGACAGGCTGGCCATGACGAAGAAGACACCGGCTGTGCCACCGAAGGCGGTCATGATCAGATCCGGGCCGTTCTTGAAGCCGAGCACCATGGCGATCATGCGCGAGAGCATCAAGCCCATGAAGAAGGTGAAGCCCAAAAGGACCGGCACACCCATGGCGGAATTCTTGGTCTTCTCGATCGCGTACATGAAACCGAATGCTCCGCCCAAAAAGACGATCAGACCCAGGCCACCACCCATGGCGCGCGTCATGCCGGTGGCTACGCCCAGCCAGGCACCCAGCACCGTGGGTATCAGGCTCAAAGCCAGCAGCCAGTAGGTATTGCGCAGCACCTTGTTGCGCTGCTCGGTGGCGGAACCCAGGCCGTAGCTGCGGTCGATCGATTGAACGTTGTCAGTCATGGTCAAAACTCCTAAAGTCATTGGCGAACACGGCATGCCGTCTGGCATACACGAACTGTCCGGCAAAGTATCCTCGCCTTGCGAGCTGAAGATGGTGCGAATTCTAGGGGAATCAAGCTATGCTTGTCTTTTCTTTACAAAAAGGCCAGCTCGATGAATCAGAAATTCTTTCTCGAACTCTCGGACGTCAATGCCATGCTGGCTGCAGCGCAGGACGAAGCCCTGAAAAACAACTGGGCCGTGACCATTGCCATTGTGGACGACGGCGGGCATTTGCTGGGCTTGCGCCGACTCGATGGCGCGCCCGCCATATCGGCGCATATTGCCCCGGCCAAGGCGCACACGGCGGCGCTGGGTCGGCGCGAAAGCAAGGTCTATGAAGATGTGATCAACGGGGGACGCACCTCGTTCCTGAGTGCGCCTGCGATACAGGGCATGCTCGAAGGCGGGGTGCCGGTCATGAAGAATGGCCAGTGCATCGGCGCCGTGGGTGTGAGCGGCGTCAAATCGAGCGAAGACGCCCAGGTTGCCCGTGCTGGAATTGCTGCCCTGGCGCTGTGAGGCGAACTATCAATAGCCGAGCCGCTGGGGCTTGATTTCCTGCAGGATGATGGTTGCGATCTCTTCGATCGATTTGGTGGTGGTTGAGAGCCACCGGATACCTGATCGACGCATCATGGCTTCGGCTTCGCTGACTTCGATCAGGCAGTTCTCCAGCGAGGCGTATTTGGAATTGGGCCGGCGCTCATTGCGGATTTCGCTCAGACGTTTGGGCTGAATCGTCAGACCGAAAAGTTTGCTTTGGTGCTGTAGCAGGGCTGGCGGCAAGTGGCGCCGCTCAAAGTCTTCCGGGATCAGTGGGTAATTGGAGGCTTTGAGCCCGTACTGCATCGCCAGGTACAGCGAGGTGGGGGTCTTCCCGCTGCGGCTGACGCCGACCAGAATGACATCCGACTCGGCCAGGTCGCGGTGTGATTGCCCGTCGTCATGCGCCAGTGAAAAGTTGATCGCTTCGATGCGCGCCTGGTACTCCTTGCTCTTGCTGGCGTCGCTGAAGCGGCCGACATGGTGACTCGATTTGAGGTTCAGCTCCGCTTCCAGCGGCATGATGAAGGTGCCAAACATGTCAAGCAACAGGCCCTGACAGCCATCGGTAATGACTTTGAGCACTTCAGCGTTGACCAGCGTCGTAAAGACGATGGGTTTGTTACCGTCGATCAGTCCGGCATGATTGATGTCGTTGACGGCACGCAGCGCCATGTCGATCGAGTCCACAAAGGGGAGCCGGACGTAGCGAAATCTGGTTTCGAACTGCGCCAGGATGGCAGTGCCGAAAGTCTCGGCCGTGATTCCGGTACCGTCAGAAACGAAGAATACGGTTCGATTGGGCATGATGGGTTGGTGACTTCACAGAGCTGTAACATTTTGCAGGAAACAGCCCCATTGTGGATCGTCCGGCCACCTACAATGACACGCAAGCACCCCAAATCTTTCATGCTCAGCACCGATTCAACGGAACAACGACAAAGCAAGGCTGTCTGCATGGGCATCGCAGGCGTCCCGGAGCGCACGGCCCGGCCCCTGGAACCGTTTTTAACTTCTGGAGCTTTTTCATGTCTGCACTATTTGACCCGACCGCATTGGTCGTACCGTTTGAAAACCTGAGGATGTCGGACGTCGATTCGGTTGGCGGTAAGAACGCCAGCCTCGGCGAAATGATTTCGAACCTGCCCTCCGGTGTTCGCGTACCTACCGGTTTTGCCACCACCGCCCACGCCTTCCGCCGCTTTCTGGCGCATGGAGATCTGGTTGGCAGGGTCAATCAGCTTCTGGCTGCCCTGGACACGGAAGACGTGCGCGAGTTGGCCAAGGTTGGCGCGGAAATCCGGGCCCTGGTTGAGGTGCAACCGTTTCCGGCTGATCTGGAACAGGCGATTCGCGCCGCCTTTCTTGAACTCAGTGCGGGCAGCCCGCAGGCTTCGTTTGCCGTGCGTTCCTCGGCGACGGCTGAGGATTTGCCGGATGCATCGTTTGCCGGTCAACAGGAGACCTTCCTGAATGTCACCGGTATTGACGCCGTCCTGCACAAGATCAGGGAGGTATTTGCCTCCTTGTACAACGACCGTGCCATCAGCTACCGGGTGCACAAGGGCTTTGCTCACGAGCATGTGGCACTGAGTGCCGGTGTTCAGCGCATGGTGCGCTCCGATATCGGCGCGGCGGGCGTCATGTTCACCATCGATACGGAATCGGGCTTTACCGATGTGGTGTTCATCACGTCGAGTTACGGGCTGGGTGAAACCGTGGTGCAGGGGGCCGTGAATCCGGACGAGTTTCATGTACACAAGCCTATGCTCAAAGCCGGCAAACGCGCCGTCATCAGTCGCGCTCTGGGCTCCAAACTGATCCAGATGCGATTCACGACTGCCGAAGAAAAGGCCGCCAGTGGCCAATTGGTGAAAACCGTCGATGTTCCGACCGAGCAGCGCAATCGTTATTCCCTGACCGACGCCGAGGTCGAAAAACTGGCCCATTACGCCCTGGTGATCGAGCAGCACTATGGCCGCGCCATGGATATTGAGTGGGGTAAAGACGGCATTGATGGCGAACTCTACATCCTGCAGGCACGTCCCGAAACGGTGAAGAGCCAGGCGGCTGGCAAGGTGGAGTACCGCTACAAGATCAAGGGCAAGGGCGCCGTGATCGTGGAGGGCCGTGCCATTGGACAGAAGATTGGCACCGGTCCGGTTCGCATCGTGCACAACATCAGCGAGATGGACAAGGTTCAGGTCGGGGATGTGCTGGTGACGGACATGACGGATCCGAATTGGGAGCCGGTAATGAAGCGTGCTGCCGCGATTGTTACCAACCGCGGCGGCCGTACCTGCCACGCCGCCATCATCGCGCGCGAACTGGGGATCCCGGCTGTCGTTGGCTGTGGCCACGCCACCGATGTGCTCAAGGAAGGCATGCTGGTGACGGTGAGCTGCGCCGAAGGCGACACCGGTTTCATTTACGACGGCTTGCTGGAAACCGAAGTGACCGAGGTGCAGCGTGGTGTGATGCCCGAGATTGGGGTCAAGATCATGATGAATGTCGGCAACCCGCAACTGGCATTTGACTTCTGCCAGTTGCCCAATGCGGGGGTCGGCCTGGCACGTCTTGAGTTCATCATCAACAACAATATTGGTGTGCATCCGAAGGCGATTCTGGATTACCCGAACATCGATGCCGACTTGAAGAAGGCGGTTGAATCGGTGGCTCGTGGCCATGCTTCACCGCGCGCTTTTTTCGTCGACCGGGTGGCCGAGGGCGTGGCCACGATTGGCGCTGCGTTCTGGCCCAAGCCGGTGATCGTGCGACTGTCTGACTTCAAGAGCAATGAGTACCGCAAGTTGGTGGGTGGCAGCCGCTACGAACCCGAGGAAGAGAACCCGATGCTGGGTTTTCGGGGCGCTGCGCGTTATGTCAGCGCTGATTTCGGCGCAGCCTTCGCCATGGAGTGTGAGGCGCTCAAACGCGTCCGGCTGGACATGGGCTTGACCAATGTCGAGATCATGGTGCCTTTTGTCCGCACCGTGAATCAGGCCAAAAAGGTCACAGAACTGATGGCTGCACAGGGCCTCAAGCGTGGCGAAAATGGTTTGCGCATCATCATGATGTGCGAGATACCCAGCAATGCCATCCTGGCCAACGACTTCCTGCAGTACTTTGACGGATTTTCGATTGGCTCCAATGATCTGACGCAACTCACCCTGGGTCTGGACCGGGACTCCGGTATGGAATTGTTGGCTGCCGATTTTGACGAACGCGATCCAGCCGTCACGGCACTCATCAAGCTGGCCATTTCTGCCTGCAAGTCACAGGGCAAGTACATCGGTATCTGTGGGCAGGGTCCGAGCGACCATCCGGATTTTGCCGAGTGGTTGATGGCACAAGGGATTTCTTCCATCTCGCTCAATCCGGACTCGGTGATCACGACCTGGAAGAGGTTGGCTGCGCAGTAGCCATGGCGACAGGTTTTCGTCTGCAGGGCGGGCTTCTGGCAATCTGGTTCGCGGCGTCTTTTGGCGTCGTGTTCTTTGCCAATGATTTGCAGATGATCGTCAACGGCTGGCCGCTGGGCTACTGGTTTGCGGCGCAGGGCGCGTCTTTGTCTTCATCGCCATCGTGGCGGTCTTCGCGTGGCTCGCCAACAGGCGCGAGGGCTCTGCAACTTCCGGCCCCGACCCGCAGTACGAGGCTTACAAGCGGCGATTGCATCGCAAATTTGCGCTCTACGTGGTCTGTCTGTTGCTGTTTCTGGGGACCCTGGCGCTGGCGGAAAGGTGGGGACTGAAGAAGTCCTGGGTGGGCGCCACGTTTTTGATTGCGACGGTCAGCCTAGTACTACGTGGCGGGCCGCAATATTCCCGCGCTGTACAACGGTATGGCGACCGCAGCGGACTGGATGAGTGCCGCATCTTTCATCAGCATGGCGGGTGGCCTCTATCTGCAAGGCTTTTCTGGCACAGCGGCGCAGCCCGGCGGCCTTGTCTATGTACTTGGATGGACCGGCGGCTTCTGTTTGCTCGCTCTGCTGGTGGCACCCTATTTGAGAAAACTTGGCCTGTATACGGTGCCGGACTATTTCGGTCTGCGCTACGGCGGAAACTGGCCACGGATGATTGCCGCGTTCGCGGCGGTGTTGTGCTCTTTCACGTACGTAGTGGCGCAGATCTACGGTGTTGGACTGATCGCCTCGCGTCTGACCGGGGTTCAGTTTGAAATTGGTATTCTGCTCGGACTTGGTGGTGTGCTGGTTTGCTCTTTTCTGGGCGGCATGAGAGCCGTGACCTGGACGCAGGTGACACAGTATGTTGTCTTGATCCTGGCTTTCTTGATACCGGTTTCCTGGCTCGCCTATCAGCAGTTGGGTAACCCCCTGGCACCGTTTGTTTATGGCCAGCAATTGGAAAAGATCACTGCACTTGAAAAGCAGTTGCTGGTGTCGCCGGCTGAACTGCAAGTGACTCACGAGTACGCGCGGCGTGCACGCGACTACGAAGTGAAGTTGCAGAACGTTGATGCTGCGTTGGAAGCCGAGCGCAAGGAACTGCGGGAGCGCGTTCGCTTGTTGAATGAGCGTCATGCCGATGAGTCGGTCGTGGTGCTGGCACGTCGTGAACTTGCTGCGCTACCCAAGGATGCAAGCACAGCGCGTGAGCGCTGGAGTCGCGCCATGCAGGAAAATCTGGAGCGCGCCAAGCCTTTGGGTGGCATGCCGGTGCATGTCAAGCCGTTTGCGGGTGACCCTGGCGGGAGTGCGGATGAACAGCAGGCCTTTGAACTGTCCCGGCGCAACTTTCTGGCGCTGATGTTTTGCCTGATGGTTGGCACCGTCGGGCTGCCTCATCTGTTGACCCGCTTCTTTACCACACGCACGGTGGCCGAGGCCAGGACCTCGGTTGCCTGGTCCTTGTTTTTCATAGCGCTGCTGTATCTGGCGGCACCAGCCCTGGCGGTGCTGGTCAAGTTCGAGGTCATGAGTCATCTGGTAGGGCAAAATTTCGATTCGCTGCCGGTCTGGATTGCCCAGTGGGCCAAAGTGGACCCGACGCTGATCTCGGTCAGCGACGTCAACGGCGACCATATCCTTCAGTTCTCAGAGCTCAAACTTGGCGCGGACATCGTGATGCTGGTGACGCCCGAACTCGGTGGCATGCCCTATGTGGTCTCGGGTCTGGTGGCGGCGGGCGGGCTGGCTGCCGCCTTGTCCACGGCAGACGGCCTGCTGCTGACCATTGGCAATGCTCTGGCGCATGATTTCTTCTTTCGCGGTGAGAGCGATCAGGCGGGTGCCGTGCGACGTGTGATGCTGTCGAAGTTTGTGCTGCTGGTCGTGGCACTGGTGGCCGCCTACGCGGCGGCGCAGCGCCCGGCAGACATTCTCTATCTGGTCTCGGCCTCGTTTTCACTCGCCGGTGCGGCCTTCGTTCCGGCCATGGTGCTGGGAATCTTCTGGCGCAGGACTACTGCAAGCGCGGCCATTGCTGGCATGGTGACGGGCCTGGGGCTGACAATCTACTAC
>Ga0194037_1002951_pt1 | contig 10806 bp, 8 predicted proteins | sample JunL306m_MetaG_FD_148653 | JGI IMG/M metagenome (GOLD analysis project Ga0194037, IMG submission 148653) | Anoxic zone freshwater microbial communities from boreal shield lake in IISD Experimental Lakes Area, Ontario, Canada - Jun2016-L304-6m | ecosystem: Environmental > Aquatic > Freshwater >...
ATCCATGGCGACTTGCCAAGCACCTTGAGAGCCGCATTGGCCCCGGCCATCAATCCCTGCCCTGCAGCCTCCTCATAACCTGAGGTCCCATTGATCTGCCCGGCAAAATATAACCCCCCCACCCGCTTGGTTTCCAAAGTCGCCTGGAGTTGGGTCGGCGGGCAGTAATCGTACTCAACCGCATAGCCTGGGCGCAGAATCTCACAATTTTCCAGACCCCGGATACTGCGCAAGAACGCAAGCTGAACGGCGTATGGCAAGGAGGTGGAGACACCGTTGACGTAGTACTCGAGCGTGTGGCGACCCTCAGGCTCTAGAAATATCTGATGCCGCTCTTTTTCCGCAAAACGCACGACCTTGTCCTCAATCGAAGGACAATAACGCGGCCCCACCCCCTCGATCACCCCACAATACAGCGGAGATTGGTCGAGATTGTTGCGGATGATCTCGTGGGTCGACGGATTGGTGTATGTAATCCAACAAGGCGTTTGTTCCACGTGGAACGTCGGATCACCCCACGGATTTAGCGTAAACAAGTCATCCGGCCCGCGCTCCAATGTGTCAGCCATGAAACTAAAGTGCGGCACCGGTCTGTCCCCATCTTGCCGCTCGCAACGACTCAAATCCAATGAGCGGCCGTTAAGGCGACAGGGTGTGCCGGTTTTGAATCGCTGAACTTCGAAACCCAGCCGTCGAAGGGCATCAGAAACGCTCGAACTAGCATCCCCCATCCGACCACCGCTCTCACTGCGCAAGCCAACGTGCATCAAACCGCGCATGAACGTGCCGGCACTCAAAATAACCGAGCGCCCCACGAGCTCCATGCCCAGCGTCGTGCTTATCCCAGTCATGCAATCATCGACCACCAGCAAATCCGCCACATTCGCCTGATGGAGGTCGATCCCCTGGGTTTCCTCCAGCAGGCGCTTAAGGCGAAACTGGTAAGCTTTCTTGTCGCATTGAGCCCGAGGTGCGCGAACTGACGGTCCCTTGGAAGCGTTCAGCATTCGCCATTGGATAGCAGTGGCATCCGTGTTGAGACCCATCACCCCGCCCAATGCGTCAATCTCACGCACCAAATGACCCTTGGCAAGGCCACCAATCGCTGGATTGCATGACATTTGGCCAATCGTGTCGAGGTTCTGTGTGAGCAACGCCACCTCACAGCCCAACCGGGCAGCCGCCAATGCGGCCTCCACCCCGGCATGGCCGGCACCAATCACAATCACATCGTAAGCTTTCGGGTATCTGAACATCGGTCGAACGCCAGCCTAGCACCCACCCATCCTCACTCAAGCACCGATACCGGGTGTTCCACGTGGAACAATCAAGGACAGTCGGCATCCTGTCACCTTCCCCCATTTAGATACATCAGGTAAACCGCCATGCGCATGACTGATTCCATCTGCCCATGATGGCGGGCTGCCACCTCTCCTTGAGGGAGACAGCCAATGCCCCTCGATAATTATCGTGTCTCATTCGAAATTTCCTTTGGCACAATGGGGGAAAGCCGCCATATTCCCCGCCATGCACCGCTCCCTCCCCATCCTTCTCCTCATCGCCCTGCTCATCCTATTTCGCACCCTTGCAGCAGCCATGCCCGAGGCCATGCCCAATTTCCAACCCATTTCGGCCCTATTCTTCTGCGCTGCGCTGATGGCCGGTGGCTGGCGTGGATTTATTATCCCATCGGTTGCTTGGATCTTAAGTTACCCATTGCCAATTTTTTTCCAAAGCGGGCCGGTGACCGATCCCCTCATCTTCGGCAGCACCCTGCTCGCCTTTGCGATCACATTTTTAATTGGCAGGTCGTTGAGCATGCGTTCGATGCCGACGCTGTTGCTTGGCTCGCTTACTGCTGCTATAAGCTTCCACCTCATCACCAACGGTGCGGCATGGCTGTTTGATCCCCGCTACGCCAAGACTCTCGCCGGTCTAGTGCAGTCGCTATGGACCGGTGCCCCCGGTGCCCCTCTTCCCTCTTGGGTCTTCCTCCGCAACTTCGCCGCCGCCAACCTCCTGTTCACCTGGATTGTCCTGAGCGCCCGCATTTGCTTGCCACAACTTACCGTCGCCTCTCCTGCTTCCTCCACCCCGGCCCATTGAGACTGCCTCCCCTCATCGCCTCATGTCCAGCGTCCCTCCTCCCGCCCTTGATTTCGCCACCTCGGCTATTAACCAAAGCCTCTCAGGCTCACAAAAAATCGGCCTTTTCACCCTGATGGTGCGCATCCGCCGTTTCGAGCAAGCGGCCCTCAAATATTACAATGCCGGTAAAATGGGCGGTTTCCTCCATCTTTACATCGGCCAGGAAGCCGTCGCCGTCGGTACCATTTCCCTGGCAGGTCCTGATGATCACTTCATCACCGCCTACCGTGATCACGGACATGCTTTGGCCGTCGGCATGGGAATGAACGAATGCATGGCGGAAATGTTTGGCAAGCAATCCGGCTGCTCCAAAGGCAAGGGCGGTTCGATGCACTTCTTCGCACCCGACAAAAATTTCTGGGGGGGGCACGGCATTGTCGCAGGCCAGACGCCGCTGGGCCTCGGCCTCGCCTTTGGTCTCAAATACCTCGAGCGCGAAGGCTGCTGTCTATGTTACCTCGGCGATGGCGCTGTTAACCAAGGTACTTTCCACGAATCACTCAACCTCTCAGGACTATTCGAAATCCCAGTCGTTTTCGTGATCGAAAACAACGGTTACTCCATGGGCACCTCTCAGGAACGTTCCTCCGCCTATTCTGGCTGTCTCGCCCAGCGCGCCGAAGCCTATGGCATCGAATGGGATGTCATTGATGGCTCGGACGTATATGAAGTTCGTGCCAAAACCCACATTGCCATGGAGCGTGCTCGCAAACAGCACAAACCCACCCTTCTCGAAATCGATACCTATCGTTACTACGGACACAGCGTCGCCGATGCCAACGCAAAAAAATACCGTACTCCTGAGGAAATCGAAAACTACAAACAGAATCACGACCCTATCACCTTGCTGCGTCGCCGTCTTATTACCGACGGCCTACTCACCGAAGCCAGTGCCGATGCCATTCATTTAGCTGCAGCGGAGGAAGCCGCCATCGCGGTCAAATTTGCAGATGAATCACCCATTCCAACTCTTGCTGATATCAGTACCGATGTCTATTGGGAAAGCGATCACCAAACCCCGGCCTCAAAAATCGGCCGCCATTTCTTTAATGATTGAACTATTACTATAATTCTAGTAATTTAACTCTACCCCATTTTCCCGACAATCATGTCCCGTACTCTTACTTACCGCGCGGCCCTTCGCGAAGGCCTTGATGAAGAACTCGCCCGAGACCCTAACGTTGTTTTAATGGGCGAGGAAGTCGCTCAATACAACGGGGCCTATAAAGTCACCGAAGGTCTGTGGAAAAAGTGGGGCAGCAAACGTGTTTTTGATACTCCCATATCTGAAGCAGGCTTTATAGGCATGGGTATTGGTGCTTCAATGCTCGGGGTGCGTCCAGTGATGGAATTGATGTTTTGGTCATTTCATTCAGTGGCTTTTGATCAACTCGTCAACAACGCTGCCTGTGTTCGTTACATGTCTGGCGGGTTGTGCCATTGTCCGATTGTGGTTCGGGGACCAGCTAATGGTGGTACTGGCGTAGGGGCGACTCATTCACATATTCCCGAAGCTCTATTTGCGGCATTTCCTGGTCTCAAAGTCTGCGCTCCGGCAACGCCAGCCGATGCCAAGGGCCTAATTAAAGCTGCCATCCGCGATAACGATCCAGTCTATGTGATGGAAAACACCCTACTCTATGGCAATTCCGGTGAAGTCCCTGATTTGGAAGCGGGTGATCACATCGTGCCGTTAGGATTGGCCGATATCAAACGCCAAGGCACCGATGTGTCCCTTATCGCCCATGGCCGCTCTGTGATTCAATGTCTGGCGGCAGCAGAAATACTCCAAGCCGAACACGGCATTCATTGCGAAGTTCTTGACCTCCGTTCGATCCGCCCCTTAGATCAAGACGCCATCCTCAATACCGTTCACAAAACTCATCGGGTTGTTCTAGTCGATGAATCCAAGCCTTTTGGTGGCGTATCCGCGATGCTTGCTATGCTCATTCAAGAACATGCATTTGACGCGCTTGACGCCCCAATCCAGCGGGTTTGTTCCATTGACGCACCAGCCATTTATTCGCCTCACATCGAACACGAACAACTCCCAAATCCCAAACGAATCGTAGCCAAAGTTCTCACTCTTGCCTGAGGTCGATATGAAAAGTGGCTCAAAATTACCCCTTTCTTTATGAAAATCATGCCGGAATCCCTGAATTTTTAATTTCTCCGTCTTTTTCATTGCCAAGCCCTACAAGCATTCTACCATTTCCTCGGACATGAAACATTTCGTCACCGCCTTTGCTGCTGTCGTAGTTGCCTTTGCCCTTGCCTCCTGTTGCTGCATGTAATTCAATCCTTCCTCAAACCTAATCCATAATCGATCGATCTATGAAAAATCTGTTCATGCTTGTCTCTTTAGTTGCTGTGTCTTTTGGCTTTTCTTCCTGCTGCACCATGTTCGGCTCGCATTCGAATACCGCCGGATACCGGACTGAAAGCCATCAAGTGAAAACTTGTGGTTCTAATGTCAAAACCGTTACCACCAAGGTTCGGGTTGCGTGTGGCGCAGGTGTCCACTTTTACTCACCCAAAAAAGATTGCGGAGGCTCAACCTCTCAGGAAACACTCAATATGGTCACTACCCAAGGGTCATCTGGTAGCCCTAGCATCGGCTTGGTCCCGAGCATGAAAAAACTCGCTCCCTGATCCGGTATCCCAAACAAATTTTCAAAAGCGCGGTGATGCCAAGGCATACCGCGCTTTTTCCGTCATCATCTCAAATACAAAAAACTGGAAAACTTGCGTTAAGCCGCCATCTTCCTTTTAGCAACACCCTCAAAGCCATGCCAGTGAACATCGATATGCCAAAACTCTCAGATACCATGACCGAGGGGATTCTCCTCAAATGGCACAAGAAAGTAGGCGATACAATTGAAATTGGAGACATCCTCGCTGAAATCGAAACTGACAAAGCCACCATGGAAATGGAAGCTTTCGACGACGGGGTTCTCACAGATATTCTCATCCAAGAAGGTGAAAAAGCCACTATCGGCAGTGTTCTGGCTATCCTCAATGGCAATGCCATCGCCACCCCTGGCAATATCCCGAATGCCGTACCCTCTCTCGCATCAACACCCACTCCAGTCGAACTTCCAACAACCGTCGCACCTAACCCTGCTGAATCTCCTCCATCTATCCCAACCCCATTCACTGATATCTCAGCTCGAATCAAAGCCTCACCACTTGCCCGCAAACTTGCCGACGAACTCAATGTCAATCTCACCCATATCATCGGAACCGGGCCTGGCAGCCGGATCGTCGCTGAAGATGTTGAAGCTGCAGCGTCAAAAAAACCAATTGTCGCCACATCCTCTTTTGAAGCAACTGCTGCTGCCGCATTGACCGCCTCAATCAAAGCTCGAACCGTCACTCCTCCTCCCCAGCCCATACCTGAATCAAGCCCCAGTCCTAGCCTAGGGCCTCTGCCCGTGGTCAACGAAGGCGATGAAATCATTCCATTAAGCACTTTACGTAAAATCATTGCCACCCGCTTAAGTACTTCCAAGCAAAGCATTCCGCATTTTTACCTTCACCTCGAAGCAGACGCCACTCCCATTACAGATCTTCGCAAACTCATCAACGATCAAACCGCCCAAACTCACGGCAATAAATACTCGCTCAACGATTTTATCCTACTCGCCGTTGTCCATGCGACGACAGCCGTGCCTACCATCAACTCATCGTTTGCCGGAGATTCGATTGTTCGCTTCAAAAACATCGGCCTTGCCATCGCCATTGCCATTGATGATGGCCTAGTAACTCCGGTCATCAAAAAAGCGCAAACTAAATCCTTGTTGACTATTTCACGCGAGGTCAAGGATTTGGCAAACCGTGCAAAAGATCGTAAACTTAAGCCCGACGAATTCGACGGCGGCACCATCACAATCTCCAATCTCGGTGCCTGGGGCATCGAGTCTTTCGATGCCATCATCAATCCACCACAAGCTGCCATCCTCTCAATCGGTGCCGCTGTGGAGAAACCTGTCGTCAAAGACGGTCAAATTGTTCCTGGCTTGCGTATGAATCTCGGCATGTCTTGTGATCATCGGGTCGTTGATGGTGCCATCGCTGCCAAGTTTCTAGCCGAACTTAAACGTCTTATCGAGCATCCCGCAGTCATGCTCTTATGATGAATTCTTTATTTTTGAAGTCATAAGATCATCACCGTAATAGTGTGAATAAGCTTAGGATTTCGGTGTTCCTCATTTTCACCATGCGGGTTCCACAGCTGGAATAACTTGGGAAAGTGTCTGTGTAAAATTCCGGTAACCTTGGTCCGTTCATCCCAAATGGTTGTTTGTCCCACAGATTTCCGGGTTATTCACAGGACTTGCGCAAATTATTCGGGCTTGCACCCTGTAGCCTGATTTTTCATCCTTTTCTATGCACCAAACCGTTGCCGCCCTTAAAGCCTTGTTGCTTGAAAAATCCGTCCGCACAGGAACATTTACTCTCGCTTCTGGAAAACAAAGCGACCTTTACATCGATTGTCGGGTCACAGCGCTTGATCCCTTTGGTGCCAATCTTATCGGCGAAGTTGGCTGGCACGCCGTTCGGTCCAAAATTCATTCATCACATCTTAAGATTGATGCCATTGGGGGTATGACCCTTGGAGCAGATCCAATTTCTCTAGCTATTGGTATGACCTCTGCCCGCAGTTATCCGACAGAAGCTTTGCAGGTATTTACTGTCCGTAAAGAACCTAAGGATCACGGGAGAGGACGTCAAATTGAAGGCAATTTTTGCTCCGGCAACACTGTTATTGTGGTCGATGATGTCATCACTACAGGTGGTTCCACTCTTAAAGCCATTGAGGTTATTGAAAACGAAGGGGGTAAAGTGGCATTTGCATTAGTTTTAGTCGATCGGGAGGAAGGGGGTCGTCAAGCGATCGAAGCGCGTGGTATTCCGGTCATCAGTCTTTTTACGCGTGCAGCTCTTTTGGAAAAGTACGTTTGCAGCTCAAAAAGTCAAAACTCGCAGGATTGTTGAATTGTCGGGCGCTAGCTTGACATTTTGCTGCGGTTGATTCAAAATTCTGCTACTGGTCTTTTAAATATGTACCGCTCGAAATTTCCATACTTTTTTTTAGCTCTTGCAGCAGCATTGGCTTTAACGGCACTTGGTTTATTAGTTCACCGTTCGAAAAACGGTTTTGGGACAGCCTCTCAACCGCCACAGACGCTTTCTAACGCGGGACATACACCCGCAAAATCGCCTCCTGTGAATCGCCCACCAGCCCTTGTGGATCAACCAGCCCTGCCACCACTAGATCTTGAAAATAGACTTTCTCCTGAGTTGCCATCCATTCCATTGGATCATCAACCCGATATACTGCTAAATGCACCTGTTGTCGTCGGCTCTCATACAGATCCTGAGCAACTTGTGACTGATGTTGCCAAAAATCTCGAAGCCGCAAATTTTGACCATTTAGCCCAAATTCTTGGTAAAGACGTCTGTAATCCCAAAACCCTCGAACTTCTTAAAATTCTTACCACTCAGCATCCATTTAAAATCAAACCCGAAAATGGTATTCGTGAAGTTGGTGAACTCGAACTTAACACTTTGTCCCGATGGTCTCTTAACTTTGAAGAAACGGAATCCGGCCATGGATCTATTTTTCTCGATTTGCGCAAAACCAATGGCAAATGGTCAATCGACAAAATCATTTTACCGCCGTTATCAGGAAAGCCATTACCAGCAACTCTCATCGCCGATTCTCTCGGCACCGCCGATGCTTTTCTTCAAGCCGTTCTTGCCCAAAAATTCGAATTTGCGCATGTTTTTGCTGATCCCAAAACACTTTCCGATGCCAAAATCGCTGCTCTTTGCATCCTATTTGAGGAAGGTAAATATCAACTCCGGCCGACCAAACCTCTTCGCGCCATGTTTCATCGAGGCGATACTTCAGGTTTCTTAGTAAATATTCAAACTTCTGATGCCTCTCAAACGGCTCAATTCACTCTGATCCTTCGCCAAGCATCCAATCCAGCAAATTGGCTCATTTCGGAAATCAACCTCGATGAACTCCTTGCTGATTATGCTAATCGTGTCGCCGCTGGCGATATTTATTACTCGCCTCTCGTCAAAAATCCCCAAGGTGGCGATACTCTCGCCCTTTATTTTGAGTTTGATGAAGATCAAATCAATCCTCGTACCCGCCGCCAATTGGAAATTGTCACCCAAATCCTTCGCGCGGATTTAAGTAAGAAAATCACCCTCAGTGGTCATACCGATGCTCTTGGAACTATCCTGTACAATAACCAACTCTCGGCTCGCCGTGCCTCAACCATTCGCGATTTTTTAGTCGCCGCTGGAGTTTCACCTGTCCAGATTCTCACCTTTGCCAAAGGTGCCAGTCAGCCTCGCCGACCTAACATCACCGCTACCGGTCAAGACGACCCAGTTGGTCGCCGTGCTAATCGTCGAACCGAGATTTATCTGGATTTCTAAATAGAATTCATCGGCCATTCGGTCTGTGATGTCTTGTTTGTAAGTCACAGAGGGTGAATCCGCTTGCAATGCCAAACATGAAAGGCTAGTTCCCCTCACCGTTTGCGCGGTTGCGGAATAGATAACGTCATTTATCCAGTATTTCACATGAAGTTGGTTCAACTGCTCAGCCCCAGCCAGATTCTCCTCGACCTACAGGCCGTGGAGCCTTGGTCAGCTATTGTCGAAATGGTGGATGCCTCGGTCAATACTGGTAAATTACCAATAGAGGCACGCGACGAAGTGCTTGAGGCGCTCAAGACCCGCGAGGAACTGGTAAGTACCGGAATCGGTTGCGGGGTGGCTATTCCCCATGCATTTTCAGAGCGTATTGATCAAGTGGTCGCAGTTGTTGGACGCTCAACCGTCGGAATTGATTTTGAAGCGTTGGACCAGGCACTGGTGACATTTATCATTCTATTCATTGTGCCACAGAAAAATTATCCGCTGCATTTGCACACCCTGTCGGCAATCGCGAAAATGTTCAATAACAGCGAAATCCGGCGGCGGCTGGCTGCGGCACAAAGCCAAGCGGACATTCTGGCTATTCTTGCAGCTAAACCCATTGCCAGTCCCTGAGGCACCACGATTTTCCCGCTCATCACAACCTATGACCGTTCTTCAGGAACTCGAAAGCCGCCTTGCGACCGCCCTCATCTCTGTTTTTGGTGAACCCGCGACGGCTTCTGTGACGTCCACCGCTGATTTGCGCTTCGGCGATTACCAATCTAATGCCGCGATGGTGCTTGCTAAGCAACGGAAAATCAATCCGCGGGCTTTGGCGCAGCAAATCATTGATAGCCTTGATCTAACGGATTTGGCGACAGCTGAGATTGCAGGGCCTGGCTTTTTAAATTTCCGGATTTTGCCCGGGGCCTATGCGATGCGAGCGGCTGCCTTGATTCGCGACGAGCGCCTTGGGGTACCGACTAGTGGTGCCGGCCGCACAGTGGTGGTGGATTTTTCCGCTCCCAACGTAGCCAAACCGATGCATGTTGGGCACATTCGCTCGACCATCATAGGAGACTCTTTGGCGCGAATTGCTCGGTTTTTGGGCTTCAAGGTGATAGCTGATAACCACATTGGCGATTGGGGGACCCAATTTGGGATGATTCTGGTCGGCTGGAAGACCCTGTTGAATCCCGCAGACTTGGAAATCGATCCAATCCCCGAGTTGGTGCGTATTTATCGTGAGATCAATGCCGCCACCAAGGATCAGCCCGAATTGCTGGAAACCTGCAAGCGCGAGTTGGTGAAATTGCAGGCGGGAGACCCGGAAAACTTGGCCATTTGGCAACAGTGTATCGACGTCTCGAAGCGCGGACTTCAAAAAATTTACATCAAGCTCGATGTTTCTTTTGATTATTGGCTCGGCGAAAGCCACTACAACGATCGATTGACTGGTCTGGTTGATGAGTTTCTTGAGCAAGGCCTCGCCCGTGTGAGTCATGGTGCAGTGTGTATTTTTTCCGACGGCAGCAAAGCTCCGGATGACGATCCATTTTTGGTACACAAGGAAGACGGCTGGACCGATAACCCAGCAATTATCCGTAAGGCCGATGGCGGGTTTCTTTACGCCACTACGGATTTGGCCACTATCCAATTCCGCATCGATCATTGGCAGGCGGACCACGTCTGGTACGTCGTCGGCGTGCCCCAGCAATTGCATTTCCGCCAACTCTTCGAAGCCGCCGCCCGCTGGGGCAAAACCGGCGATTTCCGCCACATCGCCTTTGGTTCCATCCTCGGCGATGACCGCAAATTGATGAAAACTCGCTCCGGCGACAACGTGCAACTCACCGATGTGCTCACCGAAGCGGTGGAGCGCGCCGCCGCCGTCATCGCCGAGAAAAACCCGGGGCTGCCCGCCGCCGAAGCCGCGGCCATCGCCGAAACCGTGGGCATCGGCGCGGTCAAATTCGCCGAACTCTCGCAAAACCGCCTCACCGACTACGTGTTTTCCTGGGACCGCATGCTCGCCCTCCACGGCGATACCGCGCCTTACCTGCAGTACTCGCACGTGCGGATCCGCTCGATTTTCCGCAAACTCGACGCCCCCTTCGACGCCACCGCCTGCCAAGTCGTGCTCGACGCCAACGAGGAAATCCACCTCGCCCGCCTGTTGGTGCGTTTCGGCGAGGTGGTGCCGACCATCCTGGA
>Ga0194037_1002952_pt1 | contig 10805 bp, 10 predicted proteins | sample JunL306m_MetaG_FD_148653 | JGI IMG/M metagenome (GOLD analysis project Ga0194037, IMG submission 148653) | Anoxic zone freshwater microbial communities from boreal shield lake in IISD Experimental Lakes Area, Ontario, Canada - Jun2016-L304-6m | ecosystem: Environmental > Aquatic > Freshwater >...
GCGCCAAAAGGCGCTTGATTCACTTCGATATACACGCGAAGCCATTGTGTGCTTGCCGGCAGACTGCGTGCCGTTGCAGTGACACCTTGATCGATATTTTGCCAAAGCTGCAGAGCGTATTCGGGTGCAACGCCAAGCGTTTGCGCGACCTTGTCTATCAGCCGCTTGGCATCGGCGTGGTTTTTAGTTTCTAGTGCTACAACCTTTAAACCCAGGGCTTCTAGTCGTTCGGCATTGCGCGACGACTGTGCAGTGAACACCACATCCGGTTTTAAGGAAATAATCGCTTCGATATTTGGATCCATGCCTCCGCCCAACGTAGGTAAGGTGGTGACTTGCGTAGGCCAATTTGAATAACGGTCAGTGCCAACTAAACGTGCACACTGTTCGAGTGCGCAGACGGTTTCAGTTAACGAAGGTAGTAAGGTAATCACGCGCTGGGGCGCTGTGGCCCAGTGATGTGTGACGCCGCGATCGTCCGTCACAACGGTTTGTGCGCGGGTTGTGATAGCGCCAAGAGTCAGCAGGATGAGTGATACATAAAGCACATAACATTTGGCCGTATTCACGAAGATGACAATGGTATTCAAGTCGCCCCCTTAAGCGTCAGGGGTAGACCAGCGGTCATGAGTGTGACGCGTTCGCAGGTCGTTGCGAGCATTTGATTTAGCAAGCCCAGTGCATCCACAAAGTCACGCACCTCTTTACCCAAAGGGATCACGCCCAGACCGATTTCATTGCTCACTAAAACAATGGGCCCAGGGGCTTGCGCGATCGCAGTGCATAACGCGGTTGCATTCGTATGCCACGTGCTTAAAGTATTGGCGACTGATGCCCAAGGTGTTTCTTTGCTATCTGGCTGCAGGGGCATCAGTTGTGTGGTCAGCCAAAGGGTTAGGCAATCCACCACAATTAGTTTGTTAGCGTGGCTATGCGCATCGACGGTCTGAGCAAGTGCTAAGGGTTCTTCAATCGTGCTCATGCCTGGTACGCGTGATAGGCGATCGCGTTGGTGTTGCTCAATGCGCGCACGCATCTCGCCATCTAGCGCCTGCGCCGTCGCGATTAATAAAGCCGAATGTGTTGGATCGGTGCTCAGCCATTTTTGGGCAAGCGCTTCTGCGCGACGAGATTTGCCGCTTTTTTGACCGCCTAATATCAATTCACTGCGCACGACTTGAGCCATGAGGCGCGATCCACAACAACGACAGAGCTCTTCACCGCCATGCCCGACGGTGCTTGAGCGTTTAAGCAGTGTGCGTTTGTACACGCTGCTTCCCCTTGACCTGCAGCATGTGAACCACACTACGAGCACCAACGACGTTATTTTAGCGGCAAAGACTTAGGGGAGTCGTGATTAACAAAAAAGTAGTCTAATTCAGGCAGTTTCCAAAAAATGAAGGACTTTCGATGAAAAACAGCGGCAAGCTATTTTTGGCACTGAGCCTGTTTTGTATGCAGGTAGTCAGTGCGCAAACCGGCTATCCGAATCGACCGATTAAGCTGATCGTGCCGTTTCCTGCTGGCGGCGGTACGGATATCGTTGGCCGCATCATTGTGCAGAAGTTTTCAGCCGAGCTTGACCAGACAATTGTGATCGACAATAAAAGCGGCGCGGCCGGCATGATTGGGGCTGAGCTCGCTGCTAAAGCAGCCTCCGATGGCTATACGCTGTTGTTATCCACAAACAGCACGCACGTCTTAGGGCCTTTGTTGAACCCTGCAACACCTTTTAATCCCATTAAAGATTTCACGCCGATCAGCTACGCAGCGCAGTCACCTTCGATGATGATTGTGCCTTTATCCTCACCCGCTAAAACGGTAAAAGAATTTATTCAGTACGCGCAGCTAAATCCTGGCAAACTTAATTTTGGTTCGGCGGGTACCGGCGGTATTCCTCACCTGTCTGGCGAACGGTTTCAGGCGTTGGCCGGAATTAAGCTGACCCACGTGCCGTACAAAGGCACGGCCTTGGCGATGCCCGACTTAATGGCGGGCCGTCTGGATGTGATGTTTGATAGCTTTTCGTCTTCATATCCCCATGTGCGCGACGGCAAGGTCAGGGCCCTGGGTATTTCGGCTGTTGAACGGTCTGTGCTCGTGCCTGACGTGCCGATCATTGCGCAAGACCTGCCGGGCTTTATATCGCTGACCTGGTTTGGCGTATTTGGGCCTGCAGGATTGGCGCCCGAGGTGATTACAAAACTGAATCAGGCTTTAAATCGAGCGTTAAAAGATCCGGGCGTCGTCCAACAATTGGCCGGGGTGGGCATTGAAGCTGTGGGTGGCAGCGCAGCGGACTTCACACAAAAAATCGCAGAAGATACCGCGCGCTGGTCAAAGGTCATTCAAGACGCAAAGATCACACTTCAGTGACGCTCTTTGCATGCCAGATTATTTAGAGCGATGCAGAAACTGTTCAGTCAAAGCATCAAAATTGCCACAGCCAATTTGCGTTAAGACAGCATCGATTTCGCGGCGCATGATTGCAAAAACTTGATCTGCACCTTCTTGACCTAAAGCCGCCACGGCATACAGTGTGGGGCGACCAAAAAAGCACGCCTGCGCGCCCAGGCATTTTGCTGTGATGACATCTGAACCGCGGCGCACGCCACTGTCGAGCATCACGGTCATGCGATCACCCACCGCCGCGCGAACCGCAGAGAGCATGGCAATCGGCGATGGCGCAGCGTCTAATTGGCGGGCCCCGTGGTTTGAGACGATGACACCATCTAAACCGTGCTCAGCTGACTGGATCGCATCGTCAGGGTGCAAAACCCCTTTGATGACAAGAGGGCCTTCCCACTCGCGACGGATGGCCGTAATGGTGTCCCAGCTTGTCATGGGCGCGGGTGTGAGTGTGCCGTACATATCGGCGACTTCATCGGCGTTTGCACCTTCGCGGGCATACGGTTGCCAGTTGCTCATCATCGGCATACCGCCCGACTTCAGATATTGCAATAGCCAGCCCGGGCGACTCAGGGTGTCAAGCATGATCGAAGGCGTCATGCGAAACGGACGCGTAAATCCATTGCGACGATTGCGTTCGCGGTTTGAATTGACGGGTACGTCAACGGTGATGACTAAGACGCCGACACCCGCTTCGCGTGCGCGGCGCACCAGATCCATATTGATCCGATTGTCGCTTGTGGAATACATCTGAAACCAGACGTTATCGGGTGCAATTTTTGCGGCATCTTCAATTCTGAAATTACTGGCGCTGGATAACAAGAAGGGGACATTGGCTTTTTTGGCTGCCGCGGCGAGCATGCTGTCTGCACCTACGCGAAACAGACCGGCCATCCCAGTCGGCGAAATTCCGATTGGGCTCGAGTACTTTCTACCAAACAACGTGGTCGACTGATCGCGAATGGTGACGTCGTTGAGATAGCGTGGGAGTAGCTGGTAGTCGCTAAAGGCCTCGCGATTACGTACCATGCCAAGCTCGTCGTCAGCGCCGCCATCAATAAAGTCGAAGGCGATCTGGGGTAATTTACGGCGGGCCATCGCCCTAAAATCGTGCAGGTTAATGGCAGGGCGCATATGGGCTGAGTTCCTTGTGGTTTTGCCTAGCCGTCACTTAAGTTGGTGAGGGCGAAAAAATCATGTTAAAAGATTAACAAAATAATACCTAATCGATGAACGGAGATCTAAATGAAAACTCTTACCCAGACGTTTAAGACGTTGGCGTTGTGCGCGGGCATGGCTCTTTGTGGCTTTGGCGCTCAGGCTCAAGGGGTTTACCCCGACAAGTCGATTCGGATGGTGGTGCCCTATAACGCGGGCGGAGGCACGGATGTGCTTGCGCGAGCCATTGCGGTGGGTGCCGGCAAAATTCTCAAGCAGACGATCGTTGTTGACAATAAGCCTGGTGCAAGTGGCATGATCGGGTCTGACTTTGTCGCGAAGGCTGCGCCTGATGGCTATACCATCTTGATGACTGCGGCAGACACGCACTCGATCAACCCGCACGTTTACCCAAAGATCGCGTACGACGCACTGAAAGACTTTGCGCCAATCGCCCAAGTCGGCTTGTTGCCCTACGCTTTGGTTGTGAACCCTAAAGTCCCTGCAAAAAACATCCATGAGTTCATTGCTTTGGCAAAAAGCCAACCGGGTAAGCTGACTTATGCCTCTTGGGGTGTGGGTAGTTCAAGCCAGGTTGCGATGGAGATGCTCAAAGTCACGAGCAAACTCGACATCTTGCACGTCCCCTTCACGGGCGCGGCTCCTGCCATGACTGCAGTGCTCGGTGGGCAAGTCGACTCGATGTTTGTGCCGCTGAGCTTGGCGGTACCCAATGCAGAAGCCGGCAAAGTGGTTGTGATGGGTTTGGGTGCTCCGGCACGGTTTGTGGGTGCGCCCAATATCCCAACCTTGGCAGAGCAAGGTATCAAAGTTTATACATCACCTTGGATTTCAATTCTTGGACCAGCAAAAATGCCCAAGGTTGCGATCGACGCAATTTATGGCGCTGTGAATGAAGCTGTCAAAGATCCACAAATTATCGACCTGATGATTAAAGGTGGTTTGCAGCTTGAGGTCTTAAATCCTGAACAATTTGGCAAAGTGCTCGTGTCAGAATTTGAGCACTGGGGTGCAACTGTGAAGGCAGCGGGGATTAAAGCGGATCAGTGATTCTCATGCTCAACGGCAAACCTTTTAACCTGATCAATTTTATTTAAACAAATTCACTGGAACTGACTCATGAAATTAGCATTTTCTCCAGCAAGCCCTTACGTACGCAAAGTCATGGCCTGCGCGGTTGCGCGCGGCATTGATGGCCAGATTGAGAAGTGGGTGATCCCAACAACTGATGCGGCACTGATCCCGGTCAATCCATTATCAAAGGTGCCAACGCTGGTGCTCGACGATGGCAAAACCTTATTTGATAGCCCTGTCATTTGCGAATATTTAGACAGCCTTGGGTCTGCTAAACCACTATTTCCGGCGGCGGGCCCTGCCCGTTGGGCGGCGCTGCGCCAGCAAGCGTTGGGCGATGGCATTTTGGATGCTAGCCAACCACGTCGGCGTGAAATTGCCTTGCCACAGGATGAAGGTCGTATTGGCTACATTCAGTTGCAGCAGGGAAAGGTCAGGCATTGTCTGGATGATCTTGAAAAAGACGCAGCAAGCTTAAGCAAGCTCGACACGATTGGCGAAATCGCCATCGCGTGCGCGCTGGGCTACCTTGATTTTCGTTTCGCGAACGAGCCTTGGCGTCCTGGCCACCCCAAGCTCGAGGCGTGGTATGCATCGGTTGTCAATCTGCCTGCCTTAGTAAAAACAGCACCCGTTGGTTAAGTGATTGTTTAAGTCAAAGAAAAAGGCCAAGGCCTGACTGTTGAACGAAGCCGCCCGACGCAATTTATATATCGCGTGAGGCGCGCTTTGTTAGGCTGCTTAAAACTCTGACATTAACTTCGTAAATCCGTACATTTTGTCTTGAATGCCGTTCATGCGAAGTGCATGCCAATAGGTGGCCACATTCACGCTAATGACCGGTTTGTTCAACCAGCGCTCAGCCTCGTCAGCCAACCGCGCCATGGGCAGATTTGCACCAAACTGTACGATGGCTTCGATGTCATCGCCATCGATTTTGCGGATCGCAGCAATCATGTCTTGGGCGGTCAAAATCGAATACGAAGCAGGGCTTTTACCTCGCATGTGATTAAAACGTACGACCTCATAGCCATGCGGATTCAAGACCCCTTGCATGCGCGGTTCGATTGAAGGGTAATAGGGTTCCATTACCGCAATTTTTCGTCTGATACCATGTGCTTTGAGCGCGGCCACGACGGCGTCGCTTGCAAGTGCGACCGGGATCTCCCAGCCAGCGACTTTGCGAATGCGCGCTTTGAGTTCATCGCCCCATGCCGCGTTACCGCCCCAAATAGAAAGGGCTGAAATACCCAACACAAAGGCATTGGGTTTGCTATCCATGACACGAGCTACGGCACCTTCAAGCGCTGCATCAATGAGCTCAATTGACTTATCAAAATCGTCGTTGTTATTAATTGCCATGTCGGGGATCACCATGCGTCCCAAATGATTGGTCACGCCCGGCGGACGCATGTCATCGTATTCGGGTTGAACCACGGTATTGGTAGAAGGTGTTGTGACACCAAAGGCCATTCGCCAAGCAAGATAGTCGCGCATGTATTGTTCTCCTATGTGTTTGTTGTGATTCACTATATCTTCTTTTCGGCGCCAAGTCGAAATCATCTGAAACAGATGGGCTTCGACTCGAAACAATGTTGAAATGAGTGGCGTGTGAAGATGTGCTTGCGTAACAACACAGGAGTTCACGCCATGAAATACACAACAGCACGTTCACTCATTGCAGGTTTTGGCCTCACACTGGTCGCAGCAGGCACCTTGGCACAACCAAGTGCGAGTCCGCCTACCTCTGCGACAGCAGCCCCTCCTTCTACTGCACAAGTTGCGCCGCATGGCAACATGCGGGGCAATATGCACGGCCAGCCTCAAGCCGCCAATAAAGAGGGTGGCGAAGGCCCAATGGGACAGATTCCTCAAGCAGTTCTTGATCAGCTTGCCCTAACACCAGCGCAAAAAGTACAGTTCGACGCGGCACAGACTGCGCGTAAAGAGTTGCAGACCAGTAAGCAGTCGCTGCGGGCTGAGCAACAAAAGGTAATGAGTGAAGAGTTGGCCAAAGACACCATCGACCCTCGCGCGCTGATGGCGCAGCAGAAGAAAATGCGTACAACGATGGAAGCCAAAATGGAGGCCGTGCAGCAAAAGTGGCTCGCCTTTTGGGATGGTTTGTCAGCACCACAAAAAACGACGCTTTCAAACTATATGAAATCTAAGCACGCTGCGCATACGCAGAAAAAAGCTGCGGCGGCTAAGGGCTAACGCTTTTAGTCTTTGACTGACCGCTTACTTTGAGCCCCGAGGTCTCTGAACGAGTCCCTTAGTGCCCGAAGTAAGCGTTTTCTATTCTGCGCGGAAGATCTTGCTCACTCGTTGCAGCTTCAAGAACGATGCGCCCCTGAACGAGCGCATAGACGCGATCCGACGCAGCGAGCGCTTTTTCCATTAACTGCTCAACAAGTAGAACGGCAGTCCCTTGTGTGCGTAATTGCGCCACCACAGTCAACACCCGATCGACCAAGACTGGCGAGAGGCCTGCCGAAGGCTCATCCAGCATCAATAAACGAGGGCGCCGAACAAGGCCCTGTGCCACCGCTAGCATCTGTTGTTGCCCACCGCTTAGTGCCCCACCACGCTCGTGACGCTTGGCCGCTATTTCTGGAAAATAAGTTAAGGCTTCGTCGACACGCGCTGCTCGCTCGCCGCGTGGTAGGTCGTATCCTGCTAATAATAAATTGTCGTTGACTGAAATTTGGGTAAAGACGCGATGACCCTCAATGACATGAATTAAACCAGCCGTTGCAGCTTGCCTGGGTGTCGTTTGTTTGAAGGGCTTGCCATCAAACGTTACCGAGCCTGCCGTCACGGGCAGTAGCCCCGAGAGGGCGCACAGCAATGTTGATTTACCAGCTCCGTTTGGGCCAAGTAAACACACCACTTCGCCCGTCGCAATGTGAAGGTCAACGCCATGTAGCACTTGTATCTTGCCGTGACCCGACTCGAGTTTTTCAACCGAGAGTAAGGGCAGTTTCACGTTAGCCGCCGAGGTAAGCATTGACGACCTCCTTGTGTGCTCTGATCTCGTCGGGCGTGCCCGCAGCCAGAATTTTTCCAAGATTTAATACGGTGACATCGTCACAGATTTCAAAGATCAGATCGACGTGATGCTCGACAAGCAAGACGCCTGTGCCACACGCGCTAATTGCTTTGATTAACGCCCCAAGTTTATTGATCTCGTCACTAGATAAACCAGCAGCGGGCTCATCGAGCATCAAAAACTCAGGAGAAATCATGAGTGCTCGTGCGATCTCGATAAAACGCAACTCACTGTGCTGCAGCCGATCTGTTCTGATATCTGCGAGTGAGCCTAAGCCGACCACGTGTAACAACGCAAGCGCCTTCGTTTTTAACGCCTGGCGTTCCCGACGCTCTTCAGGCAGCGCAAGCAAGGATTGAAGAAAGTTTGCTTTGCCTGCTGTTGCTCCACCAATCATGACGTTTTCAAGAACTGAAATTTCGCCAACGATACGAGGGGTTTGAAACGTACGAGCAATGCCGCGCCCAGCGCGCAAATGCGGTAGGCCTGGTGGGAGTGGCTCTTGCCCTAAGGTTAAGTGACCTTCACTTGGGCTGTAATAGCCCGAGATGACGTTTAGGGTTGTTGTCTTGCCACTGCCATTGGGCCCAATCAGACCGTGAATCTTGCCAGGCTGTACATCTAAAGAGACGCCGTCGATTGCCCGCACGCTACCAAAGCTAAGTACGATATCTTGCAGCCCTAATATCTTTTGTGCAGAGTGCTGTGGGTTTAACGCCGCAAGCAGAGACGTTTGTGGCGCGACGGTACGATGTTTTGCGAGTGGTCGACGATTATTGAAATCAAGCAACACTGCGATGCCGCCAGGCATTGCCAGAACAATGACGAGCAGTAAGAACGCGTATAAAAACGTTGACCAAGCCGCCAGTGGCGCTGCGATCTCAGGCAAAATTACCAGAATAATTGTGCCAATCATCGGGCCATAAATCGAACCTCGTCCACCAATCAGAATCGATATAAAAAATAGTAGCGATAGTTCAAACGTGAAGGCGTCTGGCGTGATGTACGTTTGCAAACCTGCAAATAAACCACCTGAAAAAGCCGCAAGCGCGCCCGCCAAAATAAAAACAGGAATCAGCAGACGACTTTTTGAAATGCCACAAGCCTCAGCAGCCACCTCGGCATCGCGCACCGCGATTAAGCCGCTACCAAAACGACTGCGTGCGATATTGGCGGTGAGCCAAGTACAGATAGCAGCCAGCCCCAAGCACAAGTAGTAAAAGCCTAGATTGTCATCAAAAGGCGCAGGCATTTCAGGGCCAGGTATGCCGATACCTCCGCCCGTGACATTTTGCCAGGCAAGCGCAATTTGCGTGACAATCGTTGCGAAACCCAAAGTTGTCATTGCAAAATAAAAGGTGCGAAGCCGTAAGGCGGGTAAGCCAACGATGACGCCAAAGATTGCACCCATGACCGAGGCAATTGGCAAAGCGAACCACACTGAAATAGGATCGAATACTTTACCAGCAGTTAAAACACTGGTTGTATAAGCACCAATTGTGAGCAAGGCGACGTAGCCGATCGCGAGCTGTCCAGCAAAGCCCACGACAAGGTTCAAGCCAGAGATTAGTACCCAATAGATCGCGGCGCGGGTACCGATTGATACCCAATAGTCATTACTGACGTAAGGCAGCCCGAGGGCAACGACGACGGCTGCCAGGAGCCAATAGAGTTGGGTGCGGGCCTGGTGATGCGACGCAGGTGCAGCGTTCTGCGCACTGCCCGCTGTTGCTTGAGTATTCATTAGACTCTCCTTGCTACAGCAGAGCCAAACAGGCCTTGCGGGGCTGCGAGCAGCACAACAATAAACAAGGTGAATACGGCCACAGAGGCAAAGATTCCACCGACTAAAAAATTAGCCGCTTGTTGAAATAAGCCTAAGATCAAGCCACCGATCACGGCACCTCGGTTGTTACCTAAGCCGCCCAGGGCGACTGGCACGAAACCATAAAAATTTAACAGAGCGCCGTTTGCGAAGAACGCTAACAACAGCTCGCCGCCTGAAAACCCAGCAATGCCGCCGACAACTGCCGCAAGCATGTAACTCGCGACGCGCAGATTTCGTTCGGGTAGGCCCAAGGCTTGCGCTGCGAAGTTATCTTCTGCAACGGCGACAAAAGCACGCCCGACTAAAGTGCGACGATATAAAAATTCGAGACCAATAATTGTGAGTGCACAGGCAACGACGGGTATCCAGAATTTTTCATCCCAAACGCCTTCACCCCAGCCCACTAATTTTGGAAACGGTCTGGGTTCTGTGCCCCATTCGATCGCTGTGACCTGCTGAATCATCAAGGCAAGCGCAAGCGTTGAGAGTACATACAAGTGTTGCTCGAGGCTCTTTAAGACGGGTCTGACGGCCACGATCTCTGTGATGTAACCCAGTATCGCGCAGCATACCAAGGTTGCTAGAAAGCCAACAATGATAGGTAGACCCAACTTGAGAATGAAGTACGAGCCAAACACACCGCCAAGCATCCCAAGCTGCCCTGCGGTGAAACTCATCACCCGAGACGTTGAGTACATGGTGTTGTAGGTGATGCCAACGAGCGCGTAAATCGCGCCCGCCGCCAAGCCGGCGGCGAGAATCGATGCAAACATGTGTGCTTCCTGAGGGTTCGACGAACTTAGTAGCCTGGAGCCAGTGCGAAGGTTCCGTTTTTCGCAGACCGTGCCTCAGACATGACGATCTCAGACGTTGAGTAGCCGTTGTGCTGATCAGGAGAGTAGTTATAGGTACCAAAGTGCCCTGGGAGTCCTTTAATCGAATTCCAGTACGCGATGATTCCTTCGGGCTTGGTCGATCCGCTCGCCCCAACTGCTTTTGCGATCAAATCAATCGCATCCGCGCCGCAGGCGACCCACCAGAGCAAAGTGTCGTCTAGTTTGACCTTGGCCTTAAGGAGATCAGCAACAAATGCCTGGGTAGCTGGAGGTAAGTTGCCCGCAGAATCATAGCTACAACTCTTATAGCCAACCGCATAGACCTTGGCCCAGTTATCTGGCTTGTCAAGAAGCGGCGCAATTTCGCCTGAAGAGACCGACGGGTGGCCCACGAAGGACACGTCCCAATTCATTTTTGCGCGGGTAT
>Ga0194037_1002953_pt1 | contig 10804 bp, 10 predicted proteins | sample JunL306m_MetaG_FD_148653 | JGI IMG/M metagenome (GOLD analysis project Ga0194037, IMG submission 148653) | Anoxic zone freshwater microbial communities from boreal shield lake in IISD Experimental Lakes Area, Ontario, Canada - Jun2016-L304-6m | ecosystem: Environmental > Aquatic > Freshwater >...
AGGGAGAGGGTCAGACTCACTTTGAGTTTTTGGATCAGAAGGCGAGTGCGTGGGACGGGCGCGGCTAGCAAGTAGCGCAGCGTGGACCACGATGCTTCTGATGCAACGGTATCTCCGTTGAAAATAGAGATAACGGCTATCAATAAAAATGGCGTAGCAAAGTAGAACATGGTCGTGGTGAAGTTGGCTGCACCTTTTGTGGCAAGACCAATTAAGTCTGCTGTTCCTGAGCCAAATCGAGTTGGACCAGAGCTATTGCCCGAAGTTCCGTATTTAACGGCTAATGCCACGATCACAGGCAAGGAGACGACAAATAGGTATGAGAAAAATGTTCGCTTACGTTTGATCTGCCGATACATCTCAAGACGGTAGGGCAGAGTCTTCTTAGGCGCGTACATCTATTTCTCCTTTCCGATAGTTAAATCATCACCGATTAATTCAATAAAGATCTCCTCAAGAGTGCCGGCGCGTTTGCCTGCTTTAGTGAGGATGCGACGCATAGTTCCATAGGTGATTAATCGGCCGCGGTGCATCAGTACTACGTGAGAGCAGGTCTGCTCCACCTCGGCAAGAAGGTGGGAGGAGACAATGACCGTACGGCCAGTTTTGGCATAGCGCTTGAGAACCTCGCGCATTGCTTTAATCTGCTGAGGATCCAAACCATTTGTTGGCTCATCCAGGACAAGAAGGTCTGGCATACCTAGCATTGCCTGGGCAATAGCTAAACGCTGACGCATGCCTTGCGAATAAGAACGTACTTTTTTATCGAGTGCATTTCCAAGATCGGTAATGGTGATCGCTTCATGGAAGTACGGCTCATCACTTCGACCAATAGATTTCCAGTAGAGCTCCAAGTTCTCACGGCCAGAGAGATGGGGAAGGAACCCGGAGCCTTCAACGAAGGACCCAAGTTTGGCCAGCGTTGGTGATCCTGGATAGATCGGTTGACCATTGATGGAGATCTCACCTGTTGTTGGGAAAATCAAACCCATCATCATTCGAAGCGTCGTAGTTTTTCCAGCACCGTTAGGGCCAAGCAATCCCAATACTTGCCCGCGTTTAACCTTGAAGGAGAGATCATCCACGGCCTTGTATCCATCTTTGTAAACCTTGGTCAGATTAGAAACGACAACGAGTGCGTCACTGACTTCTATTGGTTCGGTGTTATGTCGTGGTCGGCGCAAGTAAACAGCAAGGAACGAAAGTAAAATTGCAACAAGCCCAGCCAATGGCCATCCAATTAATGCACCGCGATCAACCTTGGTCGTGAGTGGCAGTTGGGAAATGGTTAACGGTGAGGTCACGGTGATTGCGTATTGGCGACCATCTTGAGGAAGGGCATATCCCTGATCTGTTGTTGATATCGCAACGGCTAATTTGTCGCCAGGTGCCACATCAAGAACTACTGCGGGAAGTTGCACGATGTAATTAGAACCGTTGTGTGCGATCTTTGACAGGTGCACGGGGCTGACGATTCCACCAGGCTGTTTTGTCTGCCCAGCGGCAGTGCGCACAACCAATGAGAAAAAGAGTGTGGCGTTGGTTTTGTTGGCAGTGATGCGGATACCAATTGATGATGGCCCAACAATGTGCAGTGGTTTTTCTTGCGGCGCAGTTTCTAGGAATCCACTTTGGCCGGGCAGAAATGCCGCAGTTGCACCGGCAACGCTGCCTGCTAGCGCCAGAGCAGAACCCACGCCGGGAAGTGAGGAGATTGCTCCAGGAATTCCACCGATGGGGGCGACTAGTGCGGTGAAGGGAAGGGTAATAGGAATTGTTTTTGTGGGGATATCAAGAGGAAGGGATGTACTGCTCAGGAATTTTGGGATAACCGAGGAATCCACAAGTGAGATGGATCCATTTGTATCGGTGACTTGGAAGGCAGGGAAGCTCTTCTTTGCACCTTTGAGATGGATATCAAACCAGGAGATGACGTTTTGATGCAGACGTGGTGTCTCATCGGTGCCACCATCATGGCCACCGCTGTGCCAGATCATTGCTAGGGGAGTCTGTGGATGGGCGGCATGAATTTCTTGGGCAGTCTTCAGTGATTCTGATAATGGAAAAAGTGAGTCAGCTTCACCTTGCATCAAGAGGGTTGGCGCTGTGATGCGATCGGTAATAGTGGAAGGAGATGATGCGTTCATAAGCGCGATATCGGAATCTGTCGGAACTCCCGTGGCAACGGCATCCTTGAAAGCGTTGCACCAGGCAGCGGTGAAGGTTCCACACTCACCCGCCAATGAATTAGGCAAGGTAGCAAGAGCAAAGAAAGTTCCAGCCCAGAATTTCTTATAAGGCCCCAATGATGGGTCATTGGCATTTTGTGGAAAGAGCGAATGAGTCAGGTTATTCCATGTGATGTTTGCTGCAAGCGCATCAATGCGCTTGTCATAGCCAGCAACCAATAGCGAAATTGCACCGCCATAGGAATCTCCTGTTATGCCAACAAGTGGATCGTTCTTAGATTGCTGGATAACCTCTTTACTCGATGATAAATAATTAATGAGCGCAGAGACATCAGCAACTTCTCCGGTGGGGGAGTTCATAGAAATTTCGCCGGTGGAGGAACCAAATCCTCGAGCCGTCCATGCAAGGACCACATAGCCGTGGGCTGCAAGTTCTTTCGCTTGAGCTGCGACGCTGTTTTTATCTCCCGTAAATCCATGCGCCAGCAATATGGCTGGAGCAGGTGTCACCTTCGGAATGTAGATCGTTGCATCAAGTGACACTCCACCCGCTCCTGCTAAGTGCAGATCCTGAGTGTTGTATGTGGAAGCGGCATAGGCAAGGGAATTGGTACCCATGACAGTGAAGATAAATAGCGCAAATACCAGTCTACGTATGCGCTTCATGTGCCAAAAGTACTCAAGATTTCAGGAGGCTGCCATTCGGAAACTTTTATAGAATACGCACGTGAATTTTCCTCGAAAAAATATGGCCGCCATCGCGATTGCCGCACTTATCTTTTCTATCGCGACTGGCTCGGGGGTGAGCAGCGCTCAAGCAGTCTCTGGCGCGTCGGTATATGTGGCGAAGATGACACAACCACATCTGCCTAGTGCGCCTAATGGTGGCACCGATGATTACCGCTGCTTCCTTATAGATCCAAAGATTCCTCAGGATTCTCTCATTACTCAAGTTGAGTTTCGCCCTCAACAACGCGTGATGATGCATCACGCCATTATGTTTTTGGTTGGGAAGAAGGATTTATCAGCAGCAATCGCGATTGATAAAAACGGAACAGGGTGGCCTTGTTTTGGAGGAACAGGTTTAGGTTCAAGTTTCTCCTCATTCCTTACATCCCCGTGGCTTTCATCATGGGCCCCTGGTCGCGATAAGGATGTGATGCCAACGGGTTATGGCACACCGATTGCCAAAGGTGATCGCATAGTTTTGCAAGTGCATTACAACTTACTTGCGGTGGGCTCTGGAAAAATTCCTACCGATCAATCGAGCGTTCTCATTACGGCAGTTGCAGCAAAAGGCGCGCATCTTGGCACGTTATATAGCGAACTAGTCGCGGCGCCGGTCGAGCTCGCCTGCCCAAAGGGAGTCACGGGTTATCTCTGCGATCGTGGGAAATCATTGATCGACTTGTCGCGACGCACTAGTCCATCTAGTGCGATGGAGTCAGTTGGTCTCAATCTCATATGCGGCAAGAACGCCGTAGACCCAACCCCGAGCACCACCTCTACCTGCGATAAGAAAATTACACAGAATGAATTGGTTGTGAAGGCTACACCGCATATGCATTTGCTTGGTCGCTCACTAAAGATGATTCTCAATCCTGGAACACCGGGGGAGAAGATTCTGCTCGATCGCCCGAATTACAATTTTGACGATCAATCTCCGACAATTTTAAAGAAACCAATTGCACTTAAAGTTGGAGATACAGTGCGGGTTGAATGCACCTTTGATCCAACTTTGCGCAGTTTGTTACCTGAACTCAAGAAGTTGCCTCCCCGATATGTGACGTGGGGAGAGGGATCCTCTGATGAGATGTGCTTAGGAGTATTAGGAGTTGCTCACCAAGGATGATTGTTTCATTATCTCATCACCAACGCTGATGGTTCCCGGCTTCACACATGTGGCGTAGATACCAAAATTAAATCCAGTACCGAATCGAGATTCCTGACGACCACGATAGTCGCCGATAAGTTTGAGAGTCTTCAGATCAACCAGCCCGCTATTGGGATTTCTTGTCGTCGCCGCGCATCGCTTAACGGGACCACCGGCCTTGATGATGGCGCTACCAATCGCGAACTCCTGAGCATCCCAAGTATCTTCTTCGTGAGCGCCGATGCCATCGACTTGAATAAGCATCCGAAAGCGGCGCGGATCAATGGAGCCCACTTGCGCAGAATCCTCTAGAGCTTTCATCGAGGCACTGCTCATGAGCGAAAGTGGTTCGACATCACTGCCATTGCGCCCTGGTGCAGTTTTAATTAATTTCACTTTCTTGCCTACCCGATCAGATAACAGTTGATTCCATGGCCCATCAATAAAACTTCCTTCAACATCCCATGCGCCAAAGAAGTTTCCTGATTGTGCGGGCCCTTCCTGGACAGTTCCTTCTGCAAGAAGAACGCCATTTTCCAGAATGGCCAAGGTGGAAGTGTTGGCATCGTACTGAGCAAGGAGTGGTGCTAATTCACCAGCCATAGTTATAGAGAGCATGGCATTGTCTTCATCTACAAGAAAGAACTCACGATCTCCCGTGGCCCCACGCGCAGTGATTTCGATGGAGGAAGGATGGTGGAGTTGAAAGCCTTTAATGGGCGTCGTAGATAAGTTGACTACCTTCATGGTGGTCAGGCTAGCGTGCAACCCCACCAATAGTTAGTACATCCTCTCAGCGACTAAGTGTGGTTACTCCGAGTAATGAGAATTTGTGCCATCATTTCCTTGCCTCGGGATTCTCGAGGAAACGGTTGAAGGCAGGAGTTGGTCACTCCACGCGGCACGCATTCCACCTTGGAGTTGGTGACAAAGAGGACTTTGGGATCATCCCGAGGTCCTCTTTGCTTTTCCACACGGTTCTTGAGTACACATTCCAAAATAAAATTCAATCACTTATCCCACTAAGCACTCAATATTCACTTGCGGTGTTGGTGTGGTGTAGTGGTCGCATTGCAACTTTGACCAAGTTGCCGGCGCGAGTTCGATTCTCGTCACCAACTCCGCAGCCTCAATACTTCCCAACTGATCTATTGGTATCGGTCAAGAAGTTGGCGAAGTTGAGAAAGAGCCTCGAGTTCACACTCGAGGCTCTTTCAATTTGTGGGACAAAATCTTCGCCAAGTCGAACTAATTTTTGCGAAGATAGCCATAACTCAAGAAGCTCGCGATGATTAGCCAGAGTTGGTAGGGGATGAGCGCTATCGCGATGGGTATCGATGCACGGGCTGTGATGATGACCAGTGGGATTGTTATCGCCGCAGAAAGGAATAGGGCAATAGTTGCAGCCGTTAGGTTGTGCGGCCGATAGAACTGAAAAGCCCAAATAAGGGCGAAGGCGACTGATGCTGCTAGCAAAGCGAGGTAGGAAAGTGTCATTGTTTTGGAAAGTCGTTGAGCAATTGTCACTGCGCTGATACCGAGAACAATAAAGTTGTAGGGCCAGATGATTCCGAATACAAAATCGGGGGGCTGCCAACTAGGTGCATTCAGTGTGCGATACCAATTATCACCCGTGCTTACCCAGGCTCCAGAACCGATGGCATAGATGGCAATGATTGCGATGCCTGCGATCGTTGCAAAAATCTTCATGGATTTAGGCTACTCCTGATAAAAAAGAAGGGCGAGTACACTTAAGACATGACCGAGCGACAGCACTTTGAGGTTTTGCAGCGGCTTGAACATTTCGAAGTAAGGCGATACGAATCATGCGTTGTTGCGGAAATTGATATGTCGGATGACTATGGTTCCGCCACACAGGGCGCTTTTCAGCATTTGTTTAGTTATATATCGCGGGGAAATAAGACTTCAACAAGTATCGCAATGACTGCGCCAGTTATTGCCGCTAATCAACATACAAGTGATTCACAGAACTGGAGGATCTCCTTCGTTATGCCACGAGGATCCTCCATCAAAGATTTGCCCAATCCCAATGATTCTCAAGTTCACCTACGCGAATTGCCTGCGCAAGATTGTGTTGCCATGTCCTTTAAGGGACGAGCAACGAAGCCAATTAGCGAAAAAAAGGAGGCAGAACTGCGTGGATACTCTCAGAAAGAGAATCTTGTCCTGTCGAGTGAAACAAGAATCTGTCGTTTTGATCCACCCTTTAAGCCAGGGTTTTTGCAATACAACGAGATAGTTATTCCTATTGCAGATCGAAGCGATCGAGCATCATGACCTTGTCCCATGCGGCAACAAAGTCATTCACAAATTTGATAGCGCCATCGTTAGAGGCATAAACCTCGGCAAGAGCGCGTAGTTGTGAATTGGATGCGAAGATCAAATCAGAACGGGAAATGCCAGCTGGAACATGTCCTGGCATGAGCGCAAGTAGATCAACGAAGAAGCGATTAGAGAGCACTCCTCTTTCAAGTGAACGAATTCCGCCAACAAGGACTGTCATTTCGGGGGCAGTCAATGTGAGTAGCGCGGCTTTATCTACGAGCAAAACTTCTGCTGGTTGAGTAACGCCTTTCGCATCGAAATTGCGGAAACCATCTGAGTGTGGCTCAAGGACGGCAAATGAATCAATATCCGTTTGTGCTTGTAGTGCATCGCCGCGACCGGATGTGAAGGGAACCTTCACTGAAGGCCCTGCCTTTTTCGCAGCGGATTCAATGGCGGCGACTCCGCCAAGAACAATGAGATCTGCAAGTGAGACCTTTGCTTTATCGCTCTCTTTGTTGAATCGACGTTGGATACCTTCATACACCTTGATGACGTGGGCAAGTTGGTCGGGCTTGTTCGCCTCCCAATTGCGCTGTGGCTCTAGACGAATGCGCGCACCGTTGGCGCCGCCTCGCTTATCGGTGCCACGGAAGGTTGAGGCCGAAGCCCATGCAGTCTCTACGAGTTCGGGGATGGTTAACCCTGACTTAAGAATTATCTTCTTCAGCGCTGTTGCATCTTTTCCGCCGATTGGCTTTGCTTTCAATGCAGGAATCGGATCTTGCCAAATTAGATGTTTGGATGGAACTTCCTTACCTAAATAGCGGGCAACAGGACCCATGTCGCGGTGCGTTAATTTAAACCAAGCCCGCGCGAAAGCATCAGCAAATGCATCGAAATCCTTGGCGAACTTTCGAGAAATCTTTTCATATGCTGGGTCAAAGCGAAGTGCCAAGTCAGTAGTAAACATAATTGGTGCGTGAGTCTTTGATGCGTCATGTGCGTCGGGCACAGCATTTGTTGCGGCGCCACCTTTAGGAACCCACTGCGTTGCACCGGCTGGGCTCTTTGTTTGCTCCCATTCGTAGGCGAACAAAGTCTTGAAATAATCGTTATCCCATTTAATGGGCGTTGGGGTCCATGCACCCTCTAGACCACTGGAAATTGTCTGTGCGCCATTTCCACTACCGAATGAGTTCTTCCAACCCAAACCTAAATCTTCAATAGGTGCAGCCTCTGGTTCTGGGCCAACATATTTACTTGGGTCCGCTGCGCCGTGGGCTTTACCGAATGTATGTCCGCCAGCGATGAGTGCAACGGTTTCCTCATCGTTCATTGCCATGCGACCAAATGTTTCGCGAATGTCTCGAGCCGATGCCAGTATGTCGGGATTTCCATCGGGGCCTTCTGGGTTAACGTAAATTAAACCCATTTGCACTGCAGCAAGAGGATTTTCTAAATCACGGTCGCCGCTGTAGCGCTTATTGGTAAGCCATTCAGATTCATTGCCCCAGTACGTCTCATCAGGCTCCCACACATCTGCGCGGCCACCACCAAAACCAAAGGTCTTCATTCCCATGGATTCGAGAGCGCAGTTGCCCGCAAGGATCATGAGATCTGCCCATGAAATTTTCTTTCCATATTTTTGCTTGATCGGCCACAGTAAACGACGTGCCTTATCAAGGTTGACGTTATCGGGCCAGGAATTGAGTGGTGCAAAACGTTGTAAACCTGCGCCTGCGCCGCCACGACCATCGGATGTGCGATAGGTACCTGCGCTGTGCCATGCCATGCGAATAAAGAATGGACCGTAGTGACCGTAATCTGCCGGCCACCAATCCTGTGAGGTTTTCATTAAGGCAACAATGTCTTTCTTAACCGCATCAAGTTTCAGCTTCTTAAATTCCTGGGCGTAGTCAAAATCCTCACCCATGGGATCTGCTTGCGGTGAGTTCTGCTGTAACACCTTGAGGTTGAGTTGATTAGGCCACCAATGTGAATTGGAGGTGCTCTCGTGGGTTACTGCGTGGCCAACAACGGGGCATGCGTTCTCTTGAGTCATAGCCCAAATCTACCCGCTTTCGGGAATTCCTCCATCTCGGATTTTGGAGCCCCCATGGTGTTATATTTTCGCTTCGTCCACCATGTCTGCGAAAGGCAAAAAATGAGCATCGAACACGTCACAGCAAAAGGAGCGCCACTACCAGGAGGCTCTTACTCGCACGGAGTGGTGGCACATGGTTTTTTGTATACATGCGGAATGGGTCCTAAAGATCCAGCAACGGAAAAAGTCGTTGAAGGCGGCATCACTGAGCAGACTCGCCAAACGCTGAAAAACTTACAAGCGATATTGGCTGAGAAAGGCGCGACCATGAGTCAGGTCGTGAAAGTGACTACACATCTACAGGACGTGCATCGCGACTTCGCTGCATACGACGCGGCGTATTGTGAATTCTTTAGCGCTCCCTTTCCTGTGCGCACAACGGTGGGATCTGAATTAGCTTCAATCCTCGTCGAGATTGACGTTGTTGTAGCGCTCTAATAGGCCCTTATTAGAACCTAATAGAAAAAGGTATGCCCATGTCAGATGTCACGGTATTTATTGGCGACAGCGTTACCGATTGCGGTCGTGAAGTAGCCCCGCCTTATGGCGATGGGTATGTCTTGATGATTGCCAACTCTGGGCGCTTGCCCGGAAAGATCATCAACGTGGGCACCAGTGGCCATCGCCTGGTGGATCTGGAAGAGCGCTGGGAGAGAGATGTACTGGCGCATAACCCAACGCTGGTGTCGGTAAACATTGGCATCAATGACACATGGCGCAGATTTGACGGTAATGAAATAACCACGGCGCAGGATTTCGAAGATCGCTATCGCCGTGTGTTGAGTGCGACTAAAGCCCACGGCAATCCGGATTTAGTTTTGTGCGAACCATTCCTACTTGAGGTGACAGAAGATTTGAAGGCGTGGCGTGAGGATTTCGATCCTAAGGTTGCCGTTGTTCATAAGATGGCCGCTGAATTTGGTGCGAAGTTAGTGCCCTTTGATCAATTCTTCACCGCGAAAGCAAAACAGATTCCGATGGCAGATCTTGCAGAAGATGGAGTACATCCCAGCGAATTAGGCCATCAGATGATGTCCGATCTCTGGCTAGAAACTGTTGGTCTGTAACCTCAATCTTGCTACTGGCTTCAATTATTCTTCGTGATTTCCTTCCGCCTCAAGGTGAAGGGCGCGAATGACTTGCATCGCTTTTCGCCCTGTAACTTGGAGCTTGCGATAGATCGCCACAGTTTCTTGGCGAATGAGCGACTCGCTATAGCCAATTTCTAAACCTATCTGTGCGTTATTGAATCCACGCTCAAGGAGTCCTGCAATAACCAGCTGCCGATCACTGAGTGGGATCTGCGGGAGATCAATTTTCTGCTTTACGTTGATTGCCGCTTCGACGAGAGCAACTGGGAGTCGGCTTGCATAGAGGCCAAAACATACTTGGGAAGCTCTTTAAGCTATCAAGGAATCACATATGTATTATCTGGAACCTTGCCAACCGGTTTGATATTTTCTCAGAGCACGGGCTACTTGTCGGGAACGATTTCCAAGGATGCTACGCCAGGGATTTATCGTCTTTCTATCTGGGCAAATGCTCAAGGTTACCCAAGTCAGGTGGCTTCATTGGATCTGGTTGTCTCCCCAGCGCAAGCCGTAGTGGCAACACCAACAGCGACCACAGGAAAATTGATCAGGTTCACGGATACGACACTTGCCGATGGGCGTCTTGGTAAAGCTTATGGAGATTACGCTCAAGCCAAAACCTTTATTGGCGCAACATTAACGAATGTGCGTGTTACTTACTCACTCTCTGGCGTTTTGCCCAATGGATTATCGTTTCGACCGGCCACGGGATTCTTGACGGGGCTTGTTGCAACTGATGCGTACGTTGGGTCCTACAGTGTTGTCGTCTCGGCTTTTGCAATTAATTATCCGACCCAACAACTTGTCTATAACTTTAATATTTTGGGGGCGCCTGTTGTAGTTGCAAAAACTCCAACTCCAACTCCAACTCCAACACCAACTCCAACACCAACTCCAACTCCAACTCCGGAACCTCCGGTTTCATCTTCGAACATGACTCTCTTGGCTACGGTCTGGTTTGACTCGGGTAGGGCAATATTGACTCCAGCATCCATAGCTGCGCTAGATTCGCTACTGATAACCCTTCGCAAAGGAAACTTTGCAGGTGTCGTTATAAACGGTTTTACAGATGGAGCCCCTGGACAAGATGATCAAACTTTATCGAGAGCTCGAGCTAATTCTGTGGCGATATATCTCATGTCACAGAATGTTGGATTAGCGATATCTTCCTTCGCGTTAGGTCGAGCACCTGCAAGTCAGAACTCAACTCTCTCTATGCAAGCCAGTCGCAAAGCGGAGATATGGGTTACCTACTAAT
>Ga0194037_1002954_pt1 | contig 10801 bp, 10 predicted proteins | sample JunL306m_MetaG_FD_148653 | JGI IMG/M metagenome (GOLD analysis project Ga0194037, IMG submission 148653) | Anoxic zone freshwater microbial communities from boreal shield lake in IISD Experimental Lakes Area, Ontario, Canada - Jun2016-L304-6m | ecosystem: Environmental > Aquatic > Freshwater >...
CCGTGATGGCTTTGATGGTTGGTGCAATGACGATTCATAACATTCAGCCAGGTCCACAGGTAATGACCAGCAACCCAGCATTATTCTGGGGTCTGATTGCTTCCATGTGGATTGGTAACGTGATGTTGATTCTCTTGAACTTGCCCCTCATTGGTATTTGGGTCAAGCTCCTGAAGATTCCTTACCGCTTTCTTTACCCAGCGATCCTAGTTTTCTGCTGTATCGGCGTCTACACCGTGAACAACACGGTATTTGACGTCTACGTCACCGCTGGCTTTGGCTTGATCGGTTACCTGTTCTTCAAACTCGGTTGCGAACCTCCTCCATTGCTCTTAGGTTTTGTACTCGGACCAATGATGGAAGAGAACTTCCGTCGCGCTCTTTTACTGTCTCGGGGTGATTTCACAACCTTCTTGACTCGTCCACTCTCCTTAGGATTGCTGATTGCAGCGGCCCTCTTGGTCGTGATCGTAGCCTTACCAGCAGTAAAGAAGACGCGCGAAGAGGCATTCGTAGAGGAATAATTCCTGATACCCAAATAGAAACCAGCCCGCAGCAGTTTGCGGGCTTTTTCTTTATGGGTCAGGGGTTTTCTCTACAATGTGCTGATGTCCCAAGATAGCAAACCCTCCAAAGCCAATACTGCTAACGGCGCTGTAGCCGAACCATCCAACTTTTTACGTCAGATCATTGATCATGACTTAGCAAGCGGTGCATTTAATCAACGCACTAATTTAGCTGGAGAAGCGATTCCATCGATCATTACGCGTTTTCCGCCAGAGCCTAATGGCTACCTCCATATTGGGCATGCCAAAAGTATTTGCCTGAACTTTGGCCTAGCAAATGATTACAACGCTCAGGCTGGTGGTGCACGCTGTAATATGCGTCTCGATGACACTAACCCCGTTAAAGAAGATATCGAATACGCAGATAGTATTTTGGAGGCAGTTCGGTGGCTAGGGTTTGATTGGGGCACTCATCTGTACCATGCTAGCGATTACTTTGATCAGCTCTATGCGTTTGCTGAAATTCTGATTCAGAATGGCAAAGCCTATGTTGATAGTCAGAGTGCTGATGATATTCACACTAATCGCGGAAACTTCGGTCAAGCCGGAAAAAACAGTCCTTATCGCGAACGTAGTCCCACAGAAAATCTCGCCCTCTTCCGCGAGATGCGCGCTGGTAAGTTCAAAGATGGTGAACATGTTCTGCGACTCAAGATTGATATGGCGCATCCGAATATCGTGATGCGGGATCCAGTGGTCTACCGTATTCGCCATACTGATCATCATCGTACCGGCAGTAAATGGTGTATCTACCCTCTATATGACTTTACCCACTGTATCTCCGATGCACTGGAGAATGTCTCCCATTCTATTTGCACGCTGGAGTTCGAGAACAATCGCCCCCTCTATGACTGGATTGTGAATGCACTAAAAGAGTTAGGTGTCCTTAAAGACCCAGTACCGCATCAATATGAATTCGCCCGCCTCAACCTGACCTACACCATCACCAGCAAACGCAAGCTATTGCAACTCGTTGAGGAAAAGCATGTTGATGCTTGGGATGATCCACGAATGCCAACCATTGTGGGCATTCGTCGTCGTGGCTATACCCCAGAAAGTATTCGTTTGTTCTGCGAGCGCATTGGCGTATCTAAAGCCGATAGTTGGATTGATATGAGTACCCTAGATCAGGCGCTGCGCGATGATCTTGAAGTGAGGGCACCCCGTGCTACTGCAGTTCTTAAGCCCCTTAAGCTCGTGATTCAAAACTATGATGCTACCGCTCAAGAAGCTTGCTCAGCACCGCGTCACCCGCAACATCCTGAATGGGGTAATCGCGAGTTTAATTTCACACGCGAGCTCTGGATTGAAGAAGACGACTTCATGCCTGATCCAATTAAAGGATTCTTTAGATTATTTCCACCTATCGGTGATCAAGCTGGTAGTCGGGTTCGCCTTCGTCATGGCTTTGTGATTGAATGCACTGGCTTTGAGACTGATGCCAATGGCAAAGTGATCCAAGTCAATGCAAACTATTTTCCCGATAGTAAGAGTGGTACACCGGGATCAAATAACTACAAGGTGAAGGGTAATATTCACTGGATCAGCGCTGCAGAAGCCATTCCTACTGAGGTTCGCCTGTACGACCACCTCTTCACCGATCCTCATCCAGATAGTGGGGAGAAGAATTTCTTGGATGCGATTAATCACGACTCCAAGCAAAGCATTACCGCCTATCTTGAGCCTTGCATGAAAGATGTCAAAGCGGAAGATCACTTTCAGTTTGAACGCCATGGCTACTTTGTTGCCGATATAAAAGATTCAAAACCAGGTCAGCCCGTATTCAACCGCACTGTTGGCCTTAAGGATTCTTGGAAATAGTTTTCAAGAAATGCGCTACGCTGGGATAGCGTAGCGGCGTCTTCAACTCATGAAGACGGGTGTTTGTAACCCGTCTGGACTCCCGCATAAATGACCACAGCATCGGACTAACCCGGTTTTTGAGTTCGCTGGCCGGCATTCGAGGTGGGCGATCCATACCAAACGCATCAGCCACTTCATCGAAGTAATCTCCCATCTTGGTTTCACCACCATCGCAAGTATTAATGATTCGCTGGGGTTTGCCGTGATAGACCGCTGCGCAAACTAGTCTTGCCAAATCATCACTATGAATATGATTGGAATACGCATCCTCTTCCGAAAGCAAAGCAGGTGTTTGAGACTGAATCCGCTCAAGCGGCAAACGGTCAGACGCGTATATTCCAGGCACGCGCAAAATCGTTAAAGCAACGCCATGGGCCGGGGCCCATAAACGCAATACACGCTCTGCATCCACTCTTCTTTTGGCCCGCTCACTTTCAGGGCTTACTGGGGTGGCCTCACTCACTTTTTCACCCTGATGGTTGCCGTATACACCTGTGGTGCTGATGTAGATCAAGCGCCTGACGGTATTAGAGCCTTGGGATAAAATTCGGATTAGGTTGCGGGTTCGGCAATCACGATTACCTTGGTTTTGGGGTGGCGCTAAATGAATGACGGTTTGAGCTAAACCGGAAAGGCGCCATAAAGATTCTGGCTTATCCAAATCACCCAAAATTGGAGTCGCGCCAACCTCCCTCAACTCCTGAAGACGGCTTGGCGAAGAAGTTAATGCAAATACTCGATGACTGCGGGAAAGCTGCTTTACCACCCGAAGACCAATGTCACCGCAGCCAATAATCAGGATTGAAGGTTTACCAAAAGATTGCATAAGTAACATCGTAACGATTTATTGAAAGGAATGAGAGTGTCTTATCAGGTCACGCTCAAAACGAGCGGCAAACAATTCACTGTGAACCAGGATGAAACCCTTCTGGAGGCCGCCCTACGCCAAGGCATTAACTTACCTTATGGCTGTAAAAATGGTGCTTGCGGATCCTGTAAAGGTAAAGTCATAGAAGGTCAGCTTAGGCATGGTCAACATAGTGAGGGCGCTCTTAGCAAGGCTGACGAGACTTCTGGTGGCACCTTATTTTGCTGCGCCCATCCTCTGTCCGACCTCATCATTGAGGCTCGCGAAGTTCAGGGTGCTGGTGATATTGCCATTCGTAAAGTACCTTGTCGTGTCAATACAATTAGCAATCCCAGTAAGGATGTTGCCATCCTCAAGCTTCAGCTTCCCGCAGCCGAGCGCTTTCAGTTCTTGGCTGGGCAGTATTTAGAATTCCTACTCAAAGACGGTCAGCGGCGTGCCTACTCGATTGCGAATGCCCCAGATCAAGAAGGTCCGCTTGAACTGCATATTCGCCATTTACCTGGCGGCCTCTTTACGGACTTCGTCTTTGGAGCAAACTCCCCCGCCTTGAAAGAGAAAGATATCCTCCGTTTTGAAGGTCCACTAGGCAGCTTCTTCTTGAGGGAAGACTCCAAGAAGCCGATTATTTTTGTTGCCGCCGGCACTGGCTTTGCCCCAATTAAATCCATCATTGAACAAATGCAAGCCAAGAAGATCGATCGGCCAATTGAACTGTATTGGGGCGGACGTCGTCCAGGCGACCTCTATCTCGACGATTTGTGCAAAACCTGGGTAAAAGAGATCCCCAATTTCAAGTACATCCCGGTAATTTCGGATGGTTTAGCAGAAGACAACTGGCGCGGTCGCACGGGCTTTGTTCATCAAGCTGCCATGGCAGACCACCCCAATATGAAGGACTTTCAGGTCTATGCCTGCGGCGCCCCAGTAATGGTTAATGCGGCCCGAGAGGACTTTTCATTGAAGTGTCATCTTCCCGAGGAAGAATTCTTTGCAGACTCTTTTACCAGTGCAGCTGATTTAGTCACCAACTAATCCCCACATAAAGTTAGATAATAGAAACTTCACTAGCCTTTTTACCTAGAACCCGTATGAATAAGCCAGCCCAAATCATCGATACGCATTCAGTGATGTTTATCACCCAAAGACCAGAAATCATCATGGTTGAAGGAAATGGATCGTGGTTAACGGATAACAACGGCAAGCGCTATTTAGATTTTCTTCAAGGATGGGCGGTCAATTGTTTGGGTCATTGCAATCCAGGAATGATTGAGGCACTCAATGCACAAGCAAAGAAGCTTATCAATTCAAGTCCCGCCTTCTATAACGAGCCGATGATTGGCCTATCTAATCTTCTGACTGCGAATAGCTGTTTCGACAAAGTATTTTTTGCTAACAGCGGGGCCGAAGCAAATGAAGGTGCTCTTAAGTTAGCGCGCAAATGGGGTCAGCTCAACAAGTCAGGCGCATTTGAGATCATTACTTTTGACCATGGCTTTCATGGGCGCACATTAGCAACGATGAGCGCATCTGGAAAGCCTGGTTGGGACACGATGTTTGCACCTCAAGTTGGCGGCTTTCCAAAGGCGAATTTAAATGACTTAGATTCCGTCAAAAAACTGGTGACTAATAAAACTGTTGCAGTCATGTTGGAACCGGTTCAAGGTGAAGGTGGCGTTATTCCCACTACCCCAGAATTTATGCGTGAGCTACGGAAGTTCACCAAGGAAAATAATATTCTCTTAATTGCAGATGAAGTTCAGGCTGGTTGTGGACGCACCGGCACCCTTTTTGCTTATCAGCACTATGGGATAGAGCCTGACATCATGACTTTAGGCAAAGGGATTGGTGGTGGCGTACCTCTTGCTGCTCTGCTAGCCACGAATGCCGCAGCTTGCTTTGTACCTGGAGATCAGGGTGGTACCTATAACGGCAACCCCCTCATGACAGCGGTGGGTATGAGCGTTATTGAACAATTGCTAGCCCCCGGATTTTTAGAAAGTGTGAAGGCTAAAGGTGAGTTACTTAAATCAGAATTACTCAAACTGTGCATTGAATTTAATCTAGAAGGTGAGCGTGGCGAAGGTTTATTACGCGCCCTAATGCTTGGTAGAGACATTGGCGGAAAACTCGTTGAACTTGCTCGCGAGCGCAGCCCTGAAGGCCTATTAATCAATTCACCAAAGCCGGACTTGTTGCGCTTTATGCCTGCCCTGAATATCAGTGATGATGAAATACGTCAGATGTGCAATATGCTACGCGAGTTACTTCAACAGGTAGATTAAGTCTCTTTGCTTTTGATTTGCTCGATTACTTGCCTGAATAAAATCAATACTGCAGTAAATTCCGCAGTTAATCCTTCAGTCAATCCGTCAGTCAATTAAGTTTTTAGGCAGAGAAAAGATGACGTCCTCTACGACGCCATCTAAAGCACGCACTTGCCGTGGTCCAAACTCTTGAATGCGCGCCACAATCGACTGCGCCAAACTTTCAGGTGCGGATGCCCCGGCAGTTAAGCCCACGCGCTTTTTACCTGCAAACCATTCTGCTTTTAATTGCTCAGGAGCATCTACCATGTAAGAAGGTACGCCCAACTTTTCTGATAATTCACGCAAACGATTAGAGTTTGAGCTTGCCGCACTCCCGACCACAATAACCACCTCTACTTGGGGTGCCATAAATTTCACAGCATCTTGTCGATTTTGGGTGGCGTAGCAAATGTCCTGCTTACGTGGCTGAACAATATTGGGGAATTTTCTGGTGAGTGCCTCAACGATTTCTTTTGTCTCATCAACTGATAAGGTAGTTTGGGTAACGAATGCCATCTTTTCGTCGCTTGAAAAGGTTAATGCATCTATATCGCCCAATCTTTCAATGAGAAAGACTCCCTCTTTTACCTGCCCCATGGTGCCCTCAACTTCTGGGTGACCCGCATGACCAATCATCAACACAGTAAAGCCATCCTTGCACATCTTGACTACCTCGAGATGCACTTTAGTTACCAAGGGGCAAGTAGCGTCATATACCCGCAAGCCTCGCTCCTCAGCATCTTTTCGTACCTCCTGAGAAACACCATGCGCACTAAATACAACGATTCCGCCCTTAGGCACCTCATGCAATTCCTCGACAAATACCGCCCCTTTGTCGCGCAACTCATTCACCACGTAAGCGTTATGCACAATTTCATGGCGCACATAAATAGGAGCACCAAAACGCGTCAGCGCCTCATTCACAATATTAATTGCACGATCCACGCCCGCACAAAAACCGCGCGGCTGGGCCATCAAAATTTCAGGGGTATCTGGAGTACTCATCTTTTAGAGAATCGCCACGATTTCTGCTTCAAAGCTCACGGGTCTACCAGCCAAGGGGTGATTGAAGTCAAACCATGCACCCTCATCATCAATCGACTGCAACACGCCAGCATATTGGGCGCCGCCTGGCGCATTGAATTCAATCACATCACCCGGATTAAATTCCGCATCCTCTTCACGCCCTTCTTTCAGCGCCTGCAAAGAAACCCATTGCACCAAATCTTCTTTGCGCTCACCAAAACTTTCTTCCGGCGGAAGTAGCGCACTTTTTTTCTCACCAACACTAAGTCCAAGCAACACATTTTCAAAGCAAGGTGCAAATTGTCCAGAACCCATCAGAACCGTCGCAGGACGGTCAACAAAAGTATTGATGTAATCCTCCCCGTTGGGCAAAGTGAGCCGATAGTTGAGGGTCAAGAAGGAGTTAGGGAGAACAGTAAGCTTAGCCATAAGCTCATTGTATCTAGGCCCGCATCAATTGGGCATTCCCCCATTACGGGATGGCCAAAAAATGAGCAGCCCCGAGAAAAGCTCCGTATTCAGGGTGCTGCAGCGCTCTCTGATGCGGAACTGCTGGCCATCTTTTTAAGGGTTGGCGTTAAGGGAAAGAGCGCTGTCGCTCTGGCCAAAGATCTACTGCATCATTTTGGCAGCCTGCCACGCTTATTGGCCTGTAGTTCAGAGGATTTCACCCGCCTTCATGGCATGGGCATATCTAAATGGTCTCAAATTCAGGCGGCATATGAACTAGTAAAGCGTAGCCTCGAGGAAGGTTTAGCTCAAGACTCTATCTTTTCCTCACCAAGCCATGTGAGAGAGTTCCTGCAGGCCAAAATTGGTCGCCTGCCACATGAGGTATTCCTCTGCCTTTACTTAGACTCACGCCTGCATCTGATCGAGTGCCAAGAGCTATTTAGAGGTTCTATCACCCATACAGCCGTGTATCCCCGAGAAATCCTCAAAGAGGCCCTAGCCAGAAATGCCAGCGCTCTGATCGTGGCTCATAATCATCCCAGTGGGAACCCCTTACCCAGTGATTCTGATCAAGAACTTACCAAGACCCTCGTAAATGCCCTGCAATTAGTCGATATTCCACTACTCGATCACTGCATTGTTAGTGGCAGTGGATTTTTCTCATTTTCTGACTCAGGTCTTATGAATAATGGTAATTAAAGAGAGTAAATACTAACTTATGTATAAAAGCCGGTGTTTTTAAGCAATAACTCGGGGCCAAGTCCCTGAATGAAAGCCAATTAGGACTAGCCCAAAATAGGTCAAGACTGATACAATCTTCTTTTTCGCAATTAATGGAGTAATGTCATGGCAAAAGTTTGCCAAGTCACTGGGAAGAAGCCGATGGTTGGCAACAATGTATCCCATGCAAACAATAAAACGAAGCGTCGCTTTTTGCCTAATCTGCAAAACCGTCGTTTCTGGGTTGAATCTGAAAACCGCTGGATTAGCTTGCGCTTAACCAATGCTGGTTTGCGCGTTATCGACAAGAATGGCATTGATGCTGTGTTGTCTGATCTGCGTGCACGTGGCGAAATTTAAGGAGCGCACAAATGGCTAAAGGCGGTAGAGAGAAAATTAAGTTAGAGTCATCAGCAGGTACTGGTCACTTCTACACCACATCAAAAAACAAGCGGACTAAGCCTGAGAAAATGGAGATCATGAAATTTGATCCAACTATTCGCAAGCATGTCGCTTACAAAGAAACAAAGCTGAAGTAATTTATTTATTCAGCGCAGTTCGAACAAATAAAAAACCCGCTTTAGTAGCGGGTTTTTTATTGCCTACATTTTTTACTCTTTAGGCGTAACGACGCAATCTCAAAGAGAATTCACGCAAGCTGGTTAAGCCGCTATCTTCAGCATGCTGACACCAAGCATGTAACTGTGCAAGTAATTGATCTTTAGTGGCGCTAGAGCGCCCCCAGATGGCCTGTAGATCACGACGCATTTCTATCATCTTACGCAACTGAGCATTGCTTGCCATGAGCTCTTCTAGCTTGGCTTTCTCTTCTTCACTCAAGCGAGATTCGTCTTTCGATAACCAAGTGCGAGCATCGCTCAAATGGGCTGCAAGTACCTGCATGTGTTGCATTTCATGGCTAAAGAAATTACGCAAGGTCTTGCTATAACGCGCCATGATTTCGTAGCGGTTAGCAATAATGGCTTCCAAAGTGTTTTGATCCGCAGGACGTAAATCACTCAGTACAGGCTTAGGTGGTGTCTTTTTAACTTTAGCCAAACCAACAGCACTCATCATTTGAATATAAAACCAGCCAATATCAAACTCATACCATTTGTTTGAAAGCTTAGCGCTGGTTGCAAAAGTGTGGTGATTGTTATGTAGTTCCTCGCCACCAATCAAAATTCCCCAGGGAAAAATATTGGTTGAAGCATCTTCGCAATCGTAATTACGGTATCCCCAATAGTGACCAATTCCATTAATCACACCAGCAGCAGTAATGGGGATCCACAACATTTGGACTGCCCAAACAGTGAGGCCCAGGCCACCAAATAAAAATACGTCGATGATGAGCATGATGGCAACACCCTGCCAAGAAAACTTAGAATAAATGTTGCGTTCAACCCAATCATCAGGAGTGCCATGACCAAACTTATCTAGAGTTTCTTGGTTCGCCGCTTCTGTTTTATAAAGTTCAGCACCGCGAGAAAGTACGGTAGTAATCCCTAAAATTTGGGGACTATGGGGATCATCAATGGTTTCGCATTTAGCGTGATGCTTGCGATGAATAGAGGCCCACTCTTTGGTCACCATGCCGGTAGTAAGCCAGAGCCAAAACCGGAAAAAGTGAGAAATGATCGGATGCAAATCCAAGGCACGATGCGCCTGGCAGCGATGCAAAAAGATGGTGACAGCAGCGATCGTGATGTGTGTGACGACCAATGTAAAAATCGTAATTTGCCACCAAGACCAATCCAGATAGCCATTGGCTAGCCAATTGAGAAATAAGTCAAAATCAGAGCTTGAAACGGTATTCAAAAGGAATTCCTAAAAGGGTGTTAATCCCTTATTTTAGCGCTTTTTCGGTCTTTTTGGGCTTATCTTCTGTTAACTTTTCTGATTTTGGCTTTTCAGCCTTCTCTGGCTTTTGGCCTTTTTTCTGAAAAACTGCCCCAAAAAACCCGTCTGTGCCATGAATATGCGGCCATAACTGCCACCAAGGGTTATCGAGACTGCAGCCCAAGGGCAGCTTGTCTTTAGGAAAAAGGGGCTTTAGAACCTCGGCAGCAGGAACCGCCTCAAAATCTGGGTGCTTCGACAGGAAATCATCAGCAATTTGCTGATTTTCCTGAGGCAAAAGACTGCAGGTGGCATAAACCAGGCGTCCGCCGGGTTTTAGCAAGCGGGCTGCTGAGGCCAAAATATTCATTTGTTTTTGATTGAGCTCTAAAACCCCTATTGGGTTTTGACGCCACTTCAGATCGGGATTACGCCGTAAGGTACCCATTCCGCTACAAGGAGCATCCACCAGAACCCGATCAATCTTTCCGGCCAAGCGCTTGATCTTGGCGTCATTCTCACTGTCAATCCACACGGGGTGAACATTAGATAGGCCGCTGCGAGCTTGCCGTGGCTTCAAATTCGCTAAACGACGCTCAGAGGTATCAAATGCATATAAGCGGCCTGTTGAACGCATCAATGCACCAATAGCGAGAGTCTTGCCACCCGCACCTGCACAGAAATCCACGACCATCTCGCCACGCTTGGGGGCAAGTAAGTAAGCCAGGAGTTGACTCCCTTCATCCTGGACTTCAAACATCCCTGCTTTAAATCCAACCGTATTTTGTAGCGCAGGCTTACCCATAATGCGCACGCCGTCAGGCGCATAAGGGGTGGGTATCGCCTGATAACGACCACCCAAGGCGTTCATTTGCGCCAGCAAATCTTCACGATTGGTTTTCATCGTGTTAGCACGCAAATCTAACAGCGCAGGATGCATTAATGCTTTCGCCAGCTCTTCACGGCTTTCTTCACCAGGATATTTTCCAAAGGCCTCCCAAAGCCACTCAGGCAAATTGTTGCGTACCAAGGGATTGAGTGCAGATGGATCTACCGTAGAAAAGCGCTGCAGCCATTCATATTCACCGGGTTTGAGAACGTGCGCTAAATCTGCGATGGCGCTCTCTGCGCGGTTGGCCGAACCCAGACCACCCTCT
>Ga0194037_1002956_pt1 | contig 10800 bp, 7 predicted proteins | sample JunL306m_MetaG_FD_148653 | JGI IMG/M metagenome (GOLD analysis project Ga0194037, IMG submission 148653) | Anoxic zone freshwater microbial communities from boreal shield lake in IISD Experimental Lakes Area, Ontario, Canada - Jun2016-L304-6m | ecosystem: Environmental > Aquatic > Freshwater >...
GAACGGTTGACATAACAAACTCTCCTTTTTTTGATCCTGAAATATGGTACACCAGCAACCGGGATGTTCTATCAAAAAACAGAGAAGTGTGCCATAAAAAACTGCTGCAGGCGGCGATGGATAAATGTCGGTTCACGGGCTCTTGCCAGAGAACCGCAAGCGTGTTAGGGTGCTGCGCGATGGTTATCAAGGGGTGCTACGCGTATCCAGAAAGGGACACTGACAATGGAAGCGCAGGAAAAAACCACAACTATTCTGATTGTCGACGATATTGCGGCGAATGTGACGCTCTTGAAAGGTCTCCTCAAGGGAGAGCACAATATTACTACCGCTTCGAGCGGTAAAGAGGCGCTTGAAATAGCCAAGACAACTCTGCCGGACCTGATTCTGCTTGATATCATGATGCCGGAGATGGATGGGTATGAAGTCTGTCACGCGCTCAAGGCTGACACTCTCACGGAGAAAATTCCGGTGCTCTTTGTGACGGCACTGCTAGAACCAGGCGATGAAACCAAGGGTTTTGAGGCGGGTGCCGTTGATTTCATTACCAAACCAATTGTCGGCGCAGTTGTGCGTGCCCGAGTCAAAGCCCATCTGGCCCTTAAGGCGGCGCAGGATGAACTGGCAGAATGGAACAACAGTCTCAAAACGCGGCTGCTGCAGAGCATAAAAACAATTCGCGTCAAGACCGATGCGCTCATGTCAGCGGAAGAAAAGGCATCCGATCTGCGGGGATATTCGATGACTCTGGATCTCTTGTCCGGGGTGTTTGAATTGATGGAAGACCGTTTTGGTATCCGGGCCCGGGCTATCAGTGAACTGGCCGGTGATGCCGCCCGTCAGATGAAGCTATCGGCACTGGATGTGGCTAAGATCAGATTGGCCGGGCTTCTGCATGATGCCGGGACGCTGGGAACGGTAAATGATCTGATCAGAGATGATAAAAACGAATCTGAAATGACCAGCAACGAGTTGGAAGCGTATCACGCCCATCCGGTACGGGGACAGGATCTCTTCTCGTCGATTGAAGAGCTGCAGGATGTCGGCCTGATGGTACGCAATCATCATGAGGTCTTTAGCGGAGGCGGGTTTCCTGACGGATTGCTCGGAGAGGACATTCCGCTTGGTGCACGCCTGATTTCTATTGCCGATGTAATAGAGCGTGCCGCAAATTCTGTAAGCGACAACTGTTCCGAATTTGCCATGATGAAGGCGCGTCTGTATGCCCCGATTGTTCTTGATCCTACCTTGATCCGCTATTTTACACTGATTTCCCGTACACTCTATTTTGATCCTAAAAAAACGCTGACAAACAAGGAAGTTGAGGTCCCCCCCAATGAACTGGTATCCGGTATGCGGCTTTCACGGGACGTAAACAATGAAGCCAAGATGCTGCTGCTCCAGAAGGGCGAGAAGCTCGACGTTTCCGGTATTTCGTTGATTCGCAGTAACTGCCGGATGAAACAGATTATCGGAGGGGTGTGGGTATATGTCTATAACGAAGATTAAATCTGCAGAAGATGCCATCACCGTTCTTACTGTTGATGATGTAGAGATGAATCTCGAATTGATTGAAAATATGCTTACCACTCCGGACCGATTGCAGGACATGGTCATGCTACGGGCCTCTAATGGTCGCGAAGCTCTTGATCTGCTTGAAGATAGAGCGACGGATGTGGATGTTATTCTGCTGGATCTGTTTATGCCGGTTATGGACGGCTATGAGACACTGGTTGCTTTGAAGCGGCATCCGCAGTTATGCGCCATACCGGTTATCGCCATGACCGGTGACAAGGGTGAAGAGTTGAAAACCCTCGCACTGGGTGCCAATGATTTTCTCTCCAAGCCGTGCAATCCCGAAGAACTCAGGCTGCGGGTGCAGAATCATGCCCGTATGAAGCAACTGTTGGATGAATCCCGCCGTCGCGAAATTGAACTTACGCGTGTCTATGACCTGATGGAGCTGAAAAACAGCGAGCTGGGTACGGCACTTATTGCAGCTGAGTCAGCCACTCGCGCCAAACGTGATTTTCTGGCCACGATGAGCCACGAAATCCGTACCCCGATGAATGGTGTCATCGGCATTACGGATCTGCTGCTTGACACGGATTTGAGCGTTCAGCAGCGTGAGTATTTGGAAATGATCAGAAATAGCGGCAATAATCTGCTGGGACTGATCAATGATATCCTTGATTTTTCCAAGATCGAAGCCGGTCGGCTGGAACTGGAACTACGTGATTTCGATTTACGCACAATCGTGCAGGAATGTGTTGAAATGCAGCAGGCGCGCGCTGCAGTCGGGGGGCTGGAGGTGGTCGTGCGTCAGGATATCTTTCTTCCGAATCATTTCAAAGGGGATCCCGGCAGAGTCAGGCAGATCATCACCAATCTGCTGGGTAACGCTATCAAGTTTACGCCACATGGAACGATTACCATCGCTACCGAGCTTATATCTGTTGAAGCCGGGTATGCGGTAGTACGTTTTTCGGTGAAGGATTCCGGTATAGGTATCCCGGAAGCGCGTCAGGCTGCCATCTTTGATCCGTTTACCCAGGTTGACGAATCCACTACCCGCAAGTACGGCGGAACCGGTTTGGGGTTAGCTATCTGCAGGCAACTGGTTGGATTAATGGGCGGCGCTATCGGTCTGGAGAGTGAGGAGGGGCACGGCTCAACATTCTGGTTTACCGGCCGCTTTCAAATCCGGCCAGAAGTGGTTGTCGATGATCCTGATGTGCACACGTCTTCTTCAAATGTTGGTGTCGCGGCACACCAGGATGCTCTAATACTTCTGGTTGAAGACAATATTGTCAACCAGAAGGTCGCGCAAGGTCAGCTGAACAAGCTCGGTTACAAGGCCGACGTAGCCTGCAATGGGCTGGAGGCGATCAATGCGCTCGAACGGATAAATTATCAGCTGGTGTTTATGGACTGCCAGATGCCGGAGATGGACGGGTTTGAAGCGACGAGAACAGTTCGGGACCCACACTCAAAGGTACTTAACCATGCTGTGCCGATTATTGCCATGACGGCCAACGCCATGAAGGGCGATCGTGAACGTTGTCTTGAAGCCGGCATGAGTGATTATCTGGCCAAGCCGGTCAACAAGGAGGAATTGGGTAAAGCGCTTGTAAGTTGGCTTCAGGTCAGTCAGTCTGCAGCGGTTTCTGCTCCTCATCCCGTTGACGAGGAAAAAAATCCGCTGATGGCTATGCCGGCAAAGGAGCTGTTCAACGAAAATGACATCCTGGAACGCCTTGATCATGACCTCGAATTTGTGCAGAGCGTGCTGGAAGAATCGTTGCAGGAAATTCCGCTGCATGTCACGAAGCTGAAAGAAATACAGAGTAGTGATGAAATTAAGATCCTCCGATTGGAGGCCCACACTCTGCGCGGACTGGCGGCAAATATCAGCGCCTTTGCCCTGAAGGATACAGCTCAGGCTATAGAGTCTGCCGCTCTGGAAGGTGATTTTTCGGCTGCCAGAAAGCTGCAGCCCGAACTTGAGGAGTGTACCCGTCTGACGTTGGAAATAATCAGGCAGTCGCAGATCTGGAAGAATTAGGAGCACGTCATGGCATTCAAGAGCATCAGAATCAAGCTGCTTCTTGTCCTCAGTCTGCTGGCAGTCATGGGTCTGACTATTATCGCGGTCGGGACGTTGGCATATTTTCGGCACTCGACCCGTCAGTTGGTTTTTGATCAACAGTTTGATCTGGTTACAAGTCTGGCTCGTGGGCTTGATGACAAGCTGTCCTCAATGCAGAAAACATTGGTGCGGGTCGCGAACTCCACGACCCCGGAGGTTATGCGCACGAGTGAAAGCGCCCAACAGTGGCTGGAAAGCCGCGTTGTTTCTCGTGTATTATTCGATCACGAGATGCTGATTTTGAACGCGAACGGGACCGTGATCGCTTCGAGCCGGGCTGATCGAAATCGGCAGGGAACGACATTTGCCGACCATGATTTTTTTATTAAAAGTATGCGTAGTGGTAAACCTTATATTTCGGCCCCTTTTATTGATCCGGATGATCATCGCCCGATAGTCATGATGACGGCTCCCATTCAGAGTCAAAGTGGATCAATCAGCGGGTTTCTTTGCGGTGCCTTGAATCTGGAAAGTAGCGCAGCGATTTTTTCGCTGTTGAATGAGATCCGCATCGGTGAGAAAGGGTATCTGTATCTGTTGGCTCCTGACCGCACCATGATCAAGCACCCTGATGCAAATCTCGTCATGAAACGCTATGTGCTTTCTGGCGGAGATAATCTGCTGCAGCGGGTGCTGGACGGTTTTGAAGGTTCCGGTGAGACGATTGATAGCAATGGCAGTCCCGTATTATCTTCATTCGAGCGGCTGCATACCACTGGTTGGATACTGGCGGTCAATTACCCGGTGGTAGAAGCGTATAAGTCAATCATCAGCTTCAGCTATATCTTTCTGGGCTGCATGCTCGCTGCTCTTATGGTAACTGTCCTGTTGGCGTTTAAGCTTGGCGACGGAATCAGTAAGCCGCTGATCAGCTTTGCGCTGCAGATTCACGCCCTGACACTTCCTGATTCCGATAAGACTATGCGGCTGGAAAACAATCGCAGTGATGAGCTAGGACAGTTGGCCGCCTCGTTCAATCATCTGCTAGATGAGATTCAGCGGGATGAATTTGAACTGCATAAGCTGATACGCGTTGTCGAGCAGTGTCCGGTTACCATCGTGATAACTGATACCCATGGAACAATTGAGTATGTCAATCCGCATTTTTCCGAACTGACCGGATTTACCGCCCAAGAGGCCATTGGAAATAACCCGCGTATTCTCAAATCAGGAAATACTCCCCCGGAAGTATTCGAACGGTTATGGGCGACTATTTTGTCGGGCGAAACCTGGGAAGGGGACCTTCAAAATAAGAGCAAAGATGGCTCCCTGTTCTGGGAACACGCCACTATATCTGCACTTCGAGATACCAGTGGAACGATTACCCATTTTCTGGCAGTCAAGGAAAATGTCACTGAAAAGCGAAATATTCTGGAACAGCTTATTATTGCCAAAGAGCAGGCTGAGGGGGCTAGTCAGGCCAAGAGTCAGTTTCTGGCCACCATGAGTCATGAAATCCGCACTCCGATGAACGGTGTGATCGGTATGACCGGACTTTTACTGGAAACCGAACTGGATGACGCGCAGCGGGAATATGCTGATATCGTCCGCAAGAGCGGTGAAAATCTACTGACGCTTATTAATGAAATCCTTGATTTTTCCAAGATTGAGGCAGGTAAAATGGAGCTTGAACTACTCGACTTCGACCTGCGTGTTACCCTGGAAGACACAGCCGAACAGCTCGCTCTTCGGGCCGATGATGCCGGACTGGATCTCATCTGTCGTGTCGACCCCGCCGTGCCGTCTTATTTGCGTGGAGACCCTGGTCGCCTGCGGCAGATCGTCACCAATCTAGTTGGTAACGCCATTAAATTCACCCGAAACGGCGAAGTTGTCATCAGTGCCTCACTTCTTTCTGACAGCGATAACAGGGTAACCATCCTGTTTGAGATACGTGACACCGGCATCGGCATACCTGAATCGAGATGCGCCGCTATCTTTGAACCGTTTACTCAGGCTGACGGCAGCACCACCCGCAAATATGGCGGCACCGGTCTGGGGCTCTCAATCTGTAAACAGCTCTCGCATCTGATGGGGGGGGACATTGGTGTGACGAGTGAAGAGGGGAGCGGATCGAACTTCTGGTTTACCGGTTGCTTTGAAAAACAGACCCAGACTGAAACAGTGACCGTCACTCCTCCTCAGTATGCTCACATTGATCTTGCAACGGTCAAGATTCTTGCTGTTGACGACAACGCAACTAACCGTAAACTGATAACAACGCTGCTGAATATGTGGGGCTGCCGCAGTGACGTTGCCTCAGGCGCTCAGCAGGTGTTTGAATTTATGCACAAAGCTGCTGAGGCCGGGGATCCCTATAGGATTGTCCTGCTCGACCAGGAGATGCCCGGCATGGACGGCAGTGAAGTGGGCCGGCGAATCAAAGCCGACCCGCAGCTGGCCACCACTATACTGGTCATGATCACCTCCCTGGCCCGCAGAGGCGACGTGGCCGGTCTGAAACAGATTGGTTTTGTCGGCTACCTTCCCAAGCCGGTGCGCCAGCAGCAGCTACACGACTGCCTCAAGCTTGTTCTGGCGCAGGACCTGGAAATTCAGACCGGTACACCACCGGTCAAAGAGCCAGATGTAATCACCAGGCACACAGTTGCCGAGTCGGCAGCACAGAAAGTCCGCATACTTCTGGCGGAAGACAATGCCATCAACCAGAAGGTTGCCCAGCATATGTTGAAAACACTTGGTTACAAGGCTGACATAGTTGCCGACGGCCGCGAAGCCGTGCGGGCACTGGAAATGATCAACTACGACCTGGTTTTGATGGACTGTCAGATGCCCGAACTTGACGGCTTTGAAGCCACCGCCATCATCCGGGGCAACTCGTCACGGGTCTTTAATCATGAAGTACCGATCATTGCTTTGACCGCTAACGCACTGCAGGAAGACCGCGAACGCTGTCTGGCAGCCGGTATGAACGATTACCTGGCGAAACCGGTCAAGAAAAATGAACTAGCTGAAATACTTGTAAAATGGTCGGGGAAGAGTGTGCCAGAATAAAATATACGCTATGAAAGGATGGGCTGATAATATGGCAAACCAAGCAATAGATACTTCTGACAGATCATTCGAACATTCTGAAAACGAAGCGGTAGCGACACAACAGGTGATGACTGATAACGTTGATCTGCTCTTGTTTGATGAGGAGGATCTTCTGGAACGTTTTGATAATGACACTGAATTCGCGCAATCTATTCTGGAAGAATCATTAAATGAAATTCCGAGGCTTATTGAAGAGTTGCAGAGGTACTGCCAGGATGGAGACTGTTCATCAATACGTAATCAAGCACACACACTGAAGGGGATGGCTGCAAATCTCAGCACGCCACGGTTGCAGGAGATTGCCATGCGTATGGAGATTGCCGCACACGACGGTCAATTGGCAACGGCAGTCGATTTGCTATCCGAGATGGAACACGTGGCAAAGCGAACGGTTGACACAATCAACGGGCTGTCTATCATGCAAGGATTATGATGACATCGGCTTAGTAACGCGCCGACATTATTGCGTTATTTTTATTCAATTTGACTGCAGCATGTTTGAAAAAATTCGGCCAGACTGATATCAAAGAAATAAAAATATAAGTTACGTTTTTTTTTGTTGACACAGAGATAATAAAAAGAGTATTAAAGCGATTCCTCACACTTGAGGAGCAGTAAACGCTACTGACCTGAATGGAGCTGTCGGTGAAATTCCGACCCTACAATTATTCCATTCCCGTCCTTGCATTGTCAGAGCGATCAAAGTTTGTATACATAGCTGCCACACAGATGCGCAGTTACGCAGGATTCCAGCCGTTGAATAGCAGCGGACCACAAAAAAAATGATTTTGTAGAAAATATAGATTGACAACCTTTCAAGTATTTTGTTACTTTGCGGATTCGCTCCTGTTCGGGGCAGCTTGATATTTTTGTATCTGGAGAATGTAACGACTATGCCAACAATTAACCAGCTGATTCGTTCAGGCAGGGAAAGCAAAAACGACAAGTCAACTGCACCTGCATTGAAATCATGCCCGCAGAAGCGAGGCGTTTGCACCAGGGTTTATACAACAACACCGAAAAAACCTAACTCTGCTCTTCGTAAGGTTGCCAGGGTTCGTTTAACTAACGGAATTGAAGTAACGTCATATATTCCGGGTGTTGGTCACAATCTTCAGGAGCATTCCGTAGTCCTGATTCGTGGTGGCAGAGTAAAAGACCTTCCAGGTGTACGTTACCACATCGTTCGCGGTACGCTCGATTCGGTCGGTGTAAAAGGGCGTTTGAAGAGTCGCTCTAAATACGGTGCCAAACGTCCAAAATAATATTAAGCCTGATCGTTAGGGGATAGATATGCCAAGAAGAAGAGAAGTACCTAAAAGAGTTATCCTGCCGGATCCAAAGTTTAACGATAAGGTAGTAGCCAAGCTTATAAATACACTGATGCTGGCTGGTAAAAAGAGCGTAGCTGAATCAATTATGTATGGAGCGCTTGACCTGGTAGGGCAGCGCGCCAATGATGAAGCGGTAAAAGTATTGAAGAAAAGTCTCGACAATATCAAGCCGCTGCTCGAAGTTAAATCACGTCGTGTTGGTGGATCAACATACCAGGTGCCGATTGAAGTCCGCCCAGAGCGTCGTATGTCTTTGGCAATGCGCTGGCTGATCAAGTACTCAACTGCACGCAGCGAAAAAACAATGAAAGATAAACTGGCCGGCGAAATAATGGATGCATTTAACAATCGCGGCGCCGCTGTAAAAAAGCGTGAAGATGTGCACAAAATGGCTGAAGCCAACCGTGCTTTTGCTCATTATCGCTGGTAGAAGTTTTAACGTTTTTTGGAGGATTCAGTGCCCCGTTTAACATCACTTGCAAAATATAGAAATATCGGCATCATGGCACACATTGATGCAGGCAAAACTACAACTACAGAGCGCATCCTTTATTACACCGGAGTTTCCCATAAGATCGGTGAAGTTCACGAAGGTACTGCTACAATGGACTGGATGGAGCAGGAACAGGAGCGTGGTATTACAATCACGTCCGCTGCTACAACCTGTAGTTGGAGAGATTATAATATTAATATTATTGATACTCCTGGCCACGTTGACTTCACCATTGAAGTCGAGCGTTCACTGAGAGTGCTAGACGGCGCGGTAGCCGTGTTTTGTTCGGTTGGTGGTGTTGAGCCTCAGTCAGAAACCGTTTGGCGTCAAGCTGATAAATATGGTGTTCCGCGCCTTGCGTTTATTAATAAAATGGACCGCGTTGGAGCCGATTTTTTCCGTGGCGTACAGATGATTAAGGATCGCCTCAAGGCTAATCCGCTTCCAATTCAGATTCCGGTAGGCAAAGAAGAAAACTTCAAAGGCATTATCGATCTCGTCACAATGAAGGCAATCCTTTGGGATGATGAAAATCTTGGTGCTACATTCCGAACCGAAGAAATACCGGCTGAGCTTCTCGACGAAGCGGTTGAGTATCGTGAAAAAATGATAGAAGAAATATCAAGTCACGATGACGCACTGATGGAAAAGTACCTTTCAGGAGATGTTTTAACAGAAGAAGAGGTTATGTCTGCCATTAGGACTGGTACGATTGCAATCAAATTCTGTCCGGTTATCTGTGGATCATCATTTAAAAACAAGGGTGTTCAGAACCTGCTTGATGCAGTAGTTGACTATATGCCTTCTCCGCTCGATATCCCGGCAATTAAGGGTATTGATGTTGACTCCGGCGAAGAAGTTGAGCGCCAGGCAGCTGATTCAGAGCCATTTTCAGCACTCGGTTTCAAAATTATGACGGACCCATTCGTGGGACAGCTTACGTTTTTCCGTGTATATTCCGGTGTCGTTGCAGCTGGTTCTTACGTATACAATTCAACCAAAGGCAAGAAAGAGCGCATTGGTCGTATTCTTAAAATGCATGCCAATAAGCGTGAAGAAATTAAAGAAGTTTATGCCGGTGATATTGCCGCCGCAGTTGGTCTTAAGTATACAACTACTGGCGATACACTGTGTGATGAAGAAAAACAGGTCATACTCGAATCTATCGAGTTCCCGGAACCGGTTATTTCAATTGCTATCGAGCCCAAGACAAAAGCAGAACAGGAAAAACTTGGATTCGGACTTCAAAAACTCGCCAGCGAAGACCCTTCATTCCGTGTAAAAACTGATGAGGAAACAGGACAAACAATTATTTCAGGTATGGGCGAACTGCATCTTGAGATAATCGTAGATCGTCTCAAGCGTGAATTTAAAGTTGAAGCAAATGTCGGCAAACCGCAGGTTGCATACCGTGAAACCATCACGAAGAAAGTGAAGGTTGAAGGTAAGTTTGTACGTCAGTCCGGTGGCCGTGGTCAATACGGTCATGTATGGCTTGAAATTGAACCGCAAGAAGCCGGTAAAGGTTTTGAGTTTGTCGATGCGATTAAAGGCGGTGTTGTACCCCGCGAATATATCCCGGCTGTCGGTAAAGGCATTCTGGAAGCCACTGACAATGGTGTCATGGCAGGTTTCCCGGTAGTTGATATTAAAGCTACTTTGATTGATGGTTCGTATCATGAAGTTGACTCATCAGAAATGGCGTTCAAAATCGCCGGTTCGATGGGCTTTAAAGAGGGCTGTGCCAAGGCTGGTCCAATTATCCTTGAACCGATTATGTCAGTCGAAGTTGTTGTGCCTGAAGAATACATGGGTGATGTGATTGGAGACCTTAACTCCAAGCGTGGTCGTATTATGGGTATGGACTCCAGAGCAGGCGCTCAAATTGTCAGCGCTATGGTGCCTTTAGCATCGATGTTCGGCTATTCGACGGATTTACGCTCAGCAACTCAAGGACGTGCTACATACGCAATGACTTTTGATCATTATGAACCGGTACCGAAGTCAGTATCTGAAGAAATAGTTGCAAAAGTAAAGGGCTAAATAAACTTAAATCTTTTTCAGGAGGGCCTTTATCATGGCAAAAGCTAAATTTGAACGTAATAAAACGCACGTAAACATCGGTACAATCGGTCACGTCGACCATGGCAAAACAACCTTGACAGCTGCTATCACCAAAGTTCTGGCCGGTAAAGGTCAGGCTGAATATAAAGCGTTCGATCAGATCGATAACGCACCTGAAGAACGTGAACGCGGCATTACCATTG
>Ga0194037_1002957_pt1 | contig 10799 bp, 8 predicted proteins | sample JunL306m_MetaG_FD_148653 | JGI IMG/M metagenome (GOLD analysis project Ga0194037, IMG submission 148653) | Anoxic zone freshwater microbial communities from boreal shield lake in IISD Experimental Lakes Area, Ontario, Canada - Jun2016-L304-6m | ecosystem: Environmental > Aquatic > Freshwater >...
GGGTTCAACACGATGTCAGCCGGCGTACCGTCTGCCATGTGTGGCATATCTTCGACTGGCGTAATACGCGAAACAACACCCTTGTTACCATGACGACCCGCCATCTTATCGCCTGGTTGCAGACGACGTTTGACAGCCAGGTAGACCTTGATCATTTTGAGTACGCCTGGTGGCAACTCATCACCTTGGGTTAGTTTCTTACGCTTTTCTTCGAAGGCCAGATCAAACTGATGGCGCTTTTGCTCAAGAGACTCTTTGGCTTGCTCAAGTACGACAGCATGGTTTTCATCCGCAAGGCGAATGTCAAACCACTGCCAGCGATCGAGGTCAACCAAATACTCTTTGGTTATGACTGCGCCTTTAGCAAGCTTACGTGGACCACCGTTGACGATCTTTTTAACCAGCATCTTTTCGATACGGTCAAACGTGTCATTTTCAACAATACGCAACTGGTCATTCAAGTCTTGGCGATAACGACGCAACTCATCATCAATAATGGCTTGTGCACGCTTGTCGCGCACGATGCCTTCGCGCGTAAAGACCTGAACGTCAATCACTGTGCCGATCATGCCCGAGGGTACGCGTAGCGAAGTGTCTTTAACGTCAGAAGCTTTTTCACCAAAAATTGCACGAAGCAATTTTTCTTCTGGCGTCAATTGTGTTTCGCCTTTCGGTGTGACTTTACCTACCAACACGTCATCGGCACGGACTTCTGCGCCAATATGAACGATTCCAGACTCATCCAGACGGTTCAGTTGGGTTTCAGCCAAATTGCTAATGTCGCGCGTAATCTCTTCTGGGCCAAGTTTGGTATCGCGTGCAACAACCGTCAACTCTTCAATGTGAATCGAGGTGTAACGATCGTCTGCAACAACCTTCTCAGAAATCAAAATCGAGTCTTCGAAGTTGTAACCATTCCAGGGCATAAAGGCGATCAGCATATTCTGACCAAGCGCCAACTCACCTAAGTCGGTCGACGCTCCATCCGCCAATACGTCCCCTGTGACCACGCGGTCACCGCGACGCACGATTGGGCGTTGATTGATGTTGGTATTTTGATTTGAACGTGTGTACTTAATCAGGTTGTAAATATCAACACCGACTTCACCCGCAACGTTTTCTTCATCGTTTACACGAATCACAATACGGTCAGCATCAACGTGGTCGACAATGCCGCCACGCAACGCTTGTACGGTTGTACCCGAGTCAACAGCAACGGTACGCTCAATGCCCGTACCCACCACTGATTTCTCAGGGCGCAAGCAAGGCACAGCCTGTCGTTGCATGTTGGCGCCCATCAAGGCACGGTTTGCATCGTCGTGCTCAAGAAACGGAATCAGCGACGCTGCAACCGACACGATCTGTGATGGTGCCACATCCATGTAATGCACATTTGAAGGTGCAGTCAACAGCGTTTCGCCTGCCTGACGGCATGCAACGAGGTCATCGGTAAATTTGCCCGCTTCGCTTAGCTCGGCATTCGCCTGAGCAATGATGTAGGTGCCTTCAGCAATCGCAGACAAATACTCGATCTGATCGGTCACCGCACCATTTTCAACTTTACGATAGGGCGTTTCAAGAAAGCCATATTCGTTCAAACGCGCATACAACGCCATCGAATTAATCAGACCGATGTTCGGGCCCTCAGGTGTTTCGATTGGACAAACACGACCATAGTGCGTCGGGTGCACATCTCGAACTTCAAAGCCTGCACGCTCACGGGTCAAGCCACCAGGTCCTAATGCAGAGACGCGACGCTTGTGCGTGATCTCAGACAGAGGGTTGGTTTGATCCATAAATTGCGACAATTGGCTCGAGCCAAAGAACTCTTTGATCGCTGCCGAAATAGGCTTGGAGTTGATCAAATCATGTGGCATCAAGTTTTCAGTTTCAGCTTGACCCAAACGTTCTTTTACTGCGCGCTCGACACGTACTAAACCAGCACGGAATTGATTCTCAGCGAGCTCACCGACGCAACGAACACGGCGATTACCTAAGTGATCAATGTCATCGATCTGGCCGCGACCGTTACGCAATTCAACGAGGATTTGAATGGCTTTAAGAATGTCGTCGTTCGTCAGCGTCATGGCACCAGTGATGTCATCACCACGGCCAAGACGGCTGTTGACTTTCATCCGGCCAACGCGCGACAAATCGTAGGTATCTTCGCTATAGAACAAGCGTTGGAACAATGCCTCGACTGCATCTTCGGTTGGTGGCTCGCCAGGGCGCATCATGCGATAGATCGCGACGCGTGCAGCCATTTGGTCTGCCGTCTCGTCTACACGCAGGGTTTGCGAAATGTAAGGACCGCAATCCAGATCGTTGGTATAAAGCGTTTGGATATTGGTTACGCCTGCGATGCGCAGCGCACTCAATACACCTTCGGTGATCTCGTCGTTCGCTGCAGCAATTAACTCGCCGGTATCAGCATCAACGATATTAGTTGCCAGAACGCGCCCAATCAGGAAATCTTCAGGAACCGAAATTCGCTGAATCTTGGCAGCTGCAATATCACGCAAATGCTTGGCATTGACGCGCTTGTCTTTTTCAACAAGCACTTTGCCGCTACGATCCGTAATATCAAAGCGCGCCATCTCGCCTTTCCAGCGATCACCGATGAATTCCATCATTGCGCCTTCGTTTTGTAGTTCGAACTGATCGAACACGAAGAACTGCGACAGGATCGCCTCAATCGACAGGCCGATTGCTTTGAGCAGAATCGTAACGGGCATTTTGCGCCGACGATCAACTCTAAAAAACAAAACGTCTTTTGGATCGAATTCGAAATCAAGCCACGAGCCGCGGTAAGGAATCACGCGTGCTGAAAACAACAGCTTGCCTGAACTATGCGTTTTGCCACGGTCGTGTTCAAAAAACACGCCAGGCGAACGATGCAACTGAGACACGATGACGCGCTCGGTGCCGTTGATGACAAAAGAGCCCGTGCTGGTCATGAGCGGAATTTCGCCCATATACACTTCTTGCTCTTTAACTTCTTTAACAGTCGGCTTCGAGATCTCACGGTCAAGCAACACCAGGCGTACTTTGGCACGCAATGGGGAAGCATAGGTGAGGCCGCGTAACTGACACTCTTTCACGTCAAACACGGGTTCGCCTAAGCCGTAGCTGACGAACTCGAGTCGCGCCATATGGTTATGGCTGACGATCGGAAAAATTGAACTAAAGGCCGCTTGCAACCCTTGCTCGTTGCGCGCAGAGGGTGTGACCTCGGCTTGCAAAAAGGTTAGGTATGATTGAAGCTGTGTCGCAAGCAGAAAAGGAACGTCTTGAACGTCCTCGCGCTTGGCAAAGCTTTTACGGATGCGCTTTTTTTCGGTAAACGAGTAAGGCATGAGCACTCCGACTCGAGGTTACAAAGGCCGTCAACCACGGCCCGGGGTAAAACAAAGAAAATTCAGGTACATCAAACGACTTCAGAAAACCCGACTACCTATCGAATCTGCCTCTTTTTTTGAGGCAACCCCAACTATTAGAGGGGTTTTCTGAAGACGCAAATGCCCGGGAAGGTAGTTAAACTTTCCCGGGCGTTTACTAGCAGACCTTACTTCAATTCGGCCTTAGCGCCAGCTTCTTCAAGCTTCTTCTTGGCTGCTTCAGCGTCAGCTTTAGCAATGCCTTCTTTAACTGGCTTTGGTGCGCCGTCAACCAGGTCTTTGGCTTCTTTCAAGCCCAGACCGGTGATTTCGCGGACAGCCTTAATGACGCTGACTTTATTTGCGCCAACTTCTGTCAAATGAACAGTGAACTCTGTCTGCTCTTCAGCAGCAGCGCCACCAGCAGCGGCAGCTGGTGCAGCAACTGCAACAGCAGCGGCAGCAGCAGACACGCCAAACTTCTCTTCCATTTCTTTGATCAACTCTGACAACTCAAGCACAGTCATGCTAGAAATTGCGTCGAGGATTTCAGCTTTAGTAGCCATTTGTAGAACTCCAGATTAAATAAAGTTTGCCAGGGATTGGTATCGCTTGTCGTTCAATGAAGTTTCAGCACGCCGATTACGCGGCTTGCTTTTGATCGCGCACAGCAGCTAAGCCACGCACGAACTTGGTTGGAACTTCGTTGAGAGTACGTACAAATTGCGCGATCGGCGCCTGCATTGTGCCCAACAATTTTGATAACAACTCGTCGCGTGATGGCATTGTGGCCAGAGCCTTAACACCATTGACATCAAGGATGCTGTTGGGCAAGGCCCCAGCTTTGATGGCAAGCTTCTCATTGTCTTTCGCAAAGGCTGAAAGAACTTTTGCAGCAGCAACTGGATCGGTACTGATCGCATAGATCAGTGGGCCGACCAGCTTTGCTGATAACGCCTCGAAAGGCGTACCAACAATTGCTTTGCGTGCCAGCGAGTTTTTCAAGACTCGCAGATACACGCCCGACGCACGCGCGTTTTTGCGCAGTACGGTGACAGAGGCGACGTCCAGACCACGGTACTCTGCAACCACAATCGACTGAGCTGCTGCGACTTGCGTCGTAACATCTTCGATTACAACTGCCTTCTCTTTACGATTGAGACTCACGGTTTGAACACTCCATCAAAAGATGCGGGGGAAAAATTCCCTTTGCATCAACCGAATGCGGCGAACCTGGTCGAGTTCTTAAAAGAAATCTTCCGTGGACGCCGTCTGCGCTGGATCTAGAAACATCCTAGGATTAAGCATCTGCGTTTGGATAAAGAAACTTTATCGCAACAGCGTTTGCTCCAACGGTCTTTGACAGCAGCACTCAGACGAATCTGAGTACAGCCCAAAGTCTGTACTAATAACGTCTACTTACTGCGCTGTAGCCGTTAAAGATGCAACCTCTACGCGCGCACCACCACCCATCGTGGATGACACTGCAACTTTACGTAGATAAATACCTTTAGAAGCGGTAGGACGCGCTTTATTCAAGGCGTCAACCAATGCTGCAAGGTTTGTGCGCAATTGCTCAACGCCAAATGAGGCACGACCAATCGTTGCGTGAATAATGCCGGCCTTATCAGTACGGTATTGAACCTGACCAGCCTTGGCGTTTTTAACTGCCTGAGCCACGTCGGGTGTAACCGTACCAACCTTCGGATTAGGCATCAGACCACGTGGTCCGAGAATTTGGCCCAAGGTACCGACGATACGCATCGTATCGGGTGAGGCAATGACCACGTCAAAATTAAACGTACCACCTTTAATTTGCTCGGCAAGGTCTTCCATACCGACGATATCAGCGCCAGCAGCTTTTGCTTGCTCGGCCTTCTCGCCTTGAGCAAACACGGCGACACGGACCGTTTTTCCGGTGCCTTCAGGTAGAACGACTGAGCCGCGGACCAATTGGTCTGATTTCTTGGGATCAATGCCCAGTTGAACTGCAATATCAATTGATTCGTCAAACTTTGCGGTGGCACACTCTTTAACAAGCGTGATCGCCTCAATGACGGGGTACATTTTTTCGCGATCGATCTTTTGAGCGACCAATGCCATGCGTTTTGAAGCTTTAGCCATGATTAGACTCCTTCTACCGTAATGCCCATACTGCGGGCGCTTCCAGCGATGGTGCGCACAGCAGCATCGAGGTCAGCGGCGGTCAGATCGGGCGCTTTTGCTTTTGCAATTTCTTCGGCCTGAGCGCGTGTCAACTTGCCTACCTTATCGGTATGCGGACGGGGTGACCCTTTTTGAATGCCGGCAGCTTTCTTGATCAGGATAGACGCAGGTGGCGTCTTCATGATGAAGGTGAAGCTCTTGTCGGCAAATGCTGTGATCACAACAGGAATTGGCAAACCTGGCTCAAGGCTCTGCGTTTTTGCGTTAAACGCTTTGCAGAATTCCATGATGTTCAGGCCGCGTTGACCCAATGCTGGACCAATCGGTGGGGATGGGTTGGCCTTACCAGCTGGCACTTGCAGCTTAATGAAGCCGACGATTTTTTTCGCCATGCTATTGCTCCTTGCGGGTTCAAACGCCTACACCTATTGGTGATGGGCTCCCCGGGGTTGATAAATTAAAACGAACTTCGAACTACTCATTCAAACTAAACTTTGGGTTACTGCTTAAGTCTTTTCTACCTGACTAAAGTCAAGCTCAACTGGAGTTGAGCGACCAAAAATTGCAACAGACACACGTACTTTGCTCTTCTCGTAATTGACTTCTTCAACATTACCGTTGAAGTCGGCAAATGGACCGTCTTTGACACGGACCATCTCACCCACTTCAAACAACACTTTAGGCCTTGGCTTCTCAATACCTTCTTCCATTTGTGAAAGAATTTTTGCTACTTCTTTTTCAGAAATAGGTGTTGGCCGGTTACCCGAGCCGCCTAAAAATCCTGTCACCCGTGGGGTGTTCTTAATCACATGCCAGCTTTCATCCGTAAGGTCCATCTCAACCAGAACATAGCCTGGGAAAATACGACGCTCGGAGATTGACTTCTGACCACCTTTTGACTCAACAACTTCTTCAGAGGGCACAAGCACTTGCCCAAATAAACTTTGCAAACCAGCGCGCTCGATTCTTTCAAGCATGGCCTTGTGAACACTTTTTTCCATGCCGGAATAGACATGAACGACATACCAACGTTTACTCATGGATCGTCCTTGTTTATTTCCAGCCGAGCAGCACGCCAAACAGCAGCCACTCAACTAGTTTGTCTAACACCCAGAGAAACAACCCCATCACTGCAACAAACGCAAACACAATACCGGTCATTTGCAGCGTTTCTTTGCGTGTCGGCCACACGACGCGCTTGACTTCGTTGTACGACTCTTGAGCAAATGCAATTGTGCGGCGTCCGGGCTCACTCATCCATGCAATTACCGCAGCCACCACTAAACTGCCAATAAAAATGGCAATTCGAGCAACCATTGGCAACTTTGACTCGAGCACAGAGAAGCCAACAATGCCAGCGATGATGACAAGCACAGCTAAACCCAATTTGAGTTTGTCTGTGATGCTTGTTACGTTCTCAATCGATGTGTTCGACATATTCAGCGCTTAAGCACAAAAAGTGTGCTGTCCGCAATTTGGTTTTTTGGCGGTGGCAGGGGCAGAGAGCCTCGAACTCCCAACCTTCGGTTTTGGAGACCGACGCTCTGCCAATTGAGCTATGCCCCTAGACCTGCACTACTAAAAAGACGGGTGCCTTTCGGCACCGATCCGACTTTTTACTTCAAGATTTTTGCAACGACGCCGGCGCCCACGGTACGGCCACCCTCACGGATTGCAAAGCGCAGGCCTTCTTCCATGGCGATCGGTGCCAACAGCTTGATCGTCATCGAGACGTTATCACCTGGCAGAACCATTTCTTTGTCTGCAGGCAATTCGATCGTGCCGGTCACATCTGTCGTACGGAAGTAGAACTGAGGACGATAGCCATTGAAGAATGGTGTGTGACGACCGCCTTCTTCTTTTGACAGAATGTAGACCTCGGCTGTGAAGTCTGTGTGTGGCTTGATCGAGGCTGGCTTGGCCAACACCTGGCCGCGCTCAACCTCTTCACGCTTAGTGCCACGTAACAAGATACCGACGTTATCACCCGCCTGACCTTGGTCAAGCAACTTGCGGAACATCTCAACGCCTGTGCACGTTGTTTTGAGTGTGTCGTGGATACCGACAATTTCAATCTCTTCGCCGACCTTGATGATACCGCGCTCGATACGACCGGTCACAACAGTGCCGCGACCAGAAATCGAGAACACGTCTTCAACGGGCATCAGGAACGCGCCATCAACGGCACGCTCTGGCAGAGGAATGTAGGTGTCAAGGGCTTCGGCCAGACGCATAATCGCGCCTTCGCCCATCTCGCCCTTGTCGCCCTCAAGCGCCAGCTTGGCTGAGCCTGTCACGATCGGGGTGTCGTCGCCTGGGAAGTCGTACTTTGACAGAAGCTCACGCACTTCCATCTCAACTAACTCGAGTAGCTCTGCATCATCAACCATGTCAGCCTTGTTCAGGAACACGATGATGTAGGGCACGCCCACTTGGCGGCTGAGCAAAATGTGCTCGCGCGTCTGGGGCATCGGGCCGTCAGCGGCTGACACCACCAAAATAGCGCCGTCCATCTGTGCGGCACCCGTGATCATGTTCTTGATGTAGTCGGCGTGGCCGGGGCAGTCAACGTGCGCGTAGTGACGGTTTGAAGTCTCGTACTCGACGTGTGCAGTGTTAATCGTAATGCCGCGTGCGCGCTCTTCAGGAGCGGCATCAATCTGTGCGTAGCCCTTTGCTTCGCCACCAAACTTTTGCGACAACACTGTTGTGATTGCCGCTGTCAGTGTGGTTTTACCGTGGTCAACGTGACCAATCGTGCCTACGTTGACGTGTGGTTTGGTTCGTTCGAATTTGCCTTTGGCCATGATTTTCCTCTAATTACTTGCCGCGGGCCGCGATAATTTCTTCGGCCACGTTTTTGGGTGCTTCGGAGTAGTGTTTGAATTCCATCGTGTAGGTCGCGCGACCTTGGGTCAATGACCGCAAGTTTGTTGCGTAACCAAACATCTCAGCGAGTGGGACTTCAGCCTTAATAACTTTGCCACCACCAACCATATCGTCCATACCTTGCAACATGCCGCGACGTGAGGACAAATCGCCCATCACTGTACCGGCATAATCTTCAGGTGTTTCGACTTCAACGGCCATCATTGGCTCAAGTAACACGGGGCTCGCTTTACGCATCCCGTCTTTGAAAGCCATCGAAGCCGCCATACGGAAGGCGTTCTCGTTTGAGTCAACGTCGTGGTACGAACCAAAGAACAGCGTTGCTTTAACGTCAACAACTGGATAGCCCGCCAAGATGCCTGAGGGCAAGGTTTCTTGAATACCCTTGTCGACTGCTGGAATGTATTCGCGTGGAACCACGCCGCCTTTAATTGCATCAACGAATTGATAGCCGCCGCCTGGTGGAAGGGGTTCAATCTTCAGAACCACGTGGCCGTACTGACCGCGTCCACCTGACTGCTTAACGAACTTGCCTTCGATTTCTTCGCAGACTTTACGGATCGTTTCGCGATAAGCAACCTGTGGTTTACCAACGTTTGCTTCAACGTTGAACTCGCGCTTCATGCGATCGACAATAATCTCGAGATGCAACTCGCCCATACCCGAAATAATCGTCTGGCCTGATTCTTCGTCTGTGCGCACTCGGAACGATGGATCTTCTTGAGCCAAACGCGACAAAGCCATACCCATTCTTTCTTGGTCTGCTTTAGTCTTTGGCTCAACAGCCTGCGAAATCACGGGCTCTGGGAATACCATGCGCTCGAGCATGATGTGTGCGTCGATATCGCACAGGGTTTCACCCGTGGTCACGTCTTTAAGACCGACCACTGCAGCGATATCGCCTGCAACCACTTCTTTGATTTCTTCACGATTGTTTGCGTGCATCTGCAAGATCCGACCGATGCGCTCTTTTTTACCCTTAATCGGGTTGTAGATCGTATCGCCCGATTTGAGTACGCCCGAATAGACGCGCACGAAAGTCAGCTGACCCACGTAGGGGTCTGTCATTAGCTTGAACGCAAGCGCTGCAAACTTTTCAGTGTCTTCGGCTTTGCGGCTTGTAGGCGTGCCATCGTCGAGTTCACCTGTCACTGGTGGAATATCAACAGGTGAGGGCAAGAATTCAATCACAGCGTCAAGCATGCGTTGAACGCCCTTGTTTTTAAAGGCTGTGCCGCACAACATTGGCTGAATTTCGCAAGCGATCGTACGGGTACGAATACCAAAAAGAATTTCTTCTTCGGTAAGCGAGCCACCTTCAAGGTATTTGTCCATCAACTCTTCTGAAGCTTCAGCGGCTGACTCAACTAACTTTTCACGCCACTCTTCAGCCTCTGCCAATAGATCAGCAGGGATATCGAGGTAGTCAAACTTAATGCCCTGGCTTGCTTCATCCCAGATGATCGCTTTCATCTTCACGAGATCAATCACGCCGGTGAATTTTTCTTCGGCGCCGATTGGTATCACGATTGGCACTGGATTCGCTTTGAGGCGAGTTTTTAGCTGGTCGTAAACTTTGAAAAAGTTTGCGCCCGTGCGATCCATTTTGTTAACGAACGACAAACGGGGCACTTTGTATTTGTTGGCTTGACGCCATACGGTTTCTGATTGAGGCTGCACACCACCCACAGCGCAATACACCATGCACGCGCCGTCAAGCACACGCATTGAACGTTCAACTTCAATGGTGAAGTCAACGTGGCCGGGAGTATCGATCACGTTGATGCGATGCTCAGGGTAGTTATTGGCCATGCCTTTCCAGAAGGCAGTGGTTGCTGCAGACGTAATCGTAATTCCGCGCTCTTGCTCTTGTTCCATCCAGTCCATGGTGGCAGCGCCATCATGCACTTCGCCAATCTTATGATTGACACCTGTGTAAAACAAGATTCGTTCGGTCGTGGTGGTTTTCCCTGCGTCGATATGGGCAGAGATACCGATGTTGCGGTAGCGCTCGATCGGGGTTTTGCGAGACATGGCTGATCCTTAAATTACCAACGGAAATGACTGAAGGCTTTGTTCGCCTCGGCCATTTTGTGTGTATCTTCACGCTTTTTCATTGCGGCGCCGCGGCCTTCAGAGGCATCGAGCAATTCGCCAGCAAGACGAAGATCCATAGATTTTTCACCGCGCTTTTTAGCGGCTTCACGCAACCAACGCATTGCAAGCGCTAAACGACGCACCGGACGAACTTCGACCGGCACTTGATAGTTTGCGCCACCAACACGACGGCTTTTAACTTCAACCACGGGCTTAATGTTATTGATTGCCAAATTGAAGACTTCGATTGGCTCTTTACCAGTCTTGGTC